>Ga0228710_1010614_pt1 | contig 12222 bp, 7 predicted proteins | sample MedpolnodulmetaG_FD_177995 | JGI IMG/M metagenome (GOLD analysis project Ga0228710, IMG submission 177995) | Root nodule microbial communities from Medicago polymorpha collected in Santa Monica, California, United States - pink nodules | ecosystem: Host-associated > Plants > Roots > Nodule...
TGTTAAGGAGGGAATTAATGCTTAAGATTAGGTTTAACCAATAGCTAAAGATTACACATGTAAAAGCTTCTCAAAGAAGCTAGGTTAAGTTGTTAAGGAGGGAATTAAGGCTTGTAATTAGGGTAAATCAATAGCTAAACCTTACAAGCTTTTAAAGTAAGAAGATTTTGACACAAAAATATGACGTGTCGTGTCTTGAGGGATGCAAACAGCTCAACAGAGTTGGGCCTATAAAATTTTGGGGTCCCAATTTTTATTTTTATTTTATATAATACATGTAAAAACGGGATATATAGTATTAACGTGATAAAGATTTCACGTGTCGTGCCTTCCTTTTATATAATACATGTAATTTGAAAGAAAGGAAAGGAAATGATAGAATTCTAAATAATTGCTCCAAGTAAGACCAAGCTCACTCCCAAATATCATCAACACTCATAATGTTTTATTTTAGAATTTTTGTGGAGTAAAAATTACAATAAACAGTGAGGTTAACGTCGCATTCTATCGTTCATTTTAAGCTTTTTACTGACTATTTGTAATTATCTATTATTCTCAACTAAATGTAAAAAAATTGTCTTTAAATTTGTTCATAGTAACAAAAACAAAACAAAAAACAGATTCATTGGTTAAATTGTGATCCTTGGTACATGGAGAAATATGAACTGTGATCCAATATGAAGGGTGAGATTTAGCACTCAAATCCTTAACCACTTGTGAGTTCTGTCATTCCTCCTTAATGGAATGTAGACCATTCTAGCGAAATAAAAAATTCACTGTACATTGATTACTTAAAAAACAAAAACAAAACTTACTCAAAGAAATTTATTTATATAACCATTTGCCAAACAGGTATTGCTAACAGTTCAATAGTTGAGACATTCTCAATGTAATTGGCGTTCTAGCTGAACAAAACCTGTAAATTTAGGACAAACACAAAATACAGTGTGTGATAATTCCAACTCATTGTTACCAAAAACAGCCTCCAAATCCAACGCTCCACTGCAATTTAATCTGAAATGCAAATACGTCGGCACCACAAGGATAAAGCCATGATCAAAAATCTTCACCACTACATTACAGAGGTATAAAAAACCAGTTAGTCGCTGTCTAGATGAATCGATGCCATGCTAAAATATTAGAAATGGAAAAAGTTATTTTATGCGCAACAAGAATCCAAATGTATACAAAAAATAGATACATACATACCTACTATCCAAGTGAGTAGTGTAAGTAACACAAATGACAACCTATATCCAGATTTGTTAACCAAAATAAAAGGAATCTCTACACAGATACTGCACAAGTCTAAACCATTGAAAAATCATTGAAACCAGTCTGAATAAATCTGAACCGTTGGCGAAAGGCTTCTTCTAAGTTATAACAAGTCTGAAACCATGAACTTGTAAAAAATAAAACAAAAACGGCAGTTCTAACTCCTAACTAGACAGATTCATTCAATAAATCACCAACAACAAAAATTAAACAAGTTTGACATATTCAAGAACAAAGGCATATTTAGGTGAATAAATTACTGGCTGTAATAATTATGATCATGATGAAGGACGATCAAAGGAGTGATGAAAACACTAGGGGACAAAGGGTACAGAATGCAGAACCGAATCTGAGAGTTGTTGTGACTTATGCGAAGAAAATATCCTATGGTTACAGAGGAGTATGAACATGAAAACAAAATGTTCCTTGGAGGTGCTAGACTGCTGGAGGTCTTTCGTATGCTAGGAAAATGGAAGATAACAGTGTTATGTTTCACATGCCACTACCTTCATCTTCTTCAACAGTATCAAACAAAATAACCTATGTCTCACATGCCACTAACTATTCCATACAATTATTTTAAATTGATAGATTATGAAGATATAGATAGTTTCCATACAAATATAATTTACTTGGTGACAAGGAAGTTCTCCGTGTTAATCTAACTATTGCCCATAACTATCATCATATACTCAAGCAGCTGATGGGTGATGCCTTGAGCACACTGACTGTATTATCATTCGTTAAAATTGTTGAAAATGAGTTACGGAGACCGAGGTTCAAACTCTCAACATGAATATGAGTGGAGTCAATAACCCAAGATAGATTTCATTTAAGTGGAATCTATACAACAAACTAAAGGAAGAAACTCCATATAGGTTTTAAAAAGAAAAGTGGAATTAGTAATTTGCAGCCCCCTTTCAATTTAGTGTTTGGATAAGAACCACTAGATAAACAAGATAAACTTCGATTGGCATATGCAAACAAAATTTCCTAAGAAAGAGTATAAAAAAAAACATATAGCTAGTTATCATTTATCAAGGTATTCTATTCCAGCATGCATATGAAGACATGTTTAACAGATTTTAAGGCTGGAAGTACACTATTTTGATTCCAAATGTACTCAATTACTCACTGTAAGGTTTTTTTTACCTTCTACAGCTGAAACTTTGCACACAGAAGCTTGAATAGGAAATGAAAATTAAACCTTCCATTAGTTTTGTTATTTATTTAATACCTATGTCTGACTGAGTTTATGAGTCAATCTTTGAAATTGAATATAAGCAGTGGCAATTTCACCTACTAAATTTCAGAGCACAAAACCAATCACAAATATACCAGCAATTGAGAAATTAGAGGTGACCTCATCAATGACCTTCTCAAAGTAGTTAATAAAGCTTCAAGGCTTTGATCTCTGCACAAACACAACCAACCAACACAAATTCAAAAAGAAATTATAGAACACAGTTAAAGTTTTCAGAACATTGTTAACATTGCAATGATACAACATACAATTTGATAGTGTTTGAAGAAACAGTGCTACAGCTAAGACAAATCATTTTAATCCCCTCAAAAAACTATTTTACCTTGTTAAATTCCCTATTCCAAACACACTCTAAGAGAATGTATCCTCTCGATCTCCCTCAGAAATTGTCTCCCCTTCCTCCATATTGCTAAACTCCAAGAAATGGGTTGGTCTATGATCTTCGTGATAATACTCCCTAGGGGTCCCAAGCTTCACTCCATACTTCATCCCTGATGTGTGCTTCACTCCCAAGAAATTGTAATTCCATGGACCGTTATCAGGAATCTAGGAAATTGTGACAAAAAAGAACATCAAAACAATCAGTAAAATAAATAAAATAATAATGATAATGATAATAATAATAATAAGACTGTAATTATAAATAAGAAATATAACCATTACTTGATATACGATAAATTTAATATAATTATATGTTTGTCATTCAATCATATGCGAAGAAATAATAGTTGGAAAACTTCAGGAGGCAGTAAAGCTTACCATGTAGAAACCAAGGAAGCGATCACTGAGGAGCATCTGAACCTTCTCATAATGAATGGGAAGGTAACCATGTGGGTTGCTTCCCATATCCTTATTAATACATCCCCATTCATAACCAGACGGAGTTAGTTTATATGCAGTTAAAGAACAAGAACCCGGCGTAAAACTGCAAGTCAAGATAATACACTTCTTCCCATCCCATTGTTTATTGTTCTCTAGGACCTTAGCATGTGAAGTAAGATCCTGCAATCATAAATTCTCGGGTGAGACAATGTTATCACGAATCATTAATATATTTCCTTAACAAAAAAAAAAAAAAATTGCAATCTAACTAAAGTAAGCCAACCTGAGGCGACAACTGCGGAAGTTCATTTGGTTGAGTATGCATCCATCCCAAAGGCTCCAAGTCATTCAAGAAATCATGTTCTGGCAGAGCTGATGGGAGATGGACTTGCTGATGAGTCCCCCACTGTGGTGGCATCACAATGCACCGGATTTCCTTAACCTGAGGATTGTCAGGAGGACTTATACCATACAAATATCCAGAAATCTGCGTTCGAAGATCTGCTATGCATATGAACTTTTTCAAAATGTTCTTTGGCATGATATAGGTATAGCCTGTTTCCTGCACCACAAAATTCAAAGTTAAAATATGATAGGAGTTGTGACTTAGAGAGTATAAAAACAACTAACAAGATTTAAAGAAATGAAGAAAAATAATGGCAACCTTTATATCCTCGGAGTTCACATATATATGGTTTACTCGAAGGTATAAATTTGTGGCTGATATTGCTCTGACACGCCAAACAGTCTTCGAACCAAAAGCAGCTTGCTCATAGGGACTAGTGGTGGTTACTATCAGTACTTCACCGTGAACATTTGTGGTCTTTGTTGTTACAGCTGTCACCTGACTTGCTTCATGTGCCTGTTTTTCAATCTCTGCAATCTGTTGCCGTTGTTGTGAAGGTGGAGTAATCTCAGCTCCAAGTATGATATCACGGATTTCAGACTGAGTCAAAGCTGAAGTATTCACATTGTTTTTCTTTGCATAATCAGAAAGTATAAGATCTCTTAATGCAACCTCCACCTTCATCCACTGGTCATCACTTAGAGAGGGCCAGATGTGATGAGGTTCAGTGACAATAGTTGCGTCAGGCCTCAGTAACAACTTTGCCTTTTCATTATTCACATGAAGTGCGCGCAGAATCAGAATCAGCCTCGAGAATGCAGTGTATGAGGAAACGCTCTTCAGCCAGTCGTCATAAATATTGAACAAAACCATCTGTGGTTCTGTGGCCTTCAAAATAAGATCCCCAAATTTCTCAATTTTCAAGCATGCTTGGAAAGGAAGCTGCAGCTCACTTCCTTTGATAACAATATTGGGGAAATCCAGCAAGTGAACCTCCAATGGGTCCAACATTCCTTTACGGGTAACAATAATTTGCTTTGGTTCTTCTTCTACAGGCAAAGACCTTACAAGAGCTGCAACTTCTTCTGCTGTTTTCCACTTCGCCAGTTGACCAAGACGCTTCTGACCAGCCCATACACTCGTATGAATAACCTTAAGAAACAAATGCCCAGTCCTTGGATTGAAAACAAAAATGGCACCATTGATGGGTTTTGTTGTAAGATTTCCTTCAAAAGTCTTATTAATTGTAACACGATACACATTAGTGTCATCAACAAACCAATTGATTTGGTTGCTGAATATCTCTCCATAGTTTTGGGAAGACAAATATGGTTCAGTGGGCTCAGAAGAGTACAACTGCAGACCTTTCCTGATTCGTTCCCTCAGAACATATAATGCAGGGTTTGATTTCATAATCTTATTCATGGCCTGATGAAGTAGTGGCTTTGATCCAGGGAACCAGTTCCCAAATGCAGAATGCAAGTTATATGCCAAATCAAGGCCAATCATAACCCCGGTAGGAGATGGGTATATAGACATATTATCTGTCGTGTAATCCATAAATTTGGCCCGGGTGTAGCGCTCAATATCGTGAGAATCATAATCACCCCATCGAAGCTGAACATCAATCCAATACTTATTGCTTGTCTTCTGATCAAAAACATCTTTAGATTCAGCTACAAGACTAGGCTTTGATGTTGGCCATTTGTGGGCAGCAAAGAGAAGTATATCCGCACAAGAACTGTTCATTTTGTAACTCTTCCTAGGATGGATTGTTTCCTTCTGAACAGTTTCAATCTCCAAAGCGTCCAATTCTCGATCCAATACCTGACAAAGATCCATGACAACACTCTCGTGAATCTTCTGCCACAAGTGAGCTCTGAATATCTGAATAAGAGATATCTTCAAAGTTGGAATTTTCCCATGCATGAAAATACCAGTCAAATCTAGCTGCACTTGGAAACCGACATAAACATTGGCTCGGTTAATGGTTGGTGACCACCAAAGCGTGAATCTACGGTTGGGTATCTGGTTGAGACCAGATCTCTGTGCATTGGTGAGCTTCTTATACTTCATAGATTCCTCAAAACCTGATGCTTTTTCCCAGAAGAGACCTTCCCAAGTTGGAAAATGTGTTCCTTTGAATAAAGTATGTTCAAGAATTCCTTCAATTCCTCCAAGGGCTTGAATAACATCAGTTCGGTAATTATTCAAGTTCCACAACTTCCCATCGTGCCTCTGGTGTGTCCACCAGAAGGGATTTTGTTTTAAAACTTGATACTGCTTGAAGTCTGAACGCACCCTCCATCCTTTATCATAAGCCAAAGTGTGTCTATCCTTCTGGAACAAAGTGTTAATACGAGGAATTTCTCTGTCCCACGAGTCTTCCAAATCCTCAAGGGTCAAGCGCCTATTTTGTGCTTGTGCTTCCTGCCTTTTCACTGCATATTCAGCCCAGACTCGCTGTGAATCATCGAACTCCCTTTCCCAAGGCTGTATATAGCGATGAAGGCTGGGAATCAACTGATTCTCCTCATGACTCATCCCACTTCTGAAGTGGGTTACACCGATATCTGTCTGCTGATTGTGCCGTAGATCACTTTGTGGAATCAAAATGTGACCCATAGACAACATTCCGAGTCCTCCAATTTCCTTGGGCGAGTAGAAAATGACAGGTGGAAATCTGCTAGGCATCTTTGAGTTGAGTCCTATCTTAATACGAGTCTGAATTTTATTTTCACATTTGACAAGCAAATCCAACAGCTCTTGAGTATGTATAGTTGCCTCTCGGAAATAAGTCATGAGTCCTGAAAAGAACCAAAGTCAGGGAAAAAATTGACAAAAACCTCTGCAAAAAAACTCCTAGAACTCAACTTCCATTACCTACCTATTAAAGCTGTATTCCACTTATTGATAATTTTTGTGAATGTAGTAGAACCCGAAGACATAAGAATCTGTCTCACACGATTCTCAAACACCTTCATGTGTTCATCGTCAACTCTTAAGAAGGCAACAGCTGTTCTTTCTTTTGTCTGTTCATTCTGGAGATTCCAGACACCATCTCTTGTGTTACTGAATGCTTCTTGAGTCATTCTAATTTTAGGAAGTATCCTCACTTCAAATCCACACCTGTAGGATATTAAGATGTGTTATCAAAGAGGGATCCATTCATTCATACACATAGGTTAAAGGATGAACCAAATCCCAAAAAACAAAGGACTGATAATCTGGAGTTGTTAATGATGGTAACAGCCAGGGATATTAACATATAGAAATGCAGAGTTTTGTATGGGTACAATATACTGATAGACAAATTGTTAATGTTGATAACAGCCAAGGACATAAACAAATAGAAATGCAGAGTTTTGTATGGGTACAATAACAATATACTGATAGAAATTGACAGCTAGAAATCTAAATTTTTATCTATACCATGACAAGTTGAACACCTAACACAAATTTAAAATTCTAAAAGACTTGAAAGAAAAAGTTCACAAACGTATCCTTCTACATGTCAAAAAACCAAGAAGGGGAAGGAAGAAAAAAGCTTAAAACAATTGATACTTACATGCTAAAAAGCAAGTTTGGATTATCCTTGCTATAAACAGAAACAAAGCTGTTTTCCCATTCCAGAGTTGTGATGCTTCGAGGAAGACGATTCTTCATATCCCAAAAGACACTCCTCCCAAGATTGACTGAAATCACAAAAAGTGAATCGATAAACATAATAAAAAGCAAAGGTCAAAATAACAAGTCAAAACCCACACAAAGTAAAAGGAAACCACATACCGTCATGCTTCATGAGCCTCATTCTTGCATTTCTTGGCCAACACTTCTTATTATTGTACCCCACCATGTTCTCATTGTTAGGATCAGGATGCTCGGTGAGATATCGCTGAATGAGATCCCTGGCCTCCTCATGTGTGAAGCGAAATAATATGTGAACCCGGTCTATGTACCGAGAATACAGCCTAATTGGATGCCTGGTCTCCACTTTGGTGTCCCAATAAGTAATGAACTCGTTAGGCATCTGCGGTGGACCAGCAATCTCACTTGCTCGAGTTAATCCAAGAAGCAAAAGATCCAATACTAGGCCGTAATATTGAACAACAAAAGATGCAAACTGCAGTCCACGTATAAGTCCATATGAATTTGTGTGGCTCATATCCTTATATGACAGCACAATATTGTTTTTTGCCGTGATATAATCAGCAATGTTAGGGTCTAGAACCAAATGGAGAAGCCTGTAATATAACAAATACATTTAGAATAGAAGATAGCACTAGTTTCAGTCAAAAATTTAAAAGTGGTTAACAAATGCACACCTATTTAACATTGTTAAATCAATCTTCTCGAAAAATTTCTCAAACTTGGTCTGCAGCATCACAACGCACTGACCATCGCTGGTGTCCCAGACACCTTTCAAATTATTGATACCTTGACACCATTTGTAAACCAGAAGAGGCGGTGGCTCTGAATCTGCAGGCTTGATCCAGTTGGGAAAGAGATGACGTTTGTCGCCTTCATACCACAGATATTGATCAAGATATGCATCTGTAATTTTCTCAAGAGGCTCAATCTCATAAACTGGAATCAAGTAGCTATATAAATCCATAAACTCTATTCCAACCTGCAAAACAAAACAAAAATTTATGAGTCATGTGATAGGGATGAACATCCTTAAGAATATACATCTAATTTTCATTTTATTTGCATACCTCTTTGAAGGCACGTTGGGTGAGGAGGTGCCGCTTGATTCGCGATAATGCCTCGTGTGGATTATCATAAGCTTGTTCAATCAGCCCTAACTCCTCTCTTTGCAGTTGATTTAATTTTACTGCAACACTGTAGGATTCCTTCAACCTCTCAAGTGCAAGGATAAGCAACTTCGTATCATGCTTGTATGATAGAGGTGGAAATGGAATATGGGAGAACTTCCTAGATTGCAACCAATGGACTGTAGTTGTATAGACAGTAGCACCATCTTCAGGAGTAACATATGGGCCATCTTTCAAATAATTGCATTGGCGCTCCTGCTCAGCCATCAGCCAAAGACGTGTCATTCTTCCAAGATTCTTGCGACAAACAGTCTTATCAACAGTTGGTCCTCTTCTTATACGCTCACGATTATAATGGGTAACATTTGTCCACCAATCTGCTTTTGATTTCACATATCGAAGGATCACATTCTCTATCTGTACAGGCATACCAGGAACCTTCCAAGGAATATTTGCCTTCCAGCATCGCCATGCTTCACTCAAATGCTGCAGTATAACTCTTGCCTTATTCCCCTTTATACCATCTGGCACAGCATCAATCACATCATGAATAACAGCTCCCCGAAGCTCCAAGTCAAAATGGCTCTCAACACGCTGCTTAGTGACGGTCTTCGCCACTCCTTTAGAGTGGCGTCCCTCAAATTGTCGTGCCAGTAAATTTCCAAGCCATCATTCAAGAAGGGGCACAATACCACGAAGAAAGAATAACCAAACCCTCCACATTGGTGCCCAGAACCCACAACCGGGTCCCTTCCCGACAGGGCCAGTGTTAAATCGGTAGTAAATCAAGTGTTTCAAGTCTTTGCACATTCTTATTTGTTGCATAAGCCTATACTTGTACCGATACATTCCGGTCAATTGACCAACATGAGAGAAAGTATATTGGAGGCCATCCGCCAGCTGGAAAGCATCAACATTACCCAAACGATACTGAACATTGGCATCCACCACAAGTTTTGTTAAACGAAGGACCTCACGACAGAGATGAAATGCATTACCAAATCGTGATTTCTTACGCTCTTTTGTAGTCAAGGTTTTGACAGGCTTCAAATTAAAATTATAATCAAGGTGAAGATAGTTCAAATTTTTCCTGTGTATTAACAGATTCAACATGTTGTACCCCTGCTTGCAAACTTGAAGACCTGCTTCAACCCAATCAAGTTCTGTGGTCTGGAAAAACTTTGTTGCTTGAAGTGATCTGAATAAGTTCTTCTTTCGTTGAGGCTTAGGAGGTCTATGATGCAGTTCATTCAACACAAAATACTTGAGCAACTTCTGATAACTAACTCTCACTTTTACCGGATACGATGGAGGACAATGCTCCTTGTACCATTCTGACACAAGAGGAATGTCTTCTGCACGCCTCAATCGGCCCGATCTCATGTTAAAAGGACGGGGAGCAAAAAGCAATGAGATTCCATCAGTGGTAGTATCAGTATAAAGCTCCACATCTTTGAGAAAAGGTTCCACACCATCCGGCAAAATCCAGTCATCACCATCATCCCCATCGCAGATTTCCATCTTGTGCTGCTCTTTGTTACCAGCACCAGCTATCGGGTGTATCAAGGGATCATAATAAAATGCAGGTAAATCAGGATCATCAGCTTTCACATACATAACCATGGGAGTATGGTAAACACCAAGCCTTACTTTCCTCGGCCTATCATTATAAAGATGCGGAAAAGCAATCCTATACTCAGTCCTAAGTTTCGATCTTATAATAAGCTTGTGAATGTCATTAAACTCATTCCAATCTTCACCTTTCTCCGCGTCACGATACAGAGGCTCAAACTTCGGCCCACCAGGTATACACATATTCAAAGCCTTAGCTGTAAAAAAGGACTCCACATCAAACAAATAGAAATAATTCCTATCACACAAATCAGACAAAAGCTGCCCAGCAAGCCTATGCAAAGTTTCCATCACCGGAATCGGAAGACACCATTTTCGATAACTCGGCCCATTAACAAACTTGGTCTTCACAAGTGGCTTATGATCATAAAACCAATCAAACACAGGACTATCCTCTTCTTCATCTAACTCGAGGCGAATTGCTTCGAGGGGTTCAACTTCCAAAAGATTATCAGCATAATCAAGTACAGGCTCCTCATCATCAAACGGTGGAAACCTCATCCTCTTAAAACATCGTCGATCACGCTTCTCTCTTCGCATCATAATCCACATTGTACTCCACTGAGCAATGTAAATTGGTTCAACTACAAACGGAATTTCATTGACAAATGTAATAGCACCAGAAACATGATACAGAACCTTCACGTCTCGAACTTGCTCCCATGGCATTGGCATGTTTTCGAGAAGCTTGTAAACTGCATGCGGTACGAATTTCAGTGCGCCGAGATAAACGCGCTTATCGTGACGGAATTTCGTTGATGACATATCACCGTGATCGCGGATGATTTTGCGTACGTGTTCCGGTGGCATGAGTTCTTTCTGAGATTCGATGAAACCTAACTTTTGATTTTCACGGTAACGATTTGAGTTCAGTTTCTTCCATTTTATTGCTCTCTCGTCGAGAAGTGATTCTGAATCGGCCGGTGGCGGAGGAATGTGAGGGACGGTGGTTCCCGGTGGTGAAAAATGGAGGTTGTTGTTCGACATTTTTCAACGAAACGGTTAGGAATTTGGGTTCACGGTGGTTTTGGATTTTGAGGGTTGAAGAGTTTTCAGAATTGAAAGAAGACGAAGCTTAGTTGCAAATAGAAACTTGTCTGAAAAGAAAAAAATACGAAGCTTAGTTTAACATTTTCCTTATTTTTAGAATTACGGTAAATGTTTTTAATTTATATGCCAAGATTATATTACTTATTATGGTAAATAAATTATTCTAAAACAAAACTTGGGTAAATAAAAAAGGATTTTTTGTCAAAAAAAAGAAAAAGATTTTACAATTTTTAAAAACATGACTAAATTTTCTTTTCATATCTATAAAAAAAATTATAAAAATTTAAAAAAAAATCAAAACTTAATATGTTTTTGTTAACTCTTTGTTTTCGTGTGAAAGAAGACTTTTGTAATAAGACATTACATCAATTATAGTCAATTGTTATATAAGAAATCAAACCTGAGTTATCGTGAGTGATTCTTTAGAAATCACCAACTTATTATTATTTAGGATGTAAATAAAGGAGATATTGCTATTGTTTAAAGCATTTTTCTTTGGAGAATTTAATTTTTATTAATAACAATGACACTAATAATCATATTACAACTGTCATGTATGACATTTGAACATGATATATTATTTAAGTTTATAAAGTCAAGCTCTAACAAATAAACTAACACCTCTTACGATGTGAAACATGACTAAAATATTTCATCTTATCTTATCTTATATTTAAAAATACAAAGAAATATTCAAATCAAATTAAATCTATTGTTAATTAAAAAAATTAAATCAACTCAAATAAAAGGAATTGAATTATTGTTAAATTCTTAAACCAAGAAATATGTCCCCATGTGAATAATGAATGCAATAAAAAAAATTACCAGTAAAATCTAGAAATATGTCACTCAATGAGTTATAAAGCCAAGTATTTTGCTAATTGTGATTCTATATACCCTAAACTTTGTGAGGGAAAATAGTTTCTGTTATTATTCAATGTATCAAAAAACAAGTGATGTATACCTATTTATAATAAGAGTATCCAAGTAAGTAAGTTGGCTTGCATTACAAGTCACTGTGCAAAACCAACTATTAGTGTAAACACCCAACAATC
>Ga0228710_1010617_pt1 | contig 12220 bp, 11 predicted proteins | sample MedpolnodulmetaG_FD_177995 | JGI IMG/M metagenome (GOLD analysis project Ga0228710, IMG submission 177995) | Root nodule microbial communities from Medicago polymorpha collected in Santa Monica, California, United States - pink nodules | ecosystem: Host-associated > Plants > Roots > Nodule...
CGTAGTCAAGCTTTATTGAGAAGTGGGATATCATTAAAGTATAGAGACTATTATGTTGATAGACTGATGATCATATCTCACAAATCATGGATAAAGAGTTATCAAATCTACACATAGATATAAATATTTGGAGTAATATTTATATTGGATTGACCCACCATGAGAATACTACATAGTAAAAGTTATGAAAAATGTCATAAGATATTCTCATAGTGATAGTGGTGTATTCCACCCTTTGACCTGAAACGACTATGTACCCTAGATGTTGGAGTCGAGTGCTTTGTCACCATTCAAACTTTGTCTGTAACAAGATGACTATAAAGTTGGTTGATGGGTACTCCACAAATCATGCTGAGGGACATGAGTGACCTAGATGGAATTTTCCCCTTCTACATAACAGGAGAAATGTCTACGGGCCCAATATTGAACTAGGCAAGGATGACATACTATGCCTTGTGTTCAATATAAACATGAGGGCAAAAGGGTAATTATACACACAAACATTATCATGGAAAAGGTTTCGTCAGATCACATGACATTCTCGTCACTTGGGTAGCAGTGATGTGTTTCTAGATACCGCTCACTGTTTATAATATCAAATATGTGATTTAATATTATTGCCAATGTTACGGGAACCTATAAGGTCACACACAAAGAACAGATAGATGAGATATGTAAATAAGTAAGACTTATTTATAAAATAATAAGTAGGACTTATTAGTAGTTAAATAATTAAATATGACTTTATTATTTAATTTACGAAAAATAAAGAAACGCGGTCCACCGTAAGGTACGGTGTGTTTAAGTGAAATATGGTGCACCGTAAGGTACGGTGTACTTAAGTGCTTGTCTTGCTGGCCACACAAGTGATTCTATAAATAGAACCCTTGTGTTGAAGCATTACTGACAGTTGGTTAAAACACTTAACCTAATTCTAAAAGTTAGAAACCCTACCCGCCGCTCTCTAAACATAATCTCTCTGAATCTCCGTTGGAATTGGCTAGCACCGGTCATCGGAGAAGTTTTGTTCGTGTGGACTGAGTAGAGGCATCGCTGCTTTTCTTTGCTCGTGATCAGAAATATTTCTGCTACAAAGGTTCCGCTCTTCAAGAGGTAAACACATGAATCTTAAAGTGTTTAAGTTTCTGTTTGACTTGTGATTAATGATTTAATCAAGATCTGTTTTCAATGGGATTTGTTCCGCTAAGAGGATAAATTTTTGAAAACCCCTTCATAAAAATCCCATCATTGTCAGCACCTCTTACCAGTACGGCTTTTTTGTTGTACCTCTCGATGTAATCTCGGAGAGGTTCGCTCTTTCCTTGAACAATAGCTTCAAGGGATGCCACCGTCTTTGGTTGCGTCCTTGAAGCGGTGAAGTGGGTCATGAACTCGTCGCAGAGGTCGCTCCATGAGTCAATGGAGTTTCTTCGCAAGTTCTTGAACCAGGTGACGGCCCCTCGTTGTAGTGTACTGACGAAGAGTTTGCATTTTACGGCACCTTGCAACGATCGGTATGTGAGAACTGCCTCAATGTTCTCAATGTGCTCGTTCGGGTCAGTTGTCCCATCGTATGAGTCCATATCGGGAGGCTTCTCTAGTCCGCGAGGGATAGGAGCTTCTCGAATGCGCCGTGTGAATGGACCATAAGCATTACGGTCATTCTGGGCATCGTGAGTGTCCTCGGAGCTAGAGGCGGACCAAGAGCGTCTGTTGCGTCTTAGTGGGGATCTCCTTGGAGAGGATCGTCTGGGAGGAGACCGTCTTGGAGGAGATTGTCTGGGTGATCTCCTTATGGCTGACCTCGTGGTGTAACTTGGAGATCTGACGCTTATTGAATGTCGCGGGGATCTAGAACGTGAATGGCGAGGGCTCCTTCTTCTTCTGCTACGTACCGGGGAAGAAGTCCGCTCCTGATCGTACATGATCAGAAGGTGACTGTCGGTGCCTTGAAGGCGGTGGTTTGAGTGGTGGTGGAATGCGTCAAGAGTGCTTCTTGGAACGGAGCGGGATGTGTACTTGCAGGCGCTCCGACGCTCAAGTAAGTAGAGATCAGAGAGTGAGGGTTTAGAGGAAGAGTTAGATTCTACCTTGGGGACTGTTAAGAGTCCCCTATTTATAGAGGTGGAGGGCTGCAGAGCCGTTGTATTGGCACACCTAGCTTTGGTGGTTACGAAATCGTGGGAAGTGTAACCGCCAGAGAGTTTATTGCGGGAACGTGCAGAGAGACGTTGTGGTTCGTTTTAACCGGTCTCGCTCCCTCCGTGCACCCCCGTCGCGGGGAAGGGGTGTGTCACAAGTAATGTTGTCAAACGTGTTGTTTGGGCTTGGAATAGTATTGGGCCTAAGTAAATGGGCCAAAACTCCTTTTGACCGGTCCAGAACAGGTTTAGATCCAACACGGTTGCAACTATGAACACATAAGATAAAGAAGGGTTTTTTTAACAGATCTAGGGTGGAAAGCCTGAATCTCAAAAACATGATGTGAGTCTTTTAGATAATATGAAAAGTCCACGTTAACCCTCTAATTTTGGAAAAGAGAGATATGTACAACAATAATTTATATAATTACTAAAATGCTTTTTACCCACATCAATAGGTAACACACAATACAGAAACCTGCAACTCCAGATGACCGAACATCTCGCACGGTGCGAGACCCATTTCACATGCATATAGGAGACAGGGCCCTCCTATATCAGTTGTTTGCTTCAAAGTGTGAAATTTAAGAATTTGAATTCGCTGCATTTATGGAAGTTATGCATTCATACATTCGAGACATTGGTGGATGTTTGGTCAAAATCAGACCATCCAAAAAATATATACTTTTATTTTTATTTTATTATTCAAAAAATTAAATTTGAATCTAAATTCTCTTATCTTAATTGAATTGTTAAGAGTCTCGCGTCGAAAGAAATATGACTTGAACATATGTTTATAAATGTAAGTAGTTTTCACCTTATAATTTGATTTTATAAGTTTGAGTTAGACTCAACACAAACTCTAAAATAGTATCAAAATTATTCTAAGATTTGTAGGACCATGTTCCCCGCTATTGGACCACTCAGAACACACTATATGTCCTGGATGCATCATTGCGGGGAATCTCAAATGCAGGGTAGCCGGATTCCAATTAATTGTGAATCTCTGATATACTTTTTGTGTCAAGGGAAAATCTCTATGTTCCTTTTTTTTTTTTAATAGCGATTTGTGTCATTGTCAATGTCGACATTTTGTTAGTGTGATTCATTATATAAATGCAAAGTCTGCATTATAAAAATATCATATTATCCGCATAAACTTACCATGTGCTAAATGACCCCATAAAAATGTTCAAAAAAATAAATAGAACATACCCCATAAAAATAAATAATGAATGTTTTTAGGTTGTGTTTTCCTTTTATACCTTTTATTCCTCTTTTATAGACGCAATCATCTTAGGCTAAATTGCTGAATAATGATCCACAATCAACAACTAATTTGAAGTTTGGAGAACAATTAACCTCAAATAATATTAATTAAATTAAGGGAAATGCTAACCGATGCTCCCGGGGCATTGGTTAAGGATACTAAAAAGGGAAATTATATAGTAATTATTGCATTGAAAACTGTGTAATTAATCTATAAATAAGTCAACAAAGTTTCCTTTTATGGTAATAAATTCCTTTTTTTGTAAGCTTAACCAGTGCCCCAAGGGCACCGGTTAGCATGACCCTTAAATTAAATCAGATGCAAAACACTAAACAAGCCCCTCACATACCAAGTAGCAAGCTATCAGTGTGTACTAGCAGCAGCACACTTATTTTTATGGCTAGAAAGTAGTAAAATCGATCTTAATAAGCGTCGCAAGCTCACAAATTAAACCACATACTAGGTCTAGCTACAACATCCATGCATTAGTGAATTCATGGATGAACTGTTGATGCAACTCTACCTCCACCACCACCACTACCAGGATTTGGAACCTCGAAGCCAGGGTTTGGAACAAATGTGTCATCACCACCGGGAACATAACTATGACCTGATGCTCCAGATCCTGATCCTGAACCCGATCCTAATCCTCCAGTGCCACCAATAAATGGGTTATTAGGAGTAAGCCCGAATTTCGGTGGAAATCCTAAATGCCCAATGCCAGGGTAATGCAGTTTACCATGATCATGCTTGAACAAAAACTGCGGCTCTTTCTTGTCGTCGTTGTCGGTGTTTTTAGCAATGCTGCGACCAGCAATTGCTTCTTGTGTTGTGACAAGGAGGATATTGAAAATGAGAAAAAGTGCAAAGAAAGAGTAAGCTCTTTGAACCATTTTTTTGATAAGAACTAGGAGGAGGATTTGATTAGCTTTTCTAGTTTGTGACTTTTGTGTTGGAGTGAATGCATTATTATATAAAAAATTTGACCGTACAGAGTTGAGTGAACATTGGCGGTGAGTTAAATGTGCCATGATCGATCAGTTACTAGTTTTTTTATTATCAGTTTTATTAGTTGCTATTTTTGGAAGACATTCACCAATGTTGTAGCGGCCACTTAATGACCATTTATGCACCGCAATTTGTAGAAAACATTGGGACATTCAACAATGTTGTAGCTTATTATTGCTTTTAGCTTATTTGTTCACCCCATTTTTTTTTCTGAGTCTTGTCTGCAAGTTCTTACAGATGACGCCAAATCGTAATGGATAGAAAAGTGTGGTTCTTGTTAATAAACTATTGTTAGTATGGGTGAAAATCCTCTCAATTTATAAATTTTTCCATTTGTTCCATTTAGAAAGATAAAGACACATAAAAAGTAAAAAATAATTAATGATGGTGGAACCCACTTAATGATGGAACTCACCACTTATTTTTTGTGTCTATCTCTTTCCAAATTGCAACAAATGGAAAAATTTATAAATGGAGAGGATTTTAATCCTGTTAGTATGTGTTTGGATTCACGTCCAAATGGCTTAAACGTGCGTTTCTAATGAAAAACGTGATTCCATAATTTTTTGATGTTGTTTGGATGATACAATGCAAAGCAATTCTGCCATCCAAACTCGATTCTAGCTGAAGCCCAAAATCATAGCTTGTACAGCACAGTGTAATCGATTCAGAAATTTATTGGTCTTCAATATATACATCTTTTCACTATTGTCTTTATTAAATAAATAAATAAATAAAGGAAAAAAGTGATCTACATATATACATGTTAGTTCCAATTTCCCTCCAAAAAAAAATATATATACATGTTAAAACCCATTTTAGTACTTTACACATCTAAAAGCAATTTTGACACAAAATAACCAAACAACATATTTCATACAAATCACTTTTGTGGCCAAAGTATCCAAACATAAATCACTTTTAACTAAAATCAATTCTACAAAATCAATTCAATAAAAATCAATTTTTACCACTGCAGAACCAAACACACGCTTAATCTCGACTTCCAAACAATATGAGATTTTGTGGCACACAACTATAACCCCAAGTCAAGGCTAAGAGGTTGAAGAGCATCTCAGCCCTCGTGCGTGATTTAAATTGGCGGATACTTTTGTACTATTATGTTAGCTTTGGCTATCTCAACAATTTTATTTTTTGTTGTCTACGTGCATTTTTTTATTTTTTTTTGTACAAAGTCTACATGCATTTTTACCTACCTCGATAATATATTATTAACTACCTCAAATAAGTCTCCTTTAAAAAAAATAAAAAAAAACCTCAAATAAGTCTATTTGCAAAAATCAGCATAAACATAGAATGAAAAATTATTACTTAGCTAATAAATTTATTCATCTTATTTTGACACTTTCAATCCTACAACTACAATGAAATCATTTATCAATAGTCAATCAATAAGGACGACGAGTTTACTGCTGCAAATAATACTTATTTGTACACATTGAAAAAATTATTAGTTTACTAAATGCATAGACAATTATAAATATATTTGACTCCTTCAGTCGTAATTTTGTAGGAATCAAACATATTTAATCCTTAAATTTTAAATATTTTTTCTTTATCCCAAAAGAATTCTTTATTTGACGCCCTCATGCAAATCACTCTAGCTTCGTTGCTAGTGACTTAGACGTTAGACCCTCAATTTCTACATACTACACGAATGTTTTGACCTCAAGTCCACCCTACTACTTTTTTCAAATTATTTTCCGTTAAAATTTTGTGTTTCTCCTTAATCAAAATGTGTCTTGGTTTGATAGTGGAGTGTAGTTGGTGTTTAGAATTTACTTGTCTCCATTCTCAAACAATGAGATATTTTGGCATGTCAAGATGGTTCTATATTTTAATAACTCAGTAGACCTTACATGAATATGGAACCAAAATTATTGTAAATTATGCTTCTTTTAAAATATTAAGATTTTTTTGTAAGTTAAAGAATATTAAGAGAAAAGTTAGTGTTAAATTATTGGGTTAAATAAATTTTTCGTCCCTATAAATATAACGAATTTTGATTTTAGTTCCTATAAAATTAAACTGAATGTTTTCATCCTCACAAATTTTTTTATTTTGTTTTTGGTCCTTAATGGATATAATTTTAACGTGTTTTTGACATTTTTTGAACATAATATGAATATATAAATGTCGAATATAATAAACGGACATAACATGGATACAATTTGAACATAAAAGAGTTATAATTTTGCCATTTATATGAACATAAAATGGCCATTAAGGACAAAAACAAAATAAAAAAATTTGTGAGGATGAAAACATTCAGTTTAATTTTTTAGGGACTAAAATCAAAATTCGCTATATATATAAGGACGAAAAACTTATTTAACCCTAGATTATTTGGTGTCACTATTTTTAATTTAATGCTCTCAAATTACCCATGTTACTATAAGTAGATTGGAGTATAGTTTATTCAACCTAAAAATTGGTTGATTGAGAAGAGAAGAGTCAGTTATCAACAAGATTTTCACCAAATTCACATAGAATTAGTTTACTTTTAGCGTAGCCAATCATGACCGAAATTGATTATAAACAGGTAACGTTCTTTTTACGTTAGTCTTTTCCCAGTTGCAACCTTATAGCATCTTTTCTTGGCCTATAGTGATGATTGATCTTGGTTCAGTGTACAAACCTTTAATCATGTCTCTATAAATAATTGATTGACAATAATTAGCTTTAGCTATTGAAATCAAATGTCATAGATGTAGGACTTCGAACCTATTATTGTGGCCACGGTTAATACCGAAAAGTTACACAATTTTCACCAAAGATTTGCTCTAATCATCTTGTATTAGGACGAGTCAATATCTTCTCCATTTTGTATCCTCTCCATTTCCTCATTTGGAGAGATGTAGACTCAAAAATTTGAAAGTAAAAAATAATTAATGATAATGGGACTCACTTAGTGGTAGGATCCACTATCTATTTTATGTGTCTATCTCTCTCCAAATTGTGTACTTCCATTTATTTTATCAAATGAAGAGGATCCATATTAGGACCAACGCACCCAAGATCCTCTTCATTTGACAAAATAAATGGAAGATACAATTTAGAGAGAGATAAACACAAATAATAGATAGTGGATTCCACCACTAAGTGAGTCCCACCATCATTAATTATTTAACTCCCCCGTCGCTGCCACATTACTCTCTCCGATCTCGTAATTATGTAATGAATACACACATTTTTATAAATACTTACTATCTTTGTCCTTAAAGAGTGCCTTGGGACACCTGTTAGCATTTCTCATAGTATAAATAAAGATTCATTGTACCTAATCTATATTTTAGCACTTGAACTCACCAAAACACCTCTAATTCAAGACATAAATGTCTCCAACATAACCAAAAAAAACTAAAAATTTGAACATGTTAAATACGCGGGTTTGAAACTGTAAACTAATTACCCAAATCAAACCACTTCGAGTTTGTCTAGGTTATTAATTCCTTGCATTAGGCTGAAATCAATTACGTTTTGCCACCCTAATTGAACATTGGTTTTCTAGTGGTGAATTAGGCTACCAAGGAGCATCAAAATGTTACCACTTCAACAAAAAAATTCTTTCTTGAATCGAGTGTTTACTAGGTACTACAATAAACAGTTACCTCATGAAGCAAGAAATTCAAGAGTTTGATCTTTCTTCAGAAAATCTAGGAAGTTGGACGAGTGAGTTTACACGAGTGACCCCTTCCAAACCTAACCAGTTTTGATCTTCACCTGATGCTGCTTCATCTTCAACATCGACAGACACTGCTCCGTTGGTCTCATTTTCTTCTGATGATCTCACAGTAAAGTTCCTTCTCAAAGCTGGCTCCGACTTTTGTCCATCATCTGATTCAACTGGATTCCCAGAATGGTTACTCTGAATGGTTGCAGAAGAGAAGCCCTGTTCATCATAATCTGATTCTGAGTCCATTTTACCATCCAAAAATAAGCACACTACAGCACAGTCATCCATTTTTGAAGTTGGATACTTGAGTTTCCATTCCCGAGCAGCTGAATTTACCAGAATCCTTGCTGCTGATGATCGTGTTGGTGCCGATGATACTATCTCAACCACCTCCTCATTGCTTAAAACATCCCAAACCTGGAAAAGTACCAAGAGAATCAGTTACCAATAGTGAACGTTGGAAGCTTTAGGGGCTAAATTATACTAAAAAGACTGTGATAAGGGTAGCAAATATTTATCGTACACAAGTTATTTACAAATTTATTATATGTCTTATTAATTAGCACGGCAAGAGGAAATTTTCTTCTAATATATTGCACTTGCACGTTGCAGGCTGGTAAAAGTGCCACCATGGAGTCTAAATAACTTGATAACTCTGATGTCTTTGACAGATCTAACCATGAAAACTCTAATGCCTTTCATCGAGTCCATATTAGAACCAAAAGCATTAATATGTACCAAATATTTTTCCAATGTTTTGTATTATTTAATCAAGTTACTTGAAAACGCTGATGCCTTTAACACAGACCTAAACTTGAGTGTGTTACACAGTATGAATTTTTTTTTTTAAATAGATGGTCAAATACCTGTTTGCTAATACCTAAAACATTTTTATCTGACAAATATATAGATAATATCTGTATTTAGCATTTCAAAGCACATCCCTTCTATGATTGGTTGTTTATTTCCTACTCATTAAAAATCAGATACCAGCGTTGTGTTGAAATATCAGCCAAACCCAGCAAAGGCATGTTTCTGAAGTAGCCAGAAACAAGTTGATTTTCATTGGGCAGATATCTATAAGTGAAACTCCTAACTCCTAAGATTCCACGGATACATTCAAGCACATCAGGACAATTAGTCAAGAAGCTAGCAAACTCAATTATCACACTGCCAATTGACAAACAGGACATGTTATTAGTTCTGTCAAGTTATTGAACATGTTATTATACTCAATGGTTGGTTCTAGAAGCCACTTATTAGTTTCCTTCCTATCAGCATATGGTTAATGCTAGGCCACAATTCATTACTATTAACATCTACCTATACTAATTACATTTTCTTATTTCAATTTCACAGCTTGACATGGTAAGATTATTTTTTCATGGTAGCTCATATATTTTGAAATTTCCTATTCACACCAGAAAAATAAAAAAAAATAAAAAAATAAAAAAACAAAAAGCTAACGAAATAGTATGATATTGAAATATTTTACCCCATCTGACGCAAGAACAATGAATTGATCTCTGTCTGTGAGCAGCCGGTGAGAAAATTCAGGTATAGAAATCACACCATACTCCTTCAAGCAGAAATCTCCAAACGCCCTAGCCATTGCTAACCCCGGTGCGTCATCAAAAGGCAGCCACACCCTAGGAACTTCAGGCTCATCTTGCAAAGCAAAAACCCTACCCTTGCACTGCTTGATTCTTTCCGCTTCTCCTATAAGAATTCCCAACCAAATTGGAATTAAGTTAGAAACAGGCCAAAAGTATATACTCATCAGAGAATAAATAATAATGGCATAATGACACACTTGGCAAATCAGGCTTCAAATCAACAGTCAACTGAATTGCCACCATGGAGTCATTGCTGTCTTTGGATCCCATGATTGCTCGAGAATCCCCAATATATCCCATGAAGAGATTTGAACCCTGGTAAGTTAAGAAATTAAGAAAAACATAAAGGTAATAATAGAAAACGAGAGTGTAAATGCTTCTCAATCTACTTTTGCTACCTGCTTTACCACAGTCACAGATGTGCTCCCACTACAGAAGCAGTCTAGATTTGGATAAGACCTAAGCTCTTTGTCCATGGTCTTGTATGCTTTTCTGAAAGCTTCTCTCCAAGTGGAGTTCAGTTTATCCTCAGCAGAACAATCCTTCTCAGACTCTCCACAGTCTGGTGTTATGTTCCGTTTGAAGCAAGTTTTGTCTGACCTATTTTGTTTCGATTCAAGAGAATGCCAAAACGAAAGCAATTTTACTGGCAATGTATCCCTCACTTTACGCGCAACAAGATGACCTTGTGGACCATGACCATCAAAGACACCACAAAATATCGTATCTTCAGACATGAAATCCTACAAAAATACAGATAATAATTAAGATGTCAATATCGAAAGTTAACCAAGTCTCTCTCAAATAACTTAAAAAAAGAGTCATGGATTTGCACTATCACCAATAAGATGAACATGAACATACTTACTTCCCACACAACCATGGCATCCTGATTAATTCCCTTGCGACCCTGCTGTGTAAATATGCACGAACCCCGACTCTTTCCATTAGTGAAAATCCTGCTAGGTAAGGATGATAGTTGGTGTAGAGAAATAGCATGATCAGAAAATGTTCTCCTTGCTCTCTTTTGTCCACAGAAACAAATTTCGAAGCAAGATGGAGTTATCATCTCTCCATTGCTTCCGCTGCTACAAGTACTTCGACTGCTCGTTGAGACACAACAACCCATTTATTTTTTTCAGTTCCAGAATGCACACATTAGATGGTGGTGACTTTAAAATGCTTCCCTTTCCACTACAAATTTCACGTTCGCATCAATTGCTGATATCAGAAGTCTAGTCAACTCAGCAAACAATCTTTACTCCAAAAATTCTCTCAAGTCCAAATATAAGTTACTTTACAACTCATTATCGAAAAAAGACTTCTTCAAAATCTGTGGGACACTATTTGAATGGATAATGAAACCAGCTGAACACAAGAAAACAGTAGACTCCAATAGTAGTTAATATACAATCTCACAAACTCTACCATTTGCCAAATGTAAAATAAAGATAAAACAAGTTATAAGAATAGAAAAATTCCCAACATGTGAAGAAAGAATATAATATACCAAAAATCTCTCTCATAATTGACAGAGTCAAAATAGAGATTATGAAATAATGTAAATTTTAAAAACTTCCATTAAAAACTAAACCAAAACAAAGGCATGAAGAGAGAATACAAACCAAGAAACCATGTCCTATTAATATCATGTTTCAAACGGGTTAAAACCAAAAATTATTTCTTTCCTTTTCAATAAAAATAGATCCTTACATAGCTCAAATAAGTAAATATCAAAGCAAAGGAATCTCCAATTGCAAGCCACGAGATAACACTCGTCACTAATCAAGTGATCGAACTTAAGTGGTTACTGAGCTCCACTTAAGGACGAATCCTAGGTGGAACATTATTGTTCAGACTTTACTTATCTCCTAACCGAATTCCAGATTACTAACCGGAGGGTAAACAAAAAATAAAGAAAGCATTGATCACATATACTATGTAGTATAAAAGTTTATAGCAGCAGAATCTGAATAGCTTCTGTATCCTAAATTCTAAACAACCCCAAAACTAAAAAACAACCTTATAAAAACAAAAAAAGAAGAAAAAGGAGAAAAGAGGAAGAACATGATTTTATATGTCAGAATTAAAAAATCTTTTTGTCCATTGAAATTTTCATTGTTTACCTTTACAAAGCTAGAGCAATAATTTTGAAAATGAAGTAATGCTTGCTGCAGGGTTGAGACTTGAGAGTTTGATTCAAGAGTAAAGTAAAGAAAGAGAAAAATATTATTAAGTAGAAAAGTACAAAAAAGTATGGTTTCCCACTACACAAAAATACGAGAAGAAATAATAAAGCAGAAAAAGACGAAAAAAACGGTGATCTCGTCAACAAAGAATAGATACACCAAAAAAAAAAAAAAAACAAAAACCCAAAAAAAAAAAAAAAAAAAAAAGCAAATCAATGGGAATCTTTATGTAAGCATACCACATCTATCTCTAAAAAAAGTCAAAGTATAAAGCAGGTGGTAATTCAATCTGGACAGTC
>Ga0228710_1010618_pt1 | contig 12219 bp, 8 predicted proteins | sample MedpolnodulmetaG_FD_177995 | JGI IMG/M metagenome (GOLD analysis project Ga0228710, IMG submission 177995) | Root nodule microbial communities from Medicago polymorpha collected in Santa Monica, California, United States - pink nodules | ecosystem: Host-associated > Plants > Roots > Nodule...
CAACGTGATGAAGCCTCAAGAATATCTCCTGAGTACAACAAAAGTCATTGTTACTCTTATTTATTGTTTAATTAAGTTGATGTATGAATCAATGTTTTTTTAAGAGGTGTATGTGTATGGATTGATGTTACTCTTGGATGAATTATATGAATGAGACAAGATTTAATTATGTATAGTTGTATATTTTGCATATTAGTTTTGTGCCAATTCTCTCGCAAATAAGCCCATAATCTTGTTTGAAAAGTGTTAAGCATAGAAATTTTAAAGTCATCATTGAATATAAGGATTTTCTTAATTCCGTTTGAAAACTGTTGGAATATTTAATTTAATTCCGTCTGAAATCCGTAGGAAATTTTAACTTAATTCCGTCCGAAATCCGTAGGAAATTTTAACTTAATTCCGTCTGAAATTCGTAGGAATTTAAATTTAATTCCGTCCGAAATCCGTCTGAATTTTAGTCCAATATCCCACAAACTTTAATTTTAGAGTTTGTGTGAAAACCGTGCGAAATCCGTCTGAAATATATTTGGGGCGGAATTTGGGACGGAACTATTATTTGCGACGCGGTCTTTTCGGACAACGCCCTATCTGTCCGAATTCCGTGGGAATTGTCCGTAAATTCCGTCCCAAAACTGTCTGAAATTTCGTCCGAAAAAGACCTTTTTTTAGTAGTGTTGGAATTTTAAGGAAATGGATGTTTGTCTTGGTACTGGTTGTGTGAAAATAAGAGCCAATTAAGTTATGGTGTTTCTGACATTCTTGGTTGGCGATATGATATTTCACAAAACAATACATTTTGTGACTCTAATAATTGTTCTTTATGTAGTTTAATTATTTAAGTTCCATTCCAACATATTACGCTTTCCTGGGTATCAAAATATTTCAGCTCATAAGACACGTGCGGCGCACAGGTCGGCGATCTAGTTATTTTTTAAAGGTATAATGCTCTGGATTTTGAATTTGACTTCGAGAAAGACACATCAAATATCGTTTACTATGAACCACTATCATGTATATGCAACTCCTGATCTCTATGTATTAAAAACCTTATATTCTAATTTAAATCTATTGTTTATTGGTTCTGCTTCAGTATTTGGCTGCAGGTGTTGTGCCAGTAAAGCTTCCTACACCTTATATTGGTCTAAGTTATCTTTCCTTAACCATAAACTTTGGTAACATGAAGGAAATTTCAGCAGCTCTTTGTTTGCTCAAAAGCTCACCTAATCTTCGAAAAGTAGAAATATCTGTGAGTACTCATTTATTTTTGCTTGGCTTTGCTTTGCTTGCTAATTTGTGCTTCCACTTGCATATCATGTGTTTAGCTTCGAAAGTAGTTTCTAAGACTTGTAGATGTGAGTTGCAATTTTGCTAACAGAAGTTAAGAATCAATACAAATTTAGGTAGAGTTAGTTATATTGTCAGTGCAGTAGATTCATAAGAGACCATTGTATCTCATTTTCCATCTTCTATGACTCAATACAATGTTACCTTCAGAGATTTAACATGCTCTATATCTCTCTTATGCATGCTATATTTCTCTCTTTGATCCATGGATTTGTAACAATTGCATTTAGGCACTGCGGACTGATGTGTATACTGCTGTCCCTTTGACACCTGCCACCTATTGTTGGGAAGATATCTTTTCGAGGTCGGCCGTGCCATTCCAGGTACAACATGTGACGATAGATGACATCTTTGGTACCGAGTCCGAATTAAATTTTATCAGATATCTTCTTCTATATTCTCCGGTGCTAAAAAAAATGATTGTGAAGCCTGTTGCAAATGTTGTACCGGAGTTGATCAGAGCACTTACTCGGTTCAAAAGAGCCTCGGGAAAAGTCAATATTATTTTGGAAGACCCTTCATAATAATTTTTACTCTTGGAAGGGTAAATTTAAATCAAGTTTTTATTTTTAGTAAATTAATGATTTATTGATTTGATATAATTTAGCTCCTCTTAATATTTGGTACAAGCTCTGCCACTGACAGTGTATGATGTACTTGTCGATGATATACCTGGTATATTCAACACTTATTTTTAAGTTTGGTCCTATTATATTGTATCGTAGAGTTTTATTGCAACATTTATGATAACTTTTATTAGGAGACAAACAAAGAATATTGCTTCCTCTCAAAAACAAAAAAAAACTATCACTCGTTTATGAATAAGGGTGCCCATGTTACATGTTAATCACCAATATGTATATGTATTAATCAATCACTCTCTCTATCTCGAATTATATGTCATTCTAGCAAATACACGTTACTAAGAAATCTAATTAAAGTGTCAAGTTTATTTTTTACATTCCAAAAGTACCTCATTGGTATATTCATTGGTTTAACAAAATGAATAAAATGTCGCATGCATTGTCCAATGTATTAATGAGTTATGAGTAGTTTTCAAAGTGGTTATCATTGATTTAACAAATTGAATAAATATCCATTATAAGTACACAGTATGTGAGCAAATAAACTGAATGAATGAAATAATTGCTTAATAACATCGGTAAAACAAAGGAATATATAGGAATAATTAAAAGGACAAAATTGGTAAAATAGTGTAAAATTTTATTGATATCATAAAATGACATATAATTTGAATCAATTGTTTTTTGTTAAAATGACATTACTAACTATCAATGAAATGGGTTTGTTCCATGAAAAAAAAAAACCAAACATTTATTCATATGAAATGTACATATAATTAAAAATAAAATCAAAATTGAATGGGTTAAAATAACATTGTTTAGCACCCGAACAGTCGTGAGTTCAACTCGCATTATCAATGTGAAGAACTCTTTTGTGGATGATCTATAAGTAACACATTACTCTTTAAACATTTATGTAACAAAAAAATCATCCCCGTTATGGTAGTGTAGCCATATTGTCCAATATGTTGGTGCAATAAATGTTACTTGAGTGGCAAAAATGATAATAAATAGGATAAATAAAATAGTAAATATCTAAAGTGGTCCTTAACATTGTAAGGTTGTATCAACTTAGTCCATTGATCTATGAAATTGAAAATTTTAATTACAGGAAAGACTTATTTTAGTTCCTTTCAATTTTCTCGTGGACCAATTCGGTTCTTGACAAAAAAAAATCAAATTAATCCCTCGATTTAACTGATAGATATACCAATTGGCTTGCAAGAAAATTTTGAGGGAAAAAATAAATCTCTGATCTTTTAATTAAGTATGTCACTCCTTTTAAATTTGTTTTTTTAATAGCATATATGTATAATGAAAAAGATACCAAAACTGGAAAAAGAAAGAGGACGAGGAGGAAGAGATGTTGAATTAGGCCCCGAAACCAAAACAAACACATATAACCTCGTGATGATGAACCAAGCATACACTACACGGGACAAGAGACAAAAAAATTGGAACCCCAAAGAAAGTCCTATTCAAAGATGCCCAATACCAACCTAACCAATTCACAATCGTATATCAGACCTTAGAGATCACCCCACAAGTAACAAACATATGATCTACCGTCTTCGTACACACCCGATAAAATAGATAAAGGTAACTATCCTAGTAGTAGTTAAAAGAAATGATATTTGTCACAAAAATTGCGTGGTACTGATATCATTACCGACTAATAATTAAACACAATCTATAACATGACATGAGGGAGTAAATACTAAATTGATACCGTTACAGGATGTCACTGCATATACTGTACAGTGACGGCATGTAAACCCTAAACTAACCCTTCTCTCTCTCTGTGCAATCTTCTTCTTCTTCCACTTATTTGTTTGTTGGAACGACACAATTAATCGCTAGCAGCTTGACATGGTAATTTCTGAAACCCTTCTTCTTCTATGTAATATTAATACGCATTTCATTCCAACCATACTTGTATAGTAATCACACCACTTTATAATTTGAATTTCAAGGTTCTCTATGTGGACCGAACTATAATTCTAGTATGCATACTTAGATACATAAATACACTAACCTTGATTTGGTTTGGTTTGAATATGAATATATCTATCTAAAGGAAAGGAAACGAACAAAGTCTACTCTTGATGCGGAACCGGATAGAATTAGTTGGTTACCAGGTCATGTAACAGATCAGATTCTGTCTTACTTGCCGTTTAGGGATGCAGTGAGAACAAGTGTTTTGTCGAGCAATTGGAGGAAAAAATGGTATACACTTTCAAATCTTGTGTTAGATAGACAATGCGTTTCTGCTGAAGCTTCCCAAGGCCCTTTAGTTATTGAGCGCAAGTTTTCGAAAATTGTTGATCATGTACTTTTACTTCATTCTGGGCCAATCAACATGTTCGAGTTCTGTAACTATGATCTCCCTGGTGAGGGGAGTCTTGTGAGTGACATTGATCGGTGGATTCTTTATCTAATTGGAAGGTCTATTAAAGAGCTTGTGCTGGAATTTTGGATAGAGGAAGAATACTACAAGATACCTTGGTGTTTATTCTCATGTCAAAGTTTACACAGTTTAAAATTAAGATGGTGTTGGCTTAAACCTCCGATGGTGTTTGAAGGCTTCAGGAACTTGAAAAGTCTTGATCTAAATCTGGTTACAGTAGATCAAGATGCTTTTGAAAACATGATATCCAGATGCCCCTTGCTTGAAAAGTTGAAATTGACAGAAGTTGATTGTTTAACCCAAATTAATATCCATGCATCAAATCTCAAGTTTTTTGAAATCGAAGGTCTATTCGAGGGTATTACCCTTTGACAACACTTTTCAGTTAGCTACTATAGTCATTGATTCATGGTTTGATTTGACCTCAAAAAGCAATCCAAGTAGATCGCCTGGATGTTCTAGCAATTTGCTCAATTTTTTTGATCATCGACCTCACATACAGAGCCTAGAGATTGGTAGTTATTTTTTAAAGGTATAATGCTTGAGCATCTGAATTTTGAATTTGACTTTAGGAGCGACTCACCTATTGTTGTCTAATATGAACCACGATATGTGTATGCAACTCCTTATCCGTATGTATTAAAAACATTATATTCTAATTTAAATCCTTTTTTTTTTTGTTCTTCTTCAGTATTTGGCTGCAGGTGTTTTGCCAGTAAAGCTTCCTACACCTTGTATTGATCTAAGTTTTCTTTCTTTAAGCGTAAACTTCGATAACATGGTGGAAATTTTGACTGCTCTTTGTTTGCTCCGAAGCTCACCCAATCTTCTGAAATTAGAAATATATGTGAGTACTCAATGAGTTTAGCTTTTCTTCCTGATTTGTGGTACATCATGTTTTTGTTTTTATGTAGTTATTAAGCTCTGCAATTTGCAAACCTTTTTTGCTTTAAGTTTAGCTTTGGAAGTTAGTTTCTAAGACTTGTAGATGTGAGTTGAGATATTGCTACCATAAGTTATGAATCAGTAACAAATTAGACAGAGTTAGTTACATTGTCAGTGCAGTAGATTCCTATAAAATAAGAGGCCAGTGTACCTCATTTTCCATCTTTTATGACTCAATACAGTGTGTTACATTCAGAGTTTGACTATGCTTTATCTCTCTCTTATGCATACTATCTTCCCCCCTATGATCCATGGATTCGTAACAATTGCATGTAGACACGGCGGACTGATACGCATACTGACCCTTTGACACCTGACACCTATAATTGGGAAGATGTCTTTTCGGGGCCGGTCATGTCATGCCCAGTGCGACATGTGTTGATAGATGGCAATGGCATATATGGTACCAAGTCGGAATTAAATTTTATCAGATTTCTACTTTTATATTCTCCTCTGCTAGAAAAGATGATTGTGAAGCCTTGTGTAAATTTTATACCGGAGTTGATGATAGCACTAATTCGGTTCCAAAGAGCGTCGGGAAAAGCTGAAGTTATTTGGGAAGTGGAAGACCCTTAATGTTGGAGGAATAATTGATGACAATTATTAACTTCCCATTATCAACTTAATCTCATTGAACTTTCTTGCGGAACAGGACACACTGTTCCGTTTCTTAAATTTAGTTGATGAAGGGAATGGTTTTGGGGTGGACGATGACATGCGCATAGGACTATAGGTATTGTGGCCATTGTTGTTGGGATTCAAGTTCCACTTACTCTGTTTGATTCTGGTTCTTCTGTTTTTATGAACGCATGGTTTTGTAGGCTATAAAATGATTATTGAGTTATTTGCGAGTCTTTGGATAAATGATGAAACAAATCCGTTTCATCTGTTTATTTATACTGGCGGACTGTCTATCCCCATTTTTTTTATTGTATTTTGTTGTATTATAATCTTATGCTAAGATACTAACTTTAATCTATTTTCTGTTTCTAAGTTTAAATTCGAAAAAATAAATAAATTTTTAAGGAAAATTTATTGCCAAAAAAATGTTCAACTAAGAGATAATTGGTTTTTAATTTTTCTAAGAGATAATTGGTTTTTAATTTTTCTACAATTTTGGCGTAGTTAAATTTTCTGTTTAAATTTAAAGAATTGAGTTGAAAAGGATAATTTTATATAAAAAAAATTCGACCAAAAGGTACTTTTTTTGTGTCTTTATCTTTTCAAATGAAATAAATGAAGAGACTAATAAATGGAGATGATTTTGATTTAATCTAATGGTAAGTAAAGTATATTAACGAGTAGTTTTGTCTTCTTAACATCAAAGTTTGAATCGTTTTCAATTTAAGGCGGCAGATGAGGACGGAAAATTCGATTCGATGACAACTGTTGTGCGACTAAGATTTTGTTTTGTGCAGAAGGGATGCTGACCCCTTTTTTTCCTCGTTCTTTTGTTATGCTTGTTACTGCCATGTTTTTAGTTGAGGGTTAAGGATAAATGAAAAATACGATAAACTAGACTCGCACAGGTTTTTTAATTCATATGCATTTGAAATTCAGTAACATATTTAACTATGATAACTATTATTGTGAACAATTTTACATGCATAGAAAGAAACAATAAAAGAAAAAGAGAAGAAAAAAAAAAGAAGATCAATTTAGAAAAAGAATCTAAAAATCATGACGAATCATCAAATCACTTCAAATTCTGTATTTCAATACAAGTCATTCAACTCGTGCAACCAAAGTTATAACAACAATTAATACACCAAAATAACTATTTAATTTCAATTCATCAAAATAATTGTTTGAACAAATATTTAAGAACCAAAAACGTTATGCGTAACTGAAGGGAAAGAAAATGACAGTTTATGAGAAGTGGAAAAGGTGGGATAAGAAATGGGGGGTTGCAACCATAGTTCTAACAACAATTAACACAATAACTATTTGAGAACAAAAAATGATGCGTGTGATTGAAGAGATAGAAAATAATAATAGTTTATGGAAAGTGGAAAAGGTGGAATAAAAAAGTGGGAGGCAGTTTTAAAATTTAAAAGCGAAATTAATTCAACAAAAACCTGACTTAATGGCAAAAACTATAAAGGAATCCATTATGGTATCCTTCGTTGCATATCTTTCAATTTGAAATGGACTACAGATGGGTTCTTTGTGTTTAGAAGATTGAAAGGACCCGTGGAGTTTGTAAAGAGCCTTGTAGACTTTTGTGTGTGAATAGTGCAGGGAAATTCCAAGAGAAAAAGTGGTTTCTCAAATTATAATTGGAGTGAGAGTGTGACAATAACCTATCTCAAACTTATGTAACTTCTATGGACTATATAATTAAGGAGAATGTTAACCATTACCTTTGGGGCATTGGATAAAGGGATAAAAATAGAAATATAGTATTAGAAAATGATGAAAACTGATAGTTGACACATTTAGTGGAAGCATCAAATTGACATTATCCGTTTATTTTTAATAAATGAAGAGGATCTTGACTCTATTGGATTGAATAAATAAATATCATTTCTTTTTTGACAAATAAATAAATATCATTTAATTTTGTAAAAAAGAAAAAGGAAAAAAAAACTAGTTAATGAATTGATAATAGATAAACGAGAAATGATATTTGAACAACTACATTTTTTAAGGCAGACAACCAAAATATACAAAGAAATATGTTTACTCAAAATCAAAACAAAATAGAGATAGAAAGTTTGTGTAATTAGTGCATTGGAAATTGAAAACTTTTATATTTTAAAAAAGGCAAAATACTTCCCCGAGTCCTTTAAGTTTCAAATTTGTTTCAGATAGATCCTTTAAGTTTCTAAGGTTTTAGATAAGTCTTTAAGTTTCGAGTTTGTTTCGGATCGGTCTTTTAAGTTTATAAGGTTTCAGATAGGTCCTTTAAGTTTCGAGTTTGTTTTAGATAGGTCTTTTCTATCAACCTTCGTTAAGCCAAAGTTAAAGGACCTATCTGAAACAAACTCGAAACTTAAAGAACCTATCTAAAACCTTATAAACTTAAAGGACCTATCTAAAACAAACTTGAAACTTAAAGGATCTATCTAAAATCTTAGAAACTTAAATAATATATATAAAAGAAACGTAAAACTTAAAGGATTCATGTATTTCACCTTTAAAAAATAAATAGTACTTCATTTAGCATGCATAAAACTAAAACTAAAAGGACCCTTTGTCTTTAAAAAATAAATAGTACTTCATTTAGCATGCATCGTTAACATGAGATAGAAAGTTTTCAAGAAAGTGGTCACAACGAAATGATTGTCCTAAACTCTTGTAGACTTTACGGTTAGGGCATGTAAACCCCTTTTCATCTCAAATTGGAACAAACCCTTCGATTCCATCTACTTCTTGTTCATTTGATTTTCTCGTCAAAATGCAATGCATCCTTTCTTTATTTTGTTTGTGGTAGCAATTGTAATCAAAATATTCTTTGTACACTTTTCTTGAAACTACTTGATCAATCGGTAGCAGCTTGATATGGTAATTTCTGAAAACCTTCTTCTCTGTAATATTAATACGCATTTCATTCCATCAATTTCAATTTCATGAATTATATTTGTGCTCATGCTAAATTATGACACTACATTAAATCATCCTTGAATAGTAACCACACCACTTTATAATTTGAATTTCAAGGTTTTCTTTGTGGACCTAGCGATGATTCTAGTGTGCACAGTTGGATACACTAACATACTTTGTTTTCTGATTCATGTATGTACCTTGTTTTCGTTTGAATTTGAATCTATTGATGATCTAAAGGGAAGGAAACGAACAAACACTACTCCCGGCAAAGTGATTGATGCGGAAACGGATATAATTAGTTGTTTACCAGGTCATGTAACAGACCAGATTCTGTCTTACTTGCCGATTAGGGATGCAGTGAGAACAAGTGTTTTGTCTAGCGAATGGAGGAAAAAATGGTATACAATACCAAATCTTGTGTTTGATAAACAATGTGTGTCTGCTGAAGCTTCCCAAGAACCTTTAGTTATTGAGAGCAAGTTTTTGAAAATCGTTGATCATGTGCTTTTAATTCATTCTGGGCCAATCAACATGTTCAAGTTCTCTGATTGTGATCTCAGTGGGAGTCTTGTGAGAGACATTGATCGGTGGATACTTCATCTAATTGGAAGGTCTATTAAAGAGCTTGTGCTGAAAGTTTGGATAGACGAAGAACGCTACAAGATACCTTGGTGTTTATTCTCATGTCAAAGTTTACATCGTTTAAAATTACATGGGTGTTGGCTTAAACCTCCAACGATGTTTGAAGGCTTCAGGAACTTGAAAAGTCTTGATCTATATCTAGTTGAAGTGGCTCAAGATGCTTTAGAAAACCTGATATCAGGATGTCCTTTGCTTGAAAAGTTGAGATTGCAAGAAATTTATACTTTAAACCAAATTAATATTCATGCACCAAACCTCAAAGTTTTTGAAATCTATGGTGAATTTAAGGGTATTAGCTTTGACAACACATTCCAATTAACTACGATAATAGTTAATTCATGGTTGGATTTGACATCTGAAAGCAATCAAAGTAGATTGCCTGGATGCTCTAGCAATTTACTCAAATTTTTTGATCATCGACATCACATACAGAGCCTAGAGATTGGTGGTTACTTTTTAAAGGTAAAATTCTCGAGCATCTGAATTTTGAATTTGGCTTTAGGAGCAACTCACCTAATAGTGTTGTTTAATATGAACCATAATCATGTGTATGCAACTCCTGATCAGTATGTATTAAAAACATTATATTCTAATTTAGAGCCTTTTTTTTGTCCTGCTTCAGTATTTGGCTGCAGGTGTTTTGCCATTAAAGCTTCCTACACCTTGTGTTGATCTACGTTTTCTATCCTTAAGCATACACTTCGATAACTTGGAGGAAATTTCAGCTGCTCTTTGTTTGCTGAAAAGCTCACCTAATCTTCGAAAATTAGAAATAGATGTGAGTACTCATGTAGTTTAGTTTGCTGATTTGTGGTTGCACTTGCACATCACGTTATTGTTTTTATGCAGTTATTAGCTCTGCAATTTTCAAACCTTTCTTGCTTTAAGTTTTGCTTTGGAAGTTATTTTCTAAGACTTGTAGATGTGAGTTGTGATTTTGCCAACATAAGTTATGAATCAATAGCAATTTAGACAGAGTTACTTACATTGTCAATGCAGTAGTTTTAACATAATGTTACATTCAGAGTTTTAATATGCTCCATAGCTCTCTTATGCATACTATCTTTCCCCCTTTGATCCATGGATTTGTAACAATTGCATGTAGGCACAGCGGATGGATGAGCATACTGTCACTTTGACACCTGCCGCCTATTGTTGGGAAAATATATTTTCGGGACCGGCCATGCCATTCCGAGTGCGACATGTGATGATAGATGGCATCTCTGGTACCCAGTCGGAATTAAATTTTATAAGATTTCTACTTCTGTATTCTCCTGTGCTAGAAAAGATGATTGTGAAGCCTGATGCAAACTTTGTACCAGAGTTGATGATAGCACTGATTCAGTTCCAAAGAGCGTCGGGAAAAGCTGAAGTTATTTGGAAAGGCCCTTTTGATATTTATGGCAGGGTTAATTGATGCCAATATTCTTGGTCTTTCAGATGAGAGGAATGATTCAAATTACAGGCTTGAAAGTTGTGTTTTAAAATGGATTTGTTGTTTCTAAAGGATCATTCTTTTATTAATACGATGATAAGAATATGAGGACGATCATGATTGACATTTAAGGACTATTATTTTTCCCTTATAAATGACAATGTAAAGGTGGTGATAGACCACATCAATTTGAGACTTTCCATCATCAACTTTATCTCATTGAACTTTCTTTTTACTTGTTCATGTTTGACAGCCAAAAGAGGTAAAGCTGAATGTCCACACACAGACACAGGCACACAGCTGATGAGTCAATGCCAAGTTGCAGCAAGAAAAATGAAATAACTACGAATTTTTTTCCAGGGATTTTCAGTTTCATGATCTCTTCACTGCATTATTTAAATTTCTAAAATTGGTTAATTAATTGTGGTCAATTAACAAAGCTAACTCTTATGTAATGAACAATTCCAAAGCTGTTTAAATAAGCATCCTTAAAAACTGTGATGTTGCAATTTAATATTTCATTTCATTTCATTGCATTGCTTCTGCAATTTAATTTTGTCGGTTATTTTCACATTCATCGAATGATATGTTGTCACATTAAATAATGAATATGACAACTACTATATTTTCAAGAAATGATATTTGTTAAAAAAATTGTGTTGTACTCCCTTCGTCTTAAAATAACATTCGTTTAAGGTTTGTGCGCGATTTGTAAGGAAATGATTAATTGTGTTGATTTCAATTAGGGGTTTTCAAAAAATGATCAAAATCACTTTTTGCCTCACGTTTTTAATTTAGTCTATGTTATTTCATGAAAATGAAATTGTAATGTTGGAAACAAAAAATTGTATTGTCTCGGGGAAAAAAACGCACCAATTAATTCAACCCAAACCACATTGGCTTGATTTGGTTCAAATTTTATTTTAAAACTCAACTGGATGACTTTTAGCCTCAAAATAAAATAAAATCAAACCGCATCGCCGAACACTCTTAATTTCAATGGTAAAATTGGTATCATTTACAAAAGGGTTAAATAAGTTTTTCGTCCTTATAAATATATCGAATTTTGATTTTAATCCCTAAAAAATTAAACTGAATGTTTTCATCCTCACAAAATTTTTTATTTTGTTTTTTGTCCTTAATGACCATTTTATGTTCATATAAATGGCAAAATTATAAATTTTTTATGTTCAAATTGCATCCATGTTATGTCCGTTTATTATATTCGACATTTATATATTCATATTATGTTCAAAAAATGTCAAAAACACGTTAAAATTATATCCATTAAGGACCAAAAACAAAATAAATTT
>Ga0228710_1010619_pt1 | contig 12218 bp, 8 predicted proteins | sample MedpolnodulmetaG_FD_177995 | JGI IMG/M metagenome (GOLD analysis project Ga0228710, IMG submission 177995) | Root nodule microbial communities from Medicago polymorpha collected in Santa Monica, California, United States - pink nodules | ecosystem: Host-associated > Plants > Roots > Nodule...
GAAGACGAGGGAGAAGAAGATATAAATGACAAGTTCAGTTTCCTTTCACTAACAAAAGTTTGACGGTGTTAACATGAAGGGAGGTGACTGAATTTTGACAACTAGAGGGGGTGTTTGTGATATTTAGGTAAAACTTAGGGGAGGTGAATGTAATTTGCCCTTAATTTAATGTAAAAATGGTCCAAAAGATGTCGATTTTATGGTTAGAGTTTGACATTATAACTTCAAGTGACATAGTTCAAATTCCACGTGGATAGTTCTAATATGATCGTAAATGCCAATGATATTTTCTATACTGTTATATAAAGGGGATACATACTTTTGGGCTAGAATTTTCTTTTCAATGTATCCTCTATATTTAAATTGTTTATCATTTTTATTTGAATCATCAATTAAAAAATTTGCTAAACCTCATTAAAATAAGAACAAACCGCAAATATTATCAACCAAAAACAAAAGAACAACTCACAACAATTGAAAAAAATACTTGACACTACGAAAATATTTATTTTGACCTTATATAATAAATATTGTGCTTTGGTGTAATATTTTTCATTTAAATATTACATTTTTTTTTTTTATCATTTTATCATTTCTTATTAATAAAAACGGAAAATGAGCATGTTAAAGCATTCACATCCATATTATATATTACTTTACACATCTTAATTATTTAAATATTTCAACTACATTTTTAAAATGTTCATACCATATCTCATCAAAAAAATAATATTAATGCCACATATCAAAAACTCTAAAATACGTTCCACTGCATCCAACAGTAGTTTGTATTTAAATAACTAAACTACATTTTTTAAATTTTCATACCATATATCAAAAACTCTAAAATAGGTCTCAATGTACCAATAATCCACCTAAAAATATGAAGAAGTAAGTAAGCAAGTTTACTCCCACTTAATTTTACCAAAAAATCCTTTTACCACAATACAAAATAATTGTAAATAGAAGGGTAGTTTTGTCAATTCCATTTAATGAGTTAGAAAGAAAAAAAAAACGAAAAAAATCCCTTCCTCCTCCTTGGTTAATCACCACAGGTTCCTCAATAACGTTGGAAAGGCGCTATTATTTATACCATTTGTTTTTTTGGTTACAAGACAAAGAAAACAAAGAAACGAACATAAAAAGAAAGGAAAAAAACACACAAAAGGAACTACTCTCTAGAAAAGTAAATTCCAATTGCGTCCATCGTAAGCAGGTGCAAAAGGCCTTTCAAGGGAGAGGTGTGGCAAAACAACTTGTTATCCGAAGCGGCTCCAAGCTTGACCATGAAATTCGCACGCTTATCACCCTATCTAAGAGTATGGCAAATAGTTACATTATTTTGTTCAATCAAATCCCTCACATCTTGGATCAAGACCGCGTAAACATGATACCTCATTGTTGGACCTTGCAATGCAAGGATTCTGAGCAGCAAACAAGATCAACAATATCCAAGCTTTTTGCCAAAATTAGACCCTAGTAGATAGTGTAAAGCTTAACATACAGAATGTCAGAAGAGTCATGAATATAACTAGAAAAACCTGATAAATAAAAGCCTGCATTGTTTCGTATGATTCCACCATAGCCAGCGCTCACAGGGGTGTGCCCAAACAACTTCCATAAACATTGAGAATGGTGCAAGAGTGATTATTGTTATTCCACCTAATAAATCTACGAGTTGACTCAACATTGGGAGTAGTCGCAAAACAAGAGATGAAAGAATCTACCATACTATGAATGTTGTATGAGAGGCGACTTAGAGGCCAACTCTCGTTGCTTAAACACATAATATTCCGATGAGCCAAGCCCACCACACACTAGGCGCAAAAATGAAAGAATGATGGCCCATAGAACCCACCTTCAACCAATCACACACATCCATATTTATGAAGAAGTTCACATCATGGAAGCCAACATGGTGCCAAATAATTTGAGAAAAATTACAGTCACGAACACAATGAAGAAATGTCTCATCTTTGAGATCACAGCGAGAGAAAGTAGCCGATGGAGCAATATTCCTATGGTTGAGCAATTTGAGAGTAGGGACAGAGTTGTGGCAAGCCAACCAAAAAAGAAAATTTATGCTTTTAAAAAAGTTTTAATTTCCATATCCAAGACCAAGAAGAAGAAGGTAGAACAAGAGGTATCATGTTTGTGTGGGACAACAACCATATATAACCACTCTTAGTCGTATATGCACCTTTTTGTTTGATGTCCAAATGAAAGCATCTTTTATGGAGGGATTGAACTTGATGTGTGCATGTTGTTGACAAAACCAGAAGCCTATGGAGGGAGTTAAGAGTACAAGACCTGAGAATGAGGGTCGTTGGTGGAGAGCACGTCTTTGACTATCAAGTGCAAATCATGGATGTCTATGAAGGGAACAGTCGATCCCAAGAAACCAAGAGATCTCCAAGGACAATCAAAAAGAAGAACTGTCTGATCCTGCTCGCCAAGAGAACCCCTCTTTAAGGGCATTTTTAGCATGCATGATGGAAGACCATGTGGGTGAATCTTTGGCGTGAGTGATAGCATGGAGGATGTTAGGACCAAAAACATACCTATTGGCGAGGAGAACCACCCAAAGTTTTGGTGAAGACTGAATCAAATCCCAAACAAGTTTTCTAAGAAGACAAATATTAGCTTCCCTAGCTGTTCTAAGACCCAGCCTGCCTTGATTCTTAGGGCGAGCAATTTTTTACCATTCAATCACACATAAATCACAACGGTTTTTTCAACGAAATTCAAATGAAATAATTAAATGCTCCATAGACCAGTATTACATTTTTTTTTTACACAAACGATAATTTCTATTCAATCACACGTAAGGTTACATTTTCTTTACTCAAGATCTCTTATTGTTGTTCTTCATTTTTTTTAAATTGTTTTATTTTTACAATTAATAAATGTTGTTGTTGTTGGTCTTCCTTTATTTTCTTGCGACAAAAAATTTAATAGAGTGATAAAAAATTAATGGAAATTAGGTTCAAATTTATGTGCAAATTATTTCATAGTGCATTTATACTCTTTCCCTGATAGAGCGTGGAGGAAGCTGCGACCAATGAAAATACAAAAGCATGAAAAGATTTTGATACAATTCTTTAGTTAGTTAGTAATTTTTGTTCTTTTTAGTTTTGTCTTAAAAGAAACAACAATTCTTTAGCTAAAATTGTAAAAGACATGTATGTCTCTCCATATAAGTAGATTTGCAAGAGAGAGTAGGGTTTTTAGTAAAAAGCAAGTTAGAGTAAGTTTGTTAACTTACTCCTTTATGTTTTTTTAGTTAGAGTAAGTTAGCAACTAAATGCTTTAAGATAAGATAGATACATGATAGATATTGCATCACAAACATAAACTCTCATTTAATGTTTAAGATAGGATATAGATACATGATTAGATAAATAGGTGGATAGAGATATGATATGGATAAGATAAACATCAATTCAATCATGAGTTTGATGCGCACACACACGATAACAAACATAATATTATTATTTTATCATATTTAAATGTGAAAATTACTCTCGCAATTAATGAAAATAATTTTAAAAAGAGTATGAAATTAATTATAATAACAAACACCATGATATCATTATTTTAAAAATGACAAAATATCATGATAATATAAATTTCCCCTTTCTCAATTTTAAAATAAAATAAATTATTTAATGTGACTATTTAAAAAAATTGAGTATTTTGAATTGAATTGGACTATTATTTTTTTAAAAAAACTTTAAAATAGCTTCATTTCCCCTTCCCCAATAAAAGGTCATATTTCTGACATGGAAAAAAAATTAAGTATTTTGAATTGAATTGGACTATTTAAAAAAAAAAAATTAAAACAGCTTCTTTGTCTGTATTTTTTCTTTCTTTCAAATTTTTTGCTAATATATTATTGAACCATAGATATTGCAATTAAAAAAAATAAAATAAAAAAGAAACAAGAGACCCGCCTCAAACGGTCGTATTTGTAACATGGAAAAAAATTGAAGTATTTTGAATTGAATTGGACTATTTAAAATAACACTTCAACTGCACTGAATCATCATCAATCACACCTTCAAGGGTTTAAGCAAAATGACGACAACGACAAGGAAATCGCGTTGTCGCAAATCTCCTCCTGCACGATCAAAGGCTGTGCTTGATACTGAAGAGAGTCCCATCAGAGCCATCGCTTGTCTCAAAAAAATCGATGACATCAAACGTTTCGAGGAAACTGATGATTGTTTCATCCTAGGTTTTGATCCTTCTGACCACTCTCCCGTCGATGCTTCTTCTAGACCTCACACCAATGATGCCGATGATGATGATGATCTCTGCGTTCTTGGTGAAAAGGGCAAGGTAAATTCACCCCTAATTATTCAATTTCATCAAAACCCATTTTCCAATTGATTTTGATGATAAAATTTAAAATCTAAATCACCAATTTGATTTTTGTATTTCAGTTTCATTTAATTTAATTTAAAGATTGAGTTTTTAAGGGTAAATCTTGGCTATAGTACTATTGGTGCTTTGAAGCTGTTATGCACTAAAAACAGCATACAAATTTAAAGTTCAATTTTTTTTTCCTGGTTCATGATCATTCAGATAGCCCTAAGAGATTATCCTCACTCAAGACATTTATGCCTCAAATTTCCATTTAAGACCACTCCTCGAGAAAGCTATTGCAATAAGGTAAGGGAAATTGCTGTTATGTTTACAATTGTGTATGTAAATCTTGTGGATTTATCCCTCATACTGACTTTGTGGCAATCTTTGAACACAGTGTTATTGTTATGTTTGCGATACTGCTGCACCCTGTATGTACTGGACCATGCATTCCAATGCTGAGAGTGCTGGTCACTGGAAGGATCAGAGGAGAGTGAGGCGGCGAATTTATTAAAATGTCAATTTCCTGCTCAAACATTCTGTTTGAAAAGGCATTTGATACTATGCTAGATTCTTTTTGGGATTAGAGGAATTTTGAGATTTTGAATGAACACAGGCTGTTGGTTAATGTTTATATCAGAATCTTCAAGGGGTCTTTCTGCATCCAGTTCGTTTCACAACTTTTTTCAAGCTACTTTATTTATTACAGCACAAGCATCAGAAGAAGGATGCTTATGTTCTGTTAAGTAGAAAGCAAGATGTAATGTACAATATAATATATGAAATACTGAGATTATCAATTCTATATTCATGGCTTTTCGTTTTGGTTTTTGCCGATGACCGAATTTGAATAGAGTATATATGAATATATGAAATGAAAATAGGAAAAATAAACCAGTATAGGCTTCGAGTAATTCAACTCAATATTGAGATTCTGTATAGATTTACTGAGATATCAATTCTGTATAGATACAGCATGGAATGATATTGCAGCCTAAAAGAGTAAAATCTCATTCTTTAATGTTGTATACTTAATTTCATTTGGAACTGGAATCAAATGAGAAAGATATATTGGATACATTTGAATACAACATGGAGTGATCTTGGGGCCTAACACAGTAAAATCTCATTCTTTTAATGTTGTATGCTTAATTAAATTTGGAACTGACATCAAATGAGAAAGATATATTACTATCAGTGCCGTCAGCTACAAAAACTGTTACATTGCCATTACTCTCTATTAAACATAGTTAAATATACCATTAAATTTTGATTTGAGCAAATGTTTGACATTCTTTCTCATAGATTGATCATAGGGAAAGGTAACCAAACAACTGAGATGACAATTGTACTCATCTTTAAATAAAATTTTGGGGTCTAATAAAAAAATGCGATAGACTTTGGAAGTCATGTTTCATCTTTGAAATATAATTATAATCATTTATACATGTATGTGACTTTAGAAGCCGTGTTTCAAGATGAAACACGCCTTCTAAAGTCCAACACACTTTTTGATCAGTTCCTAAGAAATTGAGTCAAGATGTTAGGTATGGATTAGAATGACCTATCATTTTCACATACTTTTCTAGTTAGAGGCTACTTGATGTATGTGATCTATCATCAAGTAATGAAGCCTTTTCTCCTGTAGCCAAACTTAGCACTGTCAGAATTTTGTTTGCCTTTGCTGCCATCAAAGGCTACTTGATGTCAATAATGCTCCTTTTACTTGGAGACCTCGATGAATAAATATATATGGTACTACTCTTTATCTGCTGTCAAGGTTCTTGGTTCTGTTTCATGTTTAACTGCAGTCTGTAAATTTCATAACTCCACCTATGGTCTCAACTCTCAAACGTGCCCATTGACAATGATATTCAAAGTTTTTTGAAGGAAATGATATTAAAAGTTGTTATCAACTTTGATTTCTTTAGGATGTAAACAATCTCCAAATGATCACTCCATTTTTAGTTTTGGCCCTAGGTTTAAATAAAATTTTAAGGGTTGATCAAAAAATGTGTTAGACTTTGGAATTATGTTTCATCTTGAAATATAATTATAATCATTTATACAGGTATGTGCCGATAGAAGCCAGTGTTTCATCCTTCTAAAGTCCAACACAATTTTTTATCAGTCCCCAAGAAATTGAGTCAAGATGTTAGATATGGATTAGAATGACCTATCATTTTCACCTACTTGCCTAGGCTTCTCTAAGCATTTTATAAAGCGAGCCTTCATTTCAGCCACCCTGTAATGCAATCAAATAGGATCAGAAACAAACCCAGTTAAAGGCTACTTGATGTATGTAACCTATCCTCAAGTAATGATGCCTTTTCTCCGGTGGCCAAACTTAGCATCGTCAGAAATTTGTTTGCCTTTGCTGCCATCAAAGGCTACTTGATGTCAATAATGCTCTTTTTACTTGGAGACCTCAATGAATAAATCTATATGGTGCCATCCTTCAAAAACTAAATCTATATGGTACTACTCTTTATCTGGTATCAAGGTACTTGGTTCTGCTCCATGTTTAACTACAATCTGTAAGTTTCATAACTCCATCTATGGTCTCAAACAGGCCCATAGACAATGATATTCAATTTGTTTTTAAGGAAATGATATTCAAAGTTATTATCAACTTTGATTTCTTTAAGATATAAACAATCCCCAAATGATCGCTTCATTTTAGTTTTGGCCCTCGGTTTACTATTTTTTGGGTATATCTGGATGATATTGTTTTGGCCAGTGACGATCATTCTGTAACTCAACTTGTTAAGTCCCATCTGGACAAGAATTTCGTAATCATAGGTTTAGGCACACTCAATTATGTCGGGGGGGTCAAAATTGCTTAATTAGATAGTTAAATTCTTGATGATAATTGCAAATATACAATTGGGTTGCTTGAAGAAAGTGGTCAGCTAGCTAAGCATGAAACCTTCTTCAACTCCTCGCGATCCTTCCTTGTAGTTGAAGTTGTATAATATCAATGAAACTTCTTCACCTTATCAAGTTAAATTAGCTTACTGCAATAGTATACTATTTGAGTCCCTCATTTTTAATTTTTTATTTAGATTTATTTTTTCATTAAAAAAAAGCTGACTGCAAGCTAATTGACTTATTGTTGTATTGTACTCGAGTACAACAAGGTCATATGTAATCTTTGCTGTGCAGCAACTCCATTATGTTTCTAAACCAAGTGCATTACCAACCTTTTACCAAAGCACTTTACTACCTCATGTTCTCTAGTTAAAGGCTTGCTAGTTGCTACTATCTCTTCTTCGCTTAAGCTCTTTAGAGTTTAGGTATTGCATATTTCTGATTTGGCCAACAGTCTCACTTCTAGAAATTTTGTCGCAAGTTATTGTTTTATTCTTTGTTATTCATTGATATTTGAGAAATACAAAAACAACCACAGTTTCTCGATCCGTTTTTGAAGTTGAATACCAAACTTTATCTAGCCTTGCTTGCTAACATCAGTAGCTGGGTTGTTTTCTTCCGGGAAAAGGACTAAAATATTGCAGACAAAACTATATATATTTCACGAAAGCACTAAACAGACTTTCAAAGTAGTCTCATTCACTTATTGTCTGATCCTTCTTCTGCTCAAAATTGGCTGACATGATAACTTAAACTTGAGGAAAAATAATGTGGAGATTCTCCGCATTATTTTCTCAAGTTTTTTTCCAATGCGAAAGAGTTATCTTAATCTTTCAGGTTGGTAATGAGACTTTCTCCAGCTGTGTACTTTCTCTTGTGCAAACTCTCTGTGTTTTACAAGAATCAACATCCTCTCATGTTTTAGTGAATCATATAAGTAACTATATGATAGTTATTGTGTAATAAAAGATGTATTTTTCCTTATGGAAAGATTACAAAGATACAAATTCTAATGTGTGCAAGATACGACATTTATACTTATAAATATAAATAAATAGGATACATAGTTTTGGCGTGATATATTTTCTTCATTTATATTCTATATTTAAACTACTATTGGGTTTGCCATTTTATCCTTCAATTACAATTTTTTTTTAGTTTTTTGGTTATTTAAATAAAAAATTTCAAATATTTCATGACGTACAAAATAATTAATTCTTTATTAAAAAAACTGACAAGTAAATAATTACTTAAGAATTTTAATTACATTTTCTCACAATTATGTCAATTTGTTAGATTATTTGTATTATAATTTAATTTATATGCAACGATAATTGTTTCAGACCGGTTAAAAGTCTACTGCAAGATCCCAATAAACAACCCAATAAGGTGAGGGCTAGATTCTCCTCAAGAAAGCACCGTAAAGATGCACGAAAGCTCTGTGTGCATCACCGCACAAGAACACGACAAAGCTAATTCCCACCGTTCAGATAATCTCTAACGGCCTCCATGATTCACGTTGCTAAATCCGGACACAATTATTGTTCTTTGCAGCTATATAAGTGTGACTCAGCGTCATGTTCATGGACACTTTATCATTCACCACATTTAGCACATATCCCCACCTTTTTTAAACACTGAGTTGAGCGTTTGAGTGCTAACATGTCTGCCGGCCCCATCCACCTCCGACGACAAAACTCGCCTCCCTCCTCACCTTAGCACCGTGAACCACTGCGACAACGATCACAATTCCTAGAGTTTCACCGTTACTTTTCTCTGATTTTACTGAACATATAAAAAATGTAAAACTTTTTTATACATGTATCCAATTAAATCACATCATGACACTACTTTTTTAATTGGCTCCTAAAATATCTCTAAAAATATTTACTTGGATGGAACTTGGATCTGTAAAAGAAAAATTAGACTGTGTATGAAAATTAAGCTAAAATATTGATGTACTAAGATGTGATAAATATATGAATACAATTTTTTTCAGAGACATTACATATCAATTAAACTCATTATTTAACTATTGATGTATTTAATTTGTTTTACTCATCTTTCTATGAAATAGAAAGCATTTGTAATGTGAAGGCAAGATATTGTACAAATCAATAATTTTAACATGCGAAACAAAACAAAATAAAATAAAAATGAAGAGAAGAGAAGATGATTGAATAGACGAAAATCGCTTTTCTGACATACAAATGTTTCTAATAATATATGGAAATTCCAAAAAAGTCCTCAGTGGTAGTTAACTACAGTTCACGTAACTGGCAGCAGTTAACTGCCCTTGGCACCAACGGCAATTAACTGCCGTTCACACCAGTAAACAGAACTAGTGTAGTCTGCAATGGTTTTTCCAGCCATTTTGGCCTGTTTGTACCTGTAATTTCAAACGACAATTCCGCATGAAATCAAACCGAAACAACAACATCCAGCAATCACAAACATCAACATTTCATAGTTTATCAATTATTCGGTAACATTACACAAAACCGATAATGCGTTAACGTTTCACAATTTTTTGAAATTCGTCAAATTTTCCACATTATACAACACATTACACGTAAAGTACATTAATATATATATATATATATATATATATATATATATATATAATTAATTAATTAAAGGTTAGTTACATATTAACCAAAAAAATTGGTCATTACATTATATATCCCAAAAAATACGTCGGCGCATATCGACTAAAAAATGGATGAACACCGACCAAAAAGTGTCATATTTCACCTAATGAAATTAAATCATCTAAATGTTCCACAACATCTTCAAATTCTTCGTTTGCCTTAACCGGAGTGTCATCTAAATGTTCCCACGAAGATGGGATCCTACGAAGATGGGATCCTACGTACTTTTTGGTGTAGATTTTTATTTGCTCCTTTGGTTGGTACCTTTCTTGGCGGTGGTGACAACATTGTGGTCTCCGGAAACACTAACAACCGCAAACCCTCTTTGATTTCTAGTTTCATTTGGTCTGGAACTCTTTTGAGACGTTCTTGAATACCACTCTACTCCTCCGCGACCGAAAACAAATCTTCATTACTTTCTTCTTCACGCATATACAACTTATGCCAATGCGGGTGTATCTCATCCAATTGAATGGGCTTGTTGTGACGGATTTTCATAGCAATGAAGCATGCACAAGGTAGGCCATACAACGTCCTTTGAACACAACCGCAAGTTTTCTTCTCGATGCACAAGGTTTTCCTAGCACGCTCTTCTTCCACAAAAATATAGTTCATGGCATGTCTAACCATGTTACCCCCAACCCAGAGTACAAAGTGACATCTTTGTATCTATGTTCCAAGACTGTAACGCTCCTACCAAACGATGAATGTATCTCCCCAAACTGGTTTGCCAACATCTCATCTATACATTTTACCCAAATCACCCTTAGAGGTGGACAAATATTCATTCACTACACCATGAGCTCCCTCAACTCTATTTGTGGTCCTGCACCCAAGATGTAACACAAGGTCTGTCCATGCCCTCACTATTTTGTCCTTAAAAGGGTTCAAAATGGTAGTTTGAACATAGTGAAGAAACTTTGGGCAATCCTTACAAGCATCTTGAAATTCCATTAGATTACCCGCATATAACTTTTGAGTAGGAGATTCAACCAATTTTTCTCATGCATCAAATATGGTATCAACTAACTTACTATGCTTCGCCTCGTCGACAATCTTCTTTTGCCCATCCACTACCACAACATTTTGTTTAACTTTACAATCAGTGATGATTCTTGCTCTAACATTTTTGTCAACATGGAAATAACAAAGTATTACACTACTATCGGGGAGAACATTTGCTACGACATTCATCATACCTGTGTCCCTGTCGGTCACTATCACCTTAGGCATATCACTATTTGGTTCAAGAAGTTCAAGCAACATTTGCAAAGCCCAAGTAAAGTTATCCTCCTTCTCCGACGTCATAAATGCAAAACCAACTGAATATGTCAAATAGGTTGAGGTGATTCCAACTATTTCAAACAATGACATCCTATACAAGTTGGTTTTGTACGTGGAATCCATTATCAAAACAGTCGGAAAATTATTAAACAACTTTACCGATGTTGGATGAGTCCAAAATATGACTTGAGCAGTTTGACTTTCCTTTTTTTCTCTTACGTAATAAACATATTCATTCTCTTCCAACTTTGAGATTAGAAATTGCATCTCCGTCAAGTCACCCCTTTTTGCCTTTTTGAATTTATGACGTTCATTGTAGACTTGCTTGATATTTGTCATCTACTCTTTCCTTTTCTTCTTCAAATTTGTCAAAATATTTTTTGGTTTCACCAAGCTATTTGTCAAGTCATGTACAATCTCCTTGTCGTCCTCCTTTAATCTTCCGGCAAGAAGGTGTCATGCTACATACGGCACCATCTCCTGGTTGTGAACACCATTAAGAATAGCCAATTTCCAAGCATTGTCTTCCCTGACGACATATCCACACACCTTGAACAAACACCCACATTTTATTGATCTCGTTGCTTCAAGCTTCACTTTTCTATTCAGTACTTTGTGCTCGCCACTCCGTTCATAAACCAACTCCAACATAACATTTCTACCTTCAAAAGATCTTCTAATGATAACCGTAAATCCAGCCCTATTTTCTTGTCGACGGACCCAACCGAGCAATTCGTCTTTATCTTTTCATGTATCTCAGGTCGGGAAAAAATGAACTGTGTTGACTTCGTTGTCACGAAGTTTCCACACATCGGAATTGACGCTTGAAGCTTCAACTTTAACGGAAGCTTCAACCTTCACAGAAGCTTCGACCTTAATGGGAGCTTCAACCTTAATGGAATCGACAACACTAGGTTTTCGATCACCCGCATTCTCAACCATATCTATAAATAAACAACATATAATTGATAAATTAATTAATAAACATGTATCTAATATCATATAATAACATAAACAAACCACACAAAAAAATTTTTTTTTTTT
>Ga0228710_1010620_pt1 | contig 12217 bp, 9 predicted proteins | sample MedpolnodulmetaG_FD_177995 | JGI IMG/M metagenome (GOLD analysis project Ga0228710, IMG submission 177995) | Root nodule microbial communities from Medicago polymorpha collected in Santa Monica, California, United States - pink nodules | ecosystem: Host-associated > Plants > Roots > Nodule...
TAAATAAGCTAGAACCATATATTAAAAGATCAAGAAATTACATAATAGCTTGTTTGAATACCTCAAAACCCACAAGGGTAGATGTAGCTACATATGTCTATGATAGCTTTGCAAAGGATGAAGAAAATATGAAGATTCAATGCCTAGATCCATGATGTCTCAACAAATCTTGGGTTGAATCTACTCCTAACTACCTTGTTTTGTGTTTCTCTCTAGAAAATGCCCTATTCTCTCTCTAAAAACTAGAAAATGTATTACAAAAATGATAAGTTATTGAGAAAGAGAAGAAAAACTATTTAAGTTGGGCAGAATTCGTGCCTGCACGCTTAAGCGTACACAGGATGCTTAAGCGTGCCTCTTGGAAATCTTCTGTTGGCCAATTAGGAACAACCACGTGTGCCTTATCCACTTGCATCCTGATGAAGTTCACTTGAGCGTGCGTGAAGCGTGCAGTTAGCGTACATGAAGGTTGGCTACTGGAACTAGCACGCTTAAGCGTACGAGAGGACGCTTAACCGTGCTCTCTGAATCTGGGAAGCGTGCTGACAGTGTACCAATGGTGTGCATGAAGTTGCTCTCGACATTATGTACACTTAAGCGTATTGAGGACACTTAAGCGTACTGACTTTGGTTCATGAGCTTCTTTCTTGTTCCTTGCTTGTCATTTTCTGCATAAAAGGGAGAAGATCAGGCATGTAAAGCATAAATGGTAAAAGAACACAATTTGGTAGCTTTTCCTTAGATAACTTGCAGAACAAGTCACTAAAATGCCTATATTAACACATAAAATATGTTACTTTTGAGCACTTATCACTCACCTCAAAAGAACACCCTTGAAAAAGAGAAACCAGTCCTCATCATCAACATCGAGCCACATCCAAAGAACGAACTGCTTTTCTAAAGATCATTCAGCATCCACCACCACGCAACCTCCAGTCCACCGAAAGAACGCCAAAAAAACCCAAAACCAAACTTCATCCAAAGAACTTACTCCCGATCTCGAATCAAAAGCGATTGGCCCACCAGACTTCAGAACCAACTCAGAAGGGTACCCCTTACCCCCGGTCCACCAGGGAAACACCATAGCCAACCAAACAATAATGCCTCTAGTCACCAACTCCCGATCTCGAAGCAAAAGAATCCAGCACGCAGTAAGTAAGACAGCCGACATGTTTTGCGGTGGAGCAAACATCGATCAAAAAAGGGAAAAAACTCAGCTTGAAGGAAACACACCCTCAAAACACCCTAAACACCTTAATAACCCAAAACTAAAAAAAAAGCTAACGACGAGTACGGACCAGAATAACAGAGGCGACCTCCAATAGAAATCACCTACAACAACCACCCACCTTCTCACCTAAGCAACACCAACCACCACTACCACACATCAACACCCCCACCACCACACAACACCGCCACCACGGCATCCCCACCACCACGTTTCACCACCACCACCACTGCATCACTACGCCACCAAACATCCTCACCAAGAAACAGGCAGCAACACAAAACATAGATCTAGAGAAGACGAAATACAACAACAAAACACAGGCAACGACGCTGGTTTGAAGCGAAAACACAACCCAGATCGTAAAAAGGTGACCGTCAGTGACAAAGAGAAGGCGTCCGTCGCTGGAGTAAAAGAGAACCAATGGTGGAGCGAAAACGACGAACACTTCTCGGATACCAAAACCTGTGTCCTCCTCACACCGTATCACCACCACCACACAACCTAAACTGCCACCCCACCAAGCTCGTAACATACCGCGCAAAACTGTGACCTCCTCACATCACCGCATCACCACCACGACAACCACCATCACCACCTCTCCATCACCACACCACCACGGTCATCGCCAAAACCTTGGCCTCCTCACACCACCGCGGCTGCGCCGATGACGGTTTTCAGAACCAAAACACCACCGATAGACAGGACCACCACCAGTGCAGAACATGTTGAATTCGAAAACGACACCCATGGTGCTCATAACAACTTATAACAAATAGATCTGAACAACCATTCCCTTTTACGGGTACAAAACGCAACTGACAAAGCCTTCGACAAAGAACGACGAAAGCTTTCTTAGCTGCATCGATGATGTGGAGAATCTATATGATAGCAGAAACTCATCACACCACCGTCATCTAGATTTACATGGTGAAAGAAGGCTTTTGGATCGGAAGGGAAAAAGTTAACGGTGAGGAAAGAAAGTTAGAGAGAAGGTAGAGATATTTTTTTAGAGAGAGTTGAAAGTGTAATTAATGTGTCTATTTTATGTGTGAATGATACTAAAATGCTCTTTGTTTATTTGTGTATTTAATTTGACTTTTCATACTCCAAGATACTCCATTCGTCCCTATATGTAAGCATCATTTGCCTCTAATAAAAATGTGCTTAGATATAGGGACAGAGAGAGTAAGTTAGTAGTAGTATTAATTAGGGTTATGTTTGAAAAAAATAAAATAAAAGTACCTAGTAATTTGTATAGAGGTTTTGTTATCCAAAAAGGTCTAGCGACGCAACTTATTGTCAACTTGTCTTCTATTCTGAATAAGTAATTATTGATATATGTAATTAAAATGTACCTAGTAATTTATATAGAGGCTTATATTTAGGGACAAGATTTTTTTTGAAAGGATGCTTATAATTAAGGACGAAGGGAATAGTTGTCTAGTAGGTGTTCTAGCTTTATTCATTTCAAGTCTTGTAGCTATCGTTGACTTATGTGTGTACTTCCTTCGATCTCTTAAGAGAATGTTCGTTTTTTAGATTCATTCAACAAATGATCTATCAAATTTTTTATATAGATCAGATACATCATTTGCTAAATGAAATTAAAATTGAACTTTTTCTTATAAATAGAGACCAGGGCAATATTGTATATTTTGGAATTTTGGATTTTTTAAATCATTTTTGAATAATCAAATGAACCAAACCCACTTGAATCAAACTGATTAGTTTGGTTCAGTTTCATTTTAAAAAAAATAGTAAATACCGAATCAAACCAAACGACAAAGCTTTCATTGATTCATACATTTTTGATTGAAAACTGATTCAAACTAAATTATTACACCCCTACTAGCATCAACGTGCTCGTATTTTTGTCAGGTTAAATGCTTTCCACAAACCTTTAAGTCAGATTATTTAACAAATTAGTTTTTAAGTTCCTTTTGCAGTAAATTTGTCCTTTAAATCATAACATATTTTCATCGTTACCATTTTTCATCCAACTTAGTTAAAAAATATTTATGTAGACGTTTAATGTTAACTTAGTGGGTCTAAATTCACTGCTCTCAAAATTAATGTTCACGTGTGTATTATTCAGGTTTAATTTGAAACAAAATATTCTGATTACTTGATTTGTAACGTAGTTCATGAAACATTTATCTTCAAAATCAGGATTGAATTCGGAAACAAAAATGAGAAAATGTGTGCAATTAATCATATTTGGTATCATAAACATCTTGATCTGTCACATCAGTGTTAAATAATAATAAGGTAAGCACTTTATAACGAAGTTGGATGAAAAATTGGTAACATTGTAAATATTTTAGGACATAAAGATCCTGAGATATATTTGACATTTTTTATTAACTATTACCCCCTCAGTTACTATATATAAACGCTTATTTGATTAAAAGTTTATCCCTAAATATAAATCTCTTTTCAAATTACTAGATGAATTTATTATTATTTACCGTGGGAGAAATAGCTTAAAGTTCACCTTAAAAATAAACAAGCTAGGAATCCAAGTTCAAGTCATTACTAATGTCCATACCAATTTAGATTGAATTATTTGAAAGGTTAAATTACACCATGGGTGCTTTAAGTTTGAGGTTTGTAATAGATTGATCATTTAAGTTATTTTTGTCACACATAAATCATTTAAGTTTGAGGTTTGCAACAAATTAATCCTTTAAGTTATTTTAGGCACACATAAATCCTTTACATTTGTAAACATTTTCAATTTAGTCGTTCTGACACATCATCGTTTTGATTAACAGAATGACTAAATTGAAAACGAACTTAAAACCAAAATAACTTAAAATCAATCTTCCCACTCAAAGCAACCCTATGTAATTTAACCTATTTGAAACTAGTAACTTATACAAAACCTACCTTGGCAGTCAATTTTTACATTCATTCATCCAAACTATAAGTAACCAGCGCCGCTTTTATTTGCTTCATTTGTTTTGTTATATCTCTCCGTGCATCTTCTCTGCTACAATGTGCGGAGAGACTGAAAGCTGCACCAGCAGCAGCAACGGTCACCAGAAAGTTGAGGATGTCATCGGTGGCAACGCCAAAGCTATTCAAATCCTCAGAGAACTCATCACTTACCCTCGTCTCTTCACTTCTGAAGCTAAACACCTTGGCCTTAAAGTTCTGTTTTTTCAAACTCTTTACTTTTCATTCATTTTGGATTATTCTTCTTTCATTCCTTCTTACTTTGTTTTTTGGGTTTTGGTTTCAGTTTCCAAGAGGGTTGTTGCTCTATGGTCCACCTGGCACTGGAAAGGTATTTTTAAATTATAATTGACCCATTTATTTTTAGTTGCATTGCTGTGTTTTATTTCACTACTGATACTTAGGCCCTGATTGGATAAACAACTTATTTGCAGCTTATCATGATAAGCGTCAATGTATAAGCTTAATAAGTTATTTCCATAAGAAAAGATGAAATTAAATTAATTGTTTCTGTATATGGGTATAAGTTGTTTTCATAAGCTATATTGTGGAACTTATAAAAAATAAGCCGAAAAAAGATTGTGAAAATTATCAAAAGTTGCTTTCATCAGTTCTTCCAAACTGACAAAACTTACCCTAGTAGATAAGCTCAAATAATCCAATTCAAACGGGCCCTTAGTTAATTTCATTGTTTGGCTATCAAATAGGGGGGTTTAGAGTAGATAAGCTCAAATAATTCAATCCAAATCGGCCCTTAGTTAATTTCATTGTTTGGTTATCAAATAGGGGGATTTAGAATTTGAAAATTTGGCTTCTAATAGTGTCGGGTTCAAGTATGAGTCGTTACCCCGTATCAATGGGTTAAATCTTGGATACATAAGAGAGACGACCCATATTTCCAATGTCTTACAGTTTTGGTGGAGATGTGGTGTCGGGATCTTTTGTTGGCCCTAGATCATTAGCCTATTGTTGCTCCCTAGGACTCCCCAGCAATTAGTTCAAATATAGGTACTTTAATCTATGTTGAATGCGATGGTGTGTGTAAAGCTTAGAGGTAGGAAGATGGGATAATTTTGTGATGCCAGGATCATTGACGTGTTTGCATACACCAAGTAGATGCTAGTATAGTTTAACAGCCATAAATATACCATTTGGTACGGTACTTTGGACATTGGGTTTTGGTTTGAGTGTTGAGACATGAGATGGTTTGTCCTCTTTGATTTGCATATAGTAATCTATATGAATTTAGTGGGAAGTTAGCCGGTCTGGACGTGCAACAATGGTTTTGATTGCAAACTGCAAGTATATCTTTCAATGACAACAAGTAACTTAATATACATAAGATAATTATGTGAGATGCTTATTCCTAAGAAATGTGATTAGGCTATGAACCAAACTAACATTTTGCTTATTAATTTAAAATTAATTGTACTCATCTATCTTTTATGTGAATGTGATTGCAGACCAGTTTGGTACGGGCAATTGTTGAGGAATGTGGAGCAAATTTGACAATTATCAGGTGCGTGTATTTTGAATATATAATTTTGTGGATCTTGTGTTTCAAAAATCTACGACTTGAATCAATTACTAGTTGTTATTAGTCTGTTTGTTTTGCAGTCCAAACACTGTTAATAGCGCACTTGCTGGCGAAAGTGAGAGAAATCTCCGTGAGGCTTTTTCAGCGGCATCATCTCATACAGCCTTGGGCAAGCCATCGGTTATCTTTATAGATGAAATAGATGGACTTTGTCCTCGTCGAGATTCCATGTATGGGACAATTCACAACTTTTATGCTGAATAATAGTTTTGTGGTTTTTTTTTATTTTTTTTTTATAGCTTTTGCTTCTTTTACCCCGTACTTCTTTTTATTGAGATCAATTCAGTTGTAATCACAATTAAATTTAATGAAAAGTAGAGAAAAGAATAGGATAAAAACTCTCGTTAACAGAATTCCCCGGTCTATGCACAATAAATTGGCGATGGACTTTGTTATAATCTTTTTTCTACTCCTGAATTTGTTTTATGTCGGTTATGTATTGCCTCCGTATTTTCTTAGCATATATTTGAGGGGACGTACTGTAGCTTGTGTGTGGGTATGCAGTACGTTATAAAATGTTTGTAGGTTTTGTGGTGATTCAATTTCATTGATAAATTTGTGATATCAATAACAATATATTTTTCCTGGCTGCTCAACTAATGCGATGAAGATTTGGAAATGGATCACTAGAGGTAGGGGTGGACCTAGAAAAACTATAAGAGAAACTATTAGGAAGGATCTAGAGATAAATGAGTTGGAGAAAGACATGTTTTTTGATAGAACAGTATGGCGTTGTTTGATTCATGTAGCCGACCTCGCTTAGTAGGATAATGCTTGGTTGTTATTGTTGACATTTGGAAATGACCAGAGGTATGGACAAAAGTCCAACTAATTTGTTAAAAACTATGTATTTGTATATTCTCTAAGATAAAGAAGCTGCTTATTGATTAGAATGTCATTGATATTCTTGGGATATTAGTGCCGAATAAAGGTTTAAACTTTATGAATGAAAGTTCTGTAAGTGATGTTTCTAAAGTGGTCATTAACATTAATTGGGACTAGAGTTGGATATAGCCTGTCAAGTTTATGAATCAAAACTGTATCAGGTGTTGTTTAACTTAATTCACACGATTGCAGATTTGCTCTTGGTTTTCTAAGCTTTGTCATGTCTTATGTTTCTTTCGTTTGATTAGAAATTATACTGGTAAGGTGGTGATTTAATGTTGCTATATGCCAACATGTGAATGTGATCATCTTTGGCAACTTTGTGATTTTGCTATCTATTCTGTTATTGATATCATTTTGATATCAATGACAGATTTTCAGCAACAATATAGTATTATTTAGCTATTCCTGGTCCAGTTTTATCAAATTATTAGCCTCAAATTTCTGTTTTGTTATGCTTGTCAGTTATTTTAGATTTAGAAAGAATTTATATATGCATGCAGCAGGTCTATTGATCCCACTATTTTACACTGTCTACATGCAGAAGAGAGCTAGATGTCCGAATTGCTTCCCAACTTTGTACTTTGATGGACTCAAACAAAGCAACCTCATCTAATCCAGGGGTAGTTGTGGTTGCATCAACTAACAGGTTACCGATTAAATTAATGTTGAAGTTGTGGGATTTAAGATAAAAGGAGGAGAGAAAATAATAAGAACTTTGAATACTTTTGATTGGTTTTTTATATTTTGTTTATGCATGCACAGGGTAGATGCAATTGACCCTGCCCTAAGAAGGTATGGACGTTTTGATATTGAAACTGAAGTTACAGTACCTAATGAAGAGGAACGTCTTCAAATTCTAGAGGTAACTGTGAGAGACACTATTTTTGGGTCTCGTCTGTCTTGATCTTGTAGAATGATTCGAGTCTCGAGATAATATTAAATCCTCTGCAAGTAAGAAGCTAGGAGCACAAACCTTGAGATGTGAAGGGTGTGTTTTGTATGTGCGCGCGCGCGCGTGTGTGTAAATGACCATTCATGGGTCTCTACCAACACATTATGTAGTTAGGATGATTTACTTCCTTTTTCAGATTTGTTTATGCAATTCCTAAGACTGATATTTTAGTGAGAAAGTCAATCCATACAACAATGAATTTATGCTCTTTTTATGTTAAACTTATTTTAGCTGTATACAAGGAAGATCCCTCGGGATTCACGAGACTTAGAATCTGTTGCTGCATCATGCAACGGATATGTTGGAGCTGATTTGCGGGACTTGTGTCTTGAAGCTGTCAAATCTGCAATTGAAAGGTCTGAAAATGCAAATAAGGATGTTAATGATTCCAATTTAACTATGGAAGATTGGAAGAATGCAAGGTCACTTGTTCAACCAAGCATAACAAGAGGCATTACAGTGGAAATTCCCAAAGTGACTTGGAAAGATATTGGGGGATTGAAAGACGTGAAGGTTGTACTTTGATAATTTTGCATTTGATTTTTACTCTGAAAATATCATTGTCTGAGTGTATCCTTCCTTGGACAGACAAAGCTCGAGCAAGCTATTGAGTGGCCTATGAAGCATCCTGCTGCGTTTTCAAGATTGGGAATAACCCCTATCCGTGGAATTCTTCTCCATGGACCTCCAGGATGTTCCAAAACTACTCTTGCTAAAGCTGCTGCAAATGCTGCTAATGTTCCTTTCTTTTCCTTGAGGTTTGAATATTTTAAGTTTTTTAAGTACGGTTGATCATTGTAGTGTGGACTAGGCATATATAGGACTGACGTTTATGATGAAGATAAAAAGATCATTTCCCTTTCTTTAAAATGACAATCATGTTATTAAGATGCAAACCCTATGTACCAAGACTATTTTATTTTCAAGGTTCCACAAACCCTCCTCCTCACAATTGTTTGTATTCTGAATTTGATTTCCTTCTCAAGTCGTGTTCTGAGATACATGCCTCTTGGGGTGCGGGCAAAAAACACAAAGCACTATAGGATCTTGTATGCCAAGCAATAAACTTGGTTTGAGAAATTGAGATTCAGCAAAATATGCCGTCTTTCATACATGGGTAAATAATGTGACTAAATTCTTGGCTGTTAATTTTGAAACCCGTTAGTTCAACATTTTCTCCACTATTATCACCCTGACCCTCCTATTTAAAGTGGCACTCTTATTGTTTTCTATAAGATGTTATGTTTTAATATGTTCCACATTCCAAGTTGTACAATCATATAATGCTCAAATCTCTGTTTATATATATTTCTTCACGACATTTTCTTTCTTGCGATTCAGTTCTTATAGAAACTGATTTCCACATTAAGGCAATATTTTGAAGTAATAAATGATGAAACAGTTGTGCAGAATTATTTTCCATGTATGTCGGAGATGGAGAAGGTTTGCTTCGTGAAATATTTCAAAAAGCGCGGCTGGCGGGGAAGAGCATCATATTTTTTGATGAAGCTGATATAGTAGCTGGCAAGCGGTTAGTAAGCTTCCTATGCATGTGTTATGGAAAATAATCAGAAGAATTATTGTGTAGTTTTGGGTCTTTTACACATTGTGATAACATTTCATGATTAGTTTTCAATTGTTTAGACATATGGAAAATGTTATTCTGTTCGATTTTTCTATGTTGAACGACGCACTGAATAGGATCTTTCATGGAATCTGAACTGTGTTTTTGTGTTTTTGTCAGAGTTGTAGCAACATACTCTGACATTTTTGTTTCCAACTCTCCTTATTATTGAGTGAAATTTACAGGAGTCCCACTATTTGGGACTGAGACCCCGTATGTATTTCTCTGAATAATAATGTGTTGGAAAGAGAGTTAGAAAGTGCGTTGATGACACTTATCTTTAATAAATTTTCCGTCTCTAATGCTACAAAATAGAAATCTGATATTTTACTTTTTTTTTAGTGCATAAGTAATGTACTTGAGTTTTCCTTAATTGCAGGGGTGATAGTTCGAGCGGCGGTGCTGTAGTTGGAGAGAGGCTTTTATCCACTCTGCTTACTGAGATGGATGGCTTAGAAGAAGCTAAAGTAAGTTTATCTTTCGAGGGGACATTTTTTCATCCAACCCTTGTATCCTCTTTGTCTACCCATTGAATTCTTTTATAAGAGATTGGTAGATAAAATCTAGTTTCTTTCTGTCCTGTAACCATATTTTTTTCCTTTTTTTTTTACCCTCTCTCCAGGGAGTCCTTGTTTTGGCTGCTACAAATCGCCCTTACGCAATTGATGCTGCACTTATGCGTCCTGGACGATTTGACCTGGTACGAATATTTACTACTATACTTTTAATTCATGTTCTTATAATTTACAACACAAGTTTGTCGAGAACTTGAATCCTTAGCCAATGATGGAATAATAGAGTTTACCTCATTCTATTTTAATAACTTGTCTCACTCTAATATATTTTTATGGAATAATAGATTTTGTATGTTCCGCCACCTGATTTGGAGGGTCGATTTGAGATACTTAAAGTACACACACGTGGGATGAACTTAGGGAGTGATGTTGATCTCAGAAAACTAGCAGAAGATACCGAGCTCTTCACAGGAGCTGAACTGCAGGGATTATGTAAAGAAGTTGGAATAGTAGCTCTAAGGGAAAACATAGATGCTAGCGTTGTTTACAACCACCATTTCAAGACCGCAAAGAATTCTTTAAAACCAGCATTAACAGCAGAAGAAATTGTTTCATACTCGTCTTTTAAGAGGACCTCGTCTCGAGCTTTGTCGAACAGAGGAAATTGAATAAAAACAAAGAGCCAACTGTTTGTTAGATAATAGCTTTATACGACAAATAACTTGTTTTTATCTATGGTGGCATTTTAACTGTTACTTTGAAAGTTTTAACAATCAGGAAACAGATCCCTGTGTGTTTCATTAGTTGGCCACAAGGAAGAGTTTTAACTCTCGTCATGCACGTTTTAATATGATCCTGTAAAAGCTTAGTAAAATATCAACATCTTACATGCACGTTGAGTCGTATTAAGTACTCTTTCCGTTTCAAAATACATGTTACATTTTGCAATGTGCATTATTCGCATGACCTACTTTGACCCTACTTTTTAACTAATATATAAATACAAACGTTAACATGTAAGATGTTGTTTGATTTGTTTCGACAAATTTTTTAAAAAATTATATAATTTTTTGTTCGACAATTTTTAAAAAAAAATATTAAATTTTATAATTTTCTACTTTAGATAATTAAAGATATTAATGGTCAAAATTATGCACGGGCGTGTGTGAAGTGGTTGATAGCGACATGTATTTTGAAACGGAGGAAGTATCAACTAAGGTTAAACAACACCGTCATATGTCCTTGTGAGCTTAGCTCAGTTGACAGAGACAATGCATGATATATGCAAATTTCGGAGTTCAAATCTTCATCACCACAAAAACCATCGTATAATAATAATGATGATGATGATGATGACAAGAACATTGGTACAATTACCTACAACTATGAGTTTTGATAGATCAAAGACTACGTTGATAGATCAATTACATTGAGTTCATGAGAATAGGAAACAGTTTTTCTTGTAAAAGATGATTTTTGAAAAAAAAACAATATTAAATAGGATAAAAGTTTGTATCTTTTCCTCATATTTTAAGACAAAAAAAAAATTTGAACTTTGAGCTTTTTTTTATTTACATTTTGGGACGCAGGTATTTTGGAAGGATTTTGGGCTGATTTTTTTTGTTATTTCAATTAAGATACTCCCTCTGTCCCTATAATCTAAACACTCATTTGACTTTATTTTTGTCCCTAAATGTAAACCCATTTTCAAATTACTAGATGCATTTATTATTTTTTCCTAAAATACCCCTAATTAATACTACTAACTTGTCTTGAAATATGAAAAGTCAAATTTAATACACATACAAACAACGACAATTTGGTAATATTAACACACAAAATAGACACATTAATTGAACTAAAAAAATTCTTAAGAAATGTGAAAAATGTAAAAGATTTTTAGATATAAGGACGGAATGAGTATTACATTGTTGATGCTAATAAAGAAAAGGGATTTTGCTAACCAGTGCCCTAAGGGCAATGGTTAAGGAATCCATTAGTAGAAATTTTATCTTAGAAATGTAAGTTTTTACTTTTGTTTTAGCAATAATTACACAATTTTTAATTGCAAAGTTACTTATTTTAGTATTTTAATCAATGTCTTAAGGGCACTGGTTAACATTCTCCATAAAAAATCTAAGAATTTTTATTATATTATATTATGTTGTCATTTATAAAGATAAACATGATTTGTTATGTTAAAAAAATATGATTTATTGAATTTGTTACTTTTGAAAATTACAAATATTATTAGTTCTATGGGTTTTATTTAAAATTTTGAAAGAAAAGAAAATGAGGAGACGTGTGGGAAATAAATGGATGATGTGATTGTGGAATTGTAGAAAACCGAACCGTACAAAGAAGATAATGCGGTGACCCTTTTTACATTGGAAATATAATAAATAATTTCTTCACCCAATCAAAAAAGGGTTTGTTTTTTTTTTTTGTTTTT
>Ga0228710_1010621_pt1 | contig 12216 bp, 10 predicted proteins | sample MedpolnodulmetaG_FD_177995 | JGI IMG/M metagenome (GOLD analysis project Ga0228710, IMG submission 177995) | Root nodule microbial communities from Medicago polymorpha collected in Santa Monica, California, United States - pink nodules | ecosystem: Host-associated > Plants > Roots > Nodule...
TACCGGTGGCTCATGTCAGCGGCGAGAGATTTTTCTGGTCATAGAATGGAAGAGAAGAAAAGATCTGGCGGTGAGAGAGACAGAGGTTGACGTGAGACACTTTTTCGACGGCTTATGTGAGATCAACGTGGTTGAGAGATGAAGATGGTAAAAGAGTTTGCGTGGAGAGAGCTTAAGGTTTCAATGAGAGGGAGATTGAAAGAGGTTGATTCCGATTCAGACCATAACACAGCTGAAATTAGCGATTGAGAGTGAGATTGAGCACTAATTGAGTTTTGGAGAGTGAGGTTAGGTTTTGGAGATTGAACGTAACACAACTGAACGTACGATTGAGAGTGAGGTGGGGTTAGATTCAGACATTGGGATGAAATTGGAGGTTAGGGTTTGAGAGTGAGAGTGAGAGTGAGATGAAATTGGAGGTTTGAGAGTTAGATGAAAAGTTTGGGTCTTAGGGTTTGGGAAAGTGAGAAAGAAAGCGGGAGATGAAAGTTAGTCTTAGAGTGAGATGAAAAATTTGGCCAAGGGGGAATGACCAATTACAACGTGCCTTGTGATTTAACAAAAAATCCTGCGACTGTTGACCAGAACAGTCGCAACAACCGTCGCAAATGTGCATTTTGAGGCAGTTATAAGATAGGGGTCGCAAATGAAGTGTCGCAAAATGCATTTTTTCTTGTAGTGTCAAGTAATGTGATCTTTTCTGCTTATGATCTTTTCAAATGCAGAGATTCTTGACATAAAAGATTTTTAGTGAGAGATTGTGTTGTTGAGAGGTTGTGTTATCATTTGAATGATGCTTCCCTATATAGAGCTTCAATCTTGGTTAGCAATCAAGGAACTAACCGTTAGAAACTAACCATTATTTTGTCCTTTTGTGCTTTATCTTGTGGATTAAGAAAGTTTTGAAACTAGCCGTCGTGCATTGCTTCTCAGCTTCTGATCTTTGCTTATGATCTTTGTGCACCTTTGGTTATGATTATGTCATCATTCTTTTTGGTGTTTTATGAATTTCCCATTTCGAAGTCCTTTACGATATGCTTTTGATCTTTGGAGTTTCAATCTCATGTATCCATTAACTTGCAATTATGATATACCTGATATGCAACCTCAAGTGCAATTGATCTTCATTCCTTTCTTCAAAAGCTTTGATCTTAACTTCTCATATGAGAATTAGTTGGTGAGAAACGATTTTGAACTTCTTGGGTTAGTCTTTCTGAAGTGCTTCTGATGTCTATCCTGAAGTTCTTTTTTTGAAGAATTTTGTTCATGAGATTAATAACATGAATTAGCTTTTGATCTCAGATTCTTTGGTCAATCTTGTTCTTAAATTTTGTAGTGCCCATGAGATTGCTTTTGATGTCATTTGGAAGTGCTTATGATCATTCTAAGGTTCCTTTTAGCACTTGGTGATGTTAAGATTCACGTTTCTTGGATTTTTGTGCATTTGTAATATCCCGATCTAAAGAACACTAAAAAAAACTTGTTAGAATTTAACATGGATCAGAATCATATTGATCTCTCTCTTTTTTTCTTTTCTTTTTTTCAAATAAGCACGTTGTCGTTAAAACATCAACTTAAGAAGGATTTTGTAGCTTCATTTATGGATTTTGGTTCAATCGTATATATCATAGCCATGTTTAACTCTTCTTTGAAGTATCTTCTGGTTTTGACCTTATCATCAGGACTCCCAAGGATTTGATCATGTGGATGATAATCCGCTAACCTCTAGAGATTGCTTGTGTTTTGTGCATCTCATCATCTTCATCTCTTCTATGTTTCTCAATTTCTTCAAATTTATCTAACTTGATATGCATGCTTTATTCCACGGTGTGAGTTCTCAAATTGTATACTTTATATATCTTTGAGGTAGTAGAGTAGCCAATGAAGATTCCATTGTCTGACTTTGAGTCAAATTTTCAAAGGTTCCTTATGATTAAGGATATATCAATAACACCCAAAATTGTGGAAATAAGAAATATTTAGTTTTATATCTTTCCAAAGTTTATATGGGGTTTTGTTCAAAATCTTTTTGATAGAAACTCTTTCCATAATATAGCAAGAAATGTTGATGGTTCAGACCATTTCTTTTTTCAACATTGACTTTATTCAAAAGAATTTTATCCATTTATTGCAATGTTCTATTTTACTTTCAACAATTCCATTATGTTGAGGTCTTCTTGGACAAGAAAAATTGTGAGAGATGCCATTCTCATCAAAAAAATGTCTTGAAGGATTCATTTTAAAATTCTCCTCCATGATTGCTTCTAACTGAGATGATATTTGCATCTTTCGCATTCTGAACCTTTTTGAATAAGTTTTGAAAAGCATTAAAGGGTTCATCCTTTTGTTTTAAGAAAATAACCCATGTGAATCTGGAAAAGTCATATATTATGACGATATCATATTTCTTTCATCCAAGACTAGCAATTTTGATAGGTCCAAAGAGATCAATGAGAAGCAGTTCTAAAGGTCTTTTTGTTAACACATAATCCTTGTTTTGAAAATTGCTTTTTACATGTTTACTTTTAACACATGCTTCACAGACCTTGGAAATAGTATTCATGTTAATATGACCAGCTCTTTTCTACCAAATTCAATTATCTTTTTCAAGATTTAAGAAGCATAATTCAACTGGGAGATCATATAAGAAAAGAACATAAATGTTCTTTCTTCTTGATCCAGTAAATGTAGTTTTTCCAGAAGATCTATGTTTATTTCACATATGTTGGGTTTAAAAATAACTTCCAAGCCTTTGTCACATAATTGATTGATGCTCAATAAGTTATGTTTTAGACCTTCAACATATTGCACATCTTATATTTTTGCAGAGTTATGCTTACCAATCATAACTTTGTCTTTGATTTGTGCCTTGCCATTGTTTCCAAAGGTGACATATCTTCCATTCCTCTTCTCAGATGATAATAAACAGATCTTATCACTAGTATCATGTATAGAATAACCACTGTGCAAATACAAGGGCTTTTACCTTACACTTTGAGAAGATACCTTTAGAGCTTTCTCATCATCAGATTCTACATTGAGGCACATGTTTGCTTCCTCTTCCTGATCTTGGTATGTTTCATACACATCATCCTAAGTAGTTAGCATAGACTTCTTTTTGAATGATGGTTTATTCTGATTGTTAAGAGGACACTCATTCTTGTATTGTCTTAGCTTGTTGAATCCATAGCACATCACTTGACTCTTGTCAGCTTCAGCTTTGGATACACCTTTTATGGAGGGAACTATTCTTGAGTTGATCTCTCTTTCTCATGGCATCCTTTGAATCTTCTTTGAAATGAGAGTTAGCTAATCTTTTGCTTCTTCTTCATAGAGTTATTGATCTTAAAAACTCTCCATGATTTCATATTCATCAGTTGCCTCATGATGAACTTCAAAAGCCTTGAAAGAAATTTCATCTTGCCTTTCGTGATTGGGTTGTCTTCATTGAGTAAAACTTGATGAGCTCTCAGTGTTCCAATCAGCTCATCCATTCCCATGATTTTGAGATCTTTGGATTGGGTTATGGCATTACCAATAGGTCTCAAAGTACTAGGAAGACTTCAAATAATCTTTTTGATTTTCTCATGTGTGGTGTAAGTCTTTCTAAGTGAGCTTCCCATTTATAATGGTTGTGAACAGTGCATACATCTCATCAATAGTTTCACTATCTTTTATTGAGAAGATTTTAAACTTTCTTACTCCCATGTCAATTCTTGTTCATGTAACATGTAGAGTTCCTTCATGATGACTTTGTATTGCAATCCACACCTTTCTTGCAGTAGCACATTCTTCTACTCTTCCACTTTCTTGCATATTCAGACCAAGTGATAAGATAAGACGAGCTTTTACATTCAAGAGCACTCTTTCTTGTTCCGCCCTTGTCCATGCACCTTTATTCTCTTTTTCCCTTAACTACAAAATATGTTGGAAAATAAAGTTAAAGTACAAGATAACTAATGTGGATTTGACTTCATATTATTTACAATAATCGAGGGTTTTCACAAGATTTCTTGCAAAATATGTTAATAAGTTTCATAAATTACCATGGTAAACAAAAATTATATTTTCTCTTTGTTAACAAGTTAAACTAACCAAAATTTTAGAAAATAAAAATAGAAAACTTTTTCATAGAGTAAAATAGAGAAATTTTTCACCTTTTTTAAGAGAATCATATTTTTTAATATTAAAAGTTTATTAGAACAACGTACATTGAATATAATATTAAGCAGATAATTATGATGGGGGTTATTAAGAGTGTCCAACCTAATTGAGATGTCGTATCTTCTCTGTGATGCCTTCCTCGCTCTTGATTCACGAGGGAAAGAAAAACATATATTGGATACGAAGAATTTATCCAAACCCCCAAATTATGAAGAAAAATAAAGCCACTAAAGCCTTTCTCTACCAAAATTCTAAATTTCTTCCGCTTCATCCTTCCTCTTTTTTCAAAAGAATCCTCTCATAAACTCCCAAACAAACCCTTAATCGCTATGATTTTTTCTTAACCATTCAAATATCAAGGGAGATATAGTTTATGATAAGTTAGGCAGTCAAAGTTTGTATATTTAACAACTTTAGTTACAATTTGAATTGGAGAACAATAATAAAAATAAAACTAACACACAAAATTGCAGCTAATTTTTGTCCAAAAGTGATTTGAATGAAGAAAGCTTTAAGTATCAATGTTGGGGAACAAGAGAGAAAATGAAGATGAAGATAATAAAATACCGTGTCTTTGGAAATGCAACACGTGTGTGTGCCACTCTCCCTCACACAAAATATCCATGTAACATAACAAGAAGACCCTTATCTCTGTCTCTAATCTCCACCACTTTCTCTGCTTTAATCTTCTCACTTCCTCTTCCACCTTCCTATTCTTCTCCTTCACCTTCTTCAAAACGTCCAATAGCAGATTTCTCTGAACTCCCCAATTCTGGTGGTGTTAAGGCTTTGGAACTCCTTGTTGGTTCAGGTGAAGTTCCTCAAGATGGAGACCAGGTATAGTTCTCTCATTTAAATTACTACTAACAACCTCAAATCTCCTATATATATATATAGAAACTAATATGCTAAATTCAGAATTTATAGATATGGTTTTATGCCTTGATAAATTTGTTTTGTTTTACTTTGTTGGTAGAGTATGAGAATTTGTAGGTTTTTTATTTAGAGAAATGCTAACATGTTATAGCTAGACAAATCAATGGATAGGTAAGGTGTGTAAGTATTTATTTTACATTATTATTTTTCATTGTGACTGTTATAATTTCAGTAAATGTTATTATATTGAAGGTTGAGATTCATTACTATGGTAGACTTGCAGCGAAACAAGGATGGCGTTTTGATTCAACCTATGACCACAAAGATGAGAATGGTGATCCTAATCCTTTTGTCTTTGTCCTCGGCTCTGGTAAGGTAAGCTTGACAAAAATGATTTTGAATTTGACATAAAATTGGTTCGTGTTTGAATATTTTTTTCTCAAAATTAAAGTTGGAGATACAAATTGTCACATGATATTAAAGCTACTTTTTTTTATCACTTTTGTTCAAACTATGTTTTAGACAAAAACATGATTCTAAAACTATGGTAAAAAACTAAGTTTTTTCCATAAGGACTGTAAAAATGTCAGACTTATATATGGATCTTTTTTAGAAAAGTTGTAATAAAATTAATTCATATGCCTTTATCATGTCATACATATAAAGAAGTTAATCATATGAGAATGAAATGTTTGTGTTCAGGTAATTGCTGGAATTGATGTGGCAGTGAGATCAATGAAAGTCGGTGGTATTCGTCGAGTCATCATACCTCCATCACTTGGGTATCAGAACACATCACAGGAACCTATCCCGCCTAATGTAAGAATCCTTTTATGACCCAGAATTACATAGTAAGGTTTGATTAATTTTTATGCATATATACAATATACATTATCCAAATTGAAAGGTTTTTTCATTACGCGCGCGCGCACATATATATTCTCTAGTTGGAGCTAATTATATACGTTTGATTGACGACTATAATACTAATTTTTATTGTACTCTTTCAAACAAAAAAAAAGTTCTTTGACAGGCAGAGGCTGTTCACTACCATTTTTAATCCGACTCGACTTGCAAATGGTGAAGGTTCAACTTTAGGGACACTTATATTTGATATTGAACTGGTTGGCCTGAGGCATCAGTGAATTCAGAATGATCCAGCTATCTAGTAAACAAACAAACACTTTCTTTTTTATGAGGGGTGGTCATATAGTGTAAATGTACATGTACCAGCATTTATCAATTTGTGAATTGCAGGATAGTATTAATGAAATTTATATTTAAGGAACCCAGGTAGTATATTGCTCGATTTTTGGACCATCATATGGTTTTGCTTTGGAAACCAATTCAATGAAATGGTACATGGTGTTTACCTTTTCTGAAACACGAATGTTTAACTCCACATGGATCTACCTTTTATAGATATGATTGACTTGTTTGTTACTTGTTATTGATTGTTCTTTATGGTTTATGCTTAAAAATTAAAACCCGGGGTTAGATTGATTTTTATTTATTTTTTACTTGTTACTGCTTGTTGAGTTAGATTTTTTCATCACTGGAAACAAAACTTGATGTATTGACTTTTGAGTTAGATTTTTTTTCCATTTTGGTTTGGAATCTGCTTTGCCTCTCTAAGAAGGAAGATTGATCCTCAAGAAGAAGAAGAATAGAGTCCACCTTAAAAATGAGAGGTGAGCGCATAGGAGGCGGGGGCTCTAGGGCTAGCCTACGGCAACCGCGTCGGAGCTTTTCTCCGGCAAACAGGAATCATGGGGGGGAGTGGGGTCCAGCCAGGGTGGCAGATATCGGGGGGGATAGGGGTTTTTGGCTTGCGGTGAGGTCGAGGAAGAGGAAAGCGACGGAACCGGATCATAGAGGACGGGACAGGTCAGACGGTTCAGATGGTTACCGTGGAACGGCGGCAAGGTACCGACAGGATAGGCACCAGGTTTCCGATGGAGATTTCGTGGGACTGCACCGCGAACGGTATAAGGCAGATGACAAACGGAGGAACGGTGAAGACAGGTTATCCAACAAAGCGGGAGGACATCTTGTATCATCGGAGTGGCACGGTGCAGCGGCGTCCGACAATCATCCAGGTTACAAAGCTTCCTTTTATGTTACGAATTTTCCGGATAAATTACCTCTGTTTCGTTTACGTCAAGCCTTCGAGGTCTGTGGTATGTTGTCCGATGTTTATGTTGCTAGACACCGTAACGCGAGAGGTCAGGAATTTGCGTTTGTTCGGTATGTGAATGTCAGGAATAGGAATAAGTTAGCGCAGGCTTTAAATAATGTGTGGATAGGGGACTGTAGGGTCTGGGCTAGAGAGGCGCGGTTCGATCGTTTCGCACGTAAGGATGTTCTTGGTGGTTTCGCGAAGAATTCTGTTAGGGAGGAGCATGAGGGGTTTAAGGCTGTGTGGGAACAGCGAGGAGAGGGAGGCAGTACACGTTTAGTGGCAACGAAGGGGGTACAAAATTTACACTTTGACGGAGATCGCGTGGTTAGAGTGGGGAACGTGGAAGTGCCGGTACGCGGAGGAGGGAAAAAACTGAAGCTGAGGAGGGAGGCCGTGAGTGCAGGAGCTGTGACAGTAGCTACTACGGACGTTGGGCACGGGACTGTAGGAGCAGTGACAGCAGCCATTACGGACGTTGCGCACGGGATTGAATTGACTGGGACAGGTGTGGCAGCAGCGGGGCGCCTGAGACCGCAACAGCAGCTGAAGGCGCTAGCGGGGCACTTTCCGAACGTGAACGCAGGAACAGCAGCTGCAGCAACTGCTGTTCTGCAGGGATATGGGAACAGCAATAAGGGGACTGTGCACGCGGTGGCAGCAGCGGGAACCTCGATACGGGATCAGCATGTTAAGGTGCAAGTGTCGGAACCGGAGCAGACAAACAACACTGCTGCTGTCAACAGCAAGGCGTGCTTCCGCTTCTCTCCGGTGTACAGTTCAGCGGCAGCAGACAGATCGTGGGCTACCTCGGGTCTTATCGCGACGGTGCACGGTGGGGACTCAGTTGCGGCACTTCAGCAACGCGTAGAGGACGCTGGTTTCCCTTTTGTCGTAGTCACTCCAATGGGGGGTGATAGGGTGTTCCTTTATTGTGCGGGGGAGAAGGATATTTGGAAGGTGTTTCATGAGGCAATCGATTTTTTCTCCGTGCTTTTCTCTAGCGCTATCAAGTGGTCGGCGGAGGAGGTTCGATACGAACGGGGGGCTTGGTTGCGCGTATATGGAATCCCCATTCACGCTTGGAATGAGAATTTCTTCCGCTTATGTGTAACCGAAATTGGTCGATTTATTCAAGCCGACGAAAGCACGGTTAGTAAAGCTCGCCTAGACTATGCACGTATTCTTGTTTCAACGTCACAAATAGAGATTTTGAATACGACATCGGACTGTGTCATTGATGGGAGGAAATTTATATTAAAATTGGTGGAGGAATGGGGTTATGTGTTGGGCGAGGATGCTTTTCTGCCGGAGGTAGAATCTTCACCGGAAGCGTCTTGTCATCCTAATGAGGATGTGGGTGTGGAGGAGGTTCAAGGAGCGTGGGAGTTGGATGATTTAGTAAACGACTTACATAAAGAGTGGAGTCAGCATGAAGGTAAGGCGGCAGCTTCTTTGAATTCTCATCATTCTACTCCGAAGAATCATGTCGTGGAGGACAGGAATTCAGAGTTTTTTGAGGTGCAACTGTCACCGGTTTTACAACCTGTGTCTATGCCCAATAATGAGGTAGATAACGGTGCGGGGTTGAATGAATCATCGAAGCATCATGTTAGGGCGCCCGTAGTACCTCACAGGGGACCTTGGAGTTTAGACTGGTTACCGCATCAGAAACCCATTTTGGAAGGAGGTGTCGCTTTTTCATCCACTAGTGACGTGCGTAAATCCAAACAGGTGGAGTCTGTGAACGATAAGTTTATTTCTTCGTCGGGTAATGTTTTAACGAAGGGAAAGAAGGGTGGTGTGGTACATAAATCAGTGGGGTTCATGAAGAAAATTGCTCGGATGCCGGCCAAGGATCGCAATCAGATATTGAGAATTTTGAAAAAACAAAAGCGGAAAAGGAAGGTTTCTGCCGCGCACGCATCCTCAAAGGACACAACAGAGTCAGGGACGGCTTCTAAGGATAAATCTTCGTCATCCGGGGGAAATGATTGGGTGCATTGGGTACACTTACATGGGGAGCCAAAGGTGGTGGCGGAGGATGTGCAGGACTTGGGTAAGATCGTGGGGGTGCAATATTTGTGTAACACGACAAACACTTTTAATTTGTTATCAAGGGAAGGGAGGCGAGAGTGGAGGGCGGCCGGAGGTGGTGACGTGGCGAATGAGGACGTCGAGGGGCAGAAGGCCGAGTAGGGGTGTGTAGCGGCGCGGGTGCTGCGGGTGGGGTGGCCGGAAGTTTTCAATGAAGATTCTGACGTACAATGTGAGGGGGCTAGGCGGCGGCGAGAAAAGGAAGGAGGTGAGACGTTTGGCCTTAGAGAAGAGCCCGATGGTGCTATGTGTACAAGAGACTAAGCTACAGGTGTTGACTGATGTGATCGTTAAATCTTGTTGGGGTACTACTCCCGTTGGTTATTCGTATCAACCTTCCAATGGGGCGTCTGGAGGTTTGCTTACGGCGTGGGACGCCTCAAGGCTGGATGTCCGGTTCTCCATGAGTTTTAAACATGTTTTAATAATCAAAGGAACGATTATTGACTCTGGCGTTGAGTTTATGATTGTTAACGTGTATGCACCATGCGACCTGGCAGCCAAAAAGGACTTATGGGAGCGGCTGCAGCTGCTGGTATCAACCAATACTGATCTCTGCTTGTGTGTCTGCGGGGACTTTAATTCAGTTCGTTCTGTTGAAGAGAGGAAAGGAAGAGGTGAGGTGTTCAGACAGGTGGATGCCGACGTTTTCAATAAATTCATTCACGACTGTGCACTTATTGACTTACCCATTTGCGGGCGGCTATTTACCTGGTATCGAGGTGACGGCATTTCTATGAGTAGACTGGATCGGTTTCTGCTGTCGAGTAAATGGTGTGAGAAATGGACAAACTGTATTCAAGTTGCTTATCAGCGGGGTCTTTCAGATCACGTTCCGTTGCTCTTACATGTTGATGAAGGTAATTGGGGCCCTCGACCGCTTCGGATGCTTAAATGTTGGTCAGATTTACCGGGTTATAAAGACTTTGTCCGAGCTAAGTGGGGATCCTTCAGTTGCGAAGGCTGGGGCGGGTTTGTGTTAAAACAGAAACTTAAGCTGATGAAATTTGGTCTTAAGGAGTGGCATCAAAGACATTTTCAGAACATGGGGTGTCGGATGACAGAGGTTCGAAATAATATGGCAGTGTTGGATATTAAAGCAGAGCTGTCACCGCTTTCGGATGAGGAGGCAGCCGAGCTTCACGAGTTGTCTCTCAATTTGCACTCTATGGCCCGTTTACAGAACAGTATTAACTGGCAAAATTCAAGAATGCAATGGCTTGAGGAAGGGGATGCTAACTCTAAATTTTTTCATGGATGCATGTCAAATCGTCAGCGTCAAAACACAATTAATGTGGTGTCTGTGGAGGGTGCCCGAGTTGAGGGGGTTCAGAACGTTCGCGCGGCTGTCTTTCGTCATTTCTCTAATCATTTCAAATCGACGGGAGTAGCCCGACCGGGTATTGAGGGGCTTCATTTTCGTCAGTTATCACGGATGGAGGCGGCTAGTCTAACCCAACCCTTCACTTCTGCGGAGATAAAGAGGGCAGTCTGGGATTGCGATAGCTTTAAGAGTCCGGGCCCGGATGGTGTCAGCTTCGGGTTTTTGAAAGATTTTTGGGACATATTACAGGGCGACTTTATGAGATTTTTGGTGGAATTCCATCGTAATGGGAAGCTGACTAAAGGTTTGAACTCCACTTTCATAACTTTAATCCCCAAGATTAATAGTCCGCAAAGGCTAAATGATTTTCGGCCTATCTCTTTGGTTGGGTGCTTGTATAAGGTGTTGGCTAAAGTTCTTGCGAATAGACTTCGCTCTGTCGTGGGTAGTGTGGTATCTGATGCACAATCTGCTTTTATCAAAGGTAAACAAATTTTAGACGGTATTTTAATCACTAATGAGGTGGTTGATGAAGCGCGGCGTAAACGTAAGGAGTTACTGTTATTTAAAGTGGACTTCGAAAAGGCGTATGACTCGGTTGATTTCAAGTATTTGGACTCTGTCATGGCTAAAATGAATTTCCCAAGCACATGGCGGAAATGGATTTATGAGTGTGTTGGAACGGCAACTGCGTCGGTTTTAGTAAATGGTTGTCCCACGGAGGAGTTTCCGTTAGAAAGGGGTCTGCGTCAAGGTGACCCGTTGTCTCCGTTTTTATTCCTGTTGGCAGCAGAAGGGTTTAATGTCCTCATGAACGCAGTAGAAAGGGCGGATTTGTTTCGAGGGTACGGTGTTGGGCAAAACGATGAGATGCGGCTGACCCACCTTCAGTTTGCGGACGACACTATTATTATTGGTGAAAAGAGTTGGCAGAATGTCCGTACTATGCGAGCACTGTTGTTACTTTTTGAGGGGATTTCGGGGTTGAAAGTGAATTTTAACAAAAGTATGCTGACGGGTGTTAATATTCCTGATACTTGGTTGTCTGAGGTCGCTTTGGTGATGAACTGTCGTCGGGGTTCGATTCCTTTTGTCTATCTGGGTTTGCCTATTGGCGGTGATTCTAGGAAACTTTCTTTTTGGAAACCTGTTGTCGATCGTATAGTCTCTCGCTTGTCGTCGTGGAACCATAAGTTTCTGTCCTTTGGTGGCCGTCTGGTACTTCTGAAGTCTGTCCTGTCCTCTCTTCCGGTTTACTTTCTTTCCTTTTTCAAAGCTCCCGCAGGTATAATTTCCTCTATTGAATCTATTTTTAAAAAAAAAATTTGGGGGGGTTGTGAGGATAATAGGAAAATAGCTTGGATTTGTTGGGAGTCTATTTGTACTCCGAAGGAGGGAGGAGGGTTGGGGGTGCGAAGGATGGGAGCTTTTAATTTATCTTTGTTGGGGAAGTGGTGTTGGAGGATGCTGGTGGAGAAGGATGGTTTATGGTATCGAGTCTTGAGAGCTCGGTACGGGGAGGAGGGGGGGCGGCTGAAGGAGGGAGGGTCTCAGGACTCGACTTGGTGGAGGTCGA
>Ga0228710_1010622_pt1 | contig 12216 bp, 15 predicted proteins | sample MedpolnodulmetaG_FD_177995 | JGI IMG/M metagenome (GOLD analysis project Ga0228710, IMG submission 177995) | Root nodule microbial communities from Medicago polymorpha collected in Santa Monica, California, United States - pink nodules | ecosystem: Host-associated > Plants > Roots > Nodule...
GTAGCTTTTTGAACAATATTCTGTTCCAGTTAATGTTGCTTTTAAAGGTAATAATTTTGTCATCCAGGTACAGAAAGTGGACCAGATTCAAAATGTCATGAGTAAAAATAATAATGGGCAATCATCAGTATTGTCTCTTGTTTTTAATAATGCCTTGGAATTTCGTGTTGCCTGTGATGTCAATAAAAAGGAGAAACATGCTCAACCGAGCCAAGCCAAGGCAGGAAGAAAGGATAAAATTGTGGCTCACTTGCTAATGACAAGAAGATAATGACTGACGCAGATTTCATGTAGCTTTTTGAACAATATTCTGTTCCAGTTAATGTTGCTTTTAAAGGTAATAATTTTGTCATCCAGGTACAGAAAGTGGACCAGATTCAAAATGTCATGAGTAAAAATAATAATGGGCAATCATCAGTATTGTCTCTTGTTTTTAATAATGCCTTGGAATTTCGTGTTGCCTATGATGTCAATAAAAAGGAGAAACATGCTCAGCCGAGCCAAGCCAAGGCAGGAAGAAAGGATAAAATTGTGGCTCACATGCAGCTAGCTATGGTACACAGCCCAATGCAGCCAGGTTCCTTCATGACTTCAGTTCGTGGGCTTCCAAGTGGGCCTACAAAGATGCCATAAAAAAGATTCAAAATTGAGATTGTGGAAGAACAACAATGGGAGGATATGCAAGTAGTACATGTTAGGAAAAATAATGACATAATTGTTCTCAAAATTAATCATGTTTTGAGGGTAATGATGAGTCGGCGGGTCCTTCTCACCAGGCCTGCCAGGAAAAATGAGTCTTGTCAGTTGGAACTGTCGGGGCCTAGGATACCCAAAAGTAGTTCCCAAACTCAAATCCCTTGTTCGGTATTATAATCTGAATGTCCTTTTTCTAAGTGAGACTTTAGTCCACAATAATAAATTCGAGGAATTCCATTTTTTATTAGGCTTTGATTATTGTTTTGCTCCGGATAGGTTATGAAGAGGTGGTGGTATCACATTGTTTTCACGAAAAACGACTAATTGCAGCATTGTCAACTATTCTTCCAATCATATAAGTGCAAGAATTGAAGAGGGTAATCTTGGTCCTTGAATTCTCACAGGGTTTTATGGCTATACATACGGTGGGGGAAGAAGGGATTCATGGAACTTTATTCGTTACCTTGCAAGGAATATCAATCTACCATTGTGTACTTTCGGTGATTTCAACGATATTTTGCATGCTCAAGAGAGAAAAAAAGGTCGTGCAACTAGGCCAAATTGGCTAATTCGTGGCTTTAGACAAGCCATTCAGGAAGCCGACCTTATTGATATTCATATGGAGGGATACCTGTACACCTGATTCAAAAGTTTGGATACCCCTCGAGCCGTGGCGTAAAAGTTAGATAGAGCTTTAGCTAATGAAGCTTGGATGCAATTTTTTTCACATGTTAGATTAGAAAATCATGTTGCCCCTTCATCTGATCATTTTCCAATCTTACTCGACAAAACATAAGTGGTGCGCCCTACTCGAATCAAAAGAACTTTCAAGTTTGAGAATGCTTGGCGAATAGAAGGAGTTAATGAGGTTGTTAAACATAGTTGATAAAATAATAGTGGACCAGATGTCATTCATAAGTTGTCAGCTTGTGCAGAATATCTTTGACGCTAGAGTAAATCTCACTATAATAAACTTCATATATTATAGATATTGAAGAGTGTCGAAAGGAGTTGAATCGAAGTCGAGGTATCATAGGAATACAAGATGAACTCCAGTTTGAGACCTTGAGGAAGAAACTTGATCACTTACTCATTCAAGATGATATGTATTGGAGGCAAAGGGCCAACACTCATTGGTATCGCGATGGGGATCTCAACACGAAGGTTTTTCAAACTGCAAAAACATCTAGAAAAAAGGTTAACAAGATTTTAGCTCTAGGAAATGAAGATGGTGTGCGCATTCCTGATGAGGTGGGCATCCACTCAATTGCAAAAAGTTATTTTGAGAAATTATTTGAAGAAAAGGAGAGCTCTCATAATTTGGTCGTCAACTTGTTAAGTCAGGTTATCAATACAGAGGATAATGAGCACCTCACAGCTTCTTTTCGCATTGAAGAATTCAAAGAAGCAATGTTTTCTATGCATCCTGACGAATGTCTGGGACCAGATGGATTTAATCCAGGGTTTTATTATCACTTTTGGAACACGTGTAGTGAGGATATCTTTCAAAAATATTGTCAATGGCTTAATGAAGGTCAGTTTCCGCTATCTCTAAACTCCAAAAACATAGCCTTGATACCAAAAGGTTCAGAGCAGAAATCCATGAAAGACTGGAGGCCCATAATACTCTATAATGTGCTCTGTAAGTTGTTGCATCAAGTTCTAGCCAATTGGCTACAATTGATTCTGCATAAGTGTATTACGGATACACAATCTGCTTTTGTGTCGGGTAGGTCTATTTTAGATAATGCGCTAGTGGCAATAGAAGTGGTGCATTATATGAAAACTAAGTCACGAGTGTTAGAATAAGCTAGATTAATTACTTAGTGCTGAGATGTTGAAAAGTTGTGACTATTTAGTTTTAACTCCAATATTTATTGTATTGATTAATCTTCCTTATTAATTAGGGATTAACTAGGAGACTCCTACTTATATAAATGTACATTCTCTCCACATATTATGATATAATAAACATTTTTTCAGTTCTAATATGGTATCTGGAACTTCTTGATCCAAAGCCATGTCTTCTGCTATGCCTTCTCATACTCCCTCTGATGTGCAACGTGTAACTGCTACAACATCCAAAACCTTCAAACAAGTAGTTTCTGTTAAGCTTGATGATACAAACTACCTTCAATGGAAGCAACAAGTCAAATGTGTTCTTCGCGGAATAAAGATGGTGAAATTTGTGATTTCACCTTAAATTCCATCGGTTAATCTCACAGATGCAGCACGCGAAGAAGGAACGGAGAATCCTACTTACACTGAATGTGAAGAATAAGATTCTTTGATCTGCACCTAGATTCTTTCAACAATTTCACCTTCCCTGATTTTGCGATTCGTTCTCCTTTGCCATTCATGGTAGGTTTGGGATGATATTCATAGTTACTGCTTCACGCATATGAAGACGCATTCGCGTCAACTTCGATATGAACTTAGATCCATTATGAAAGGTTCATGCATTGTCGCTGAATTCATTGCTCGAATTCGCGCAATTTCAGAGTCTATTGGTTCCATTGGAGATCCAGTCTCTCACAAGGACCTAATTGAAGTTGTTCTTGAAGCACTTCCTGAAGAGTTTGACCTTATTGTTGCTAGTTAGAATGTGAAATCTGAGGTTGTTTCTTTAGATGAACTTGTATCTCAGCTTCTCACACAAGAATCTAGAAATGAGAAGTTCAACAAAGCTACTATCATTGAACTCGTTTTAGCTAATCTCACTAAAACTACAAATTCAAAATCCCAATCTCATGGTCCCAATTCTCAAAACCACAATTATACTGATGACACTAGAAACAATCAGTTTCATAAATCTGACCCTAATTTTGGAGGAAGAAATGGCCAGTTCAGAGGATATGGTGGCCGTTTTGGTGGTAGATTCAGAGGACGTGGTGACCGTTTTGGTGGAAGATTCTATGATCAGTGCCAAATATGTTCGAAAATTGGTCATGATGGAAGCTATTGTCACTATTGTTTCTCTGCTCCACATTATGATTACTACGGTCCCTATAGCTCACCAAGAGGTTATGGATGCAGAACATGTCACGTCCTCAACATTCTTGACAGTTTCTTAGGCCTCCTACACAGTCTCAAGCTGGGAAACAGAGAGGTCAAGCTTCCCAAGCCTTCTTAACTGGCTCAGTTGGTTCCTTACAATTTACTTCTCCTTTACATCCTCAAACTAATTTTGAAACTGAATAATCTCCTTCTTGTTCCCTCTATAACCAAAAATCTTGTTAGTGTGAGTCAGTTTGCTAAAGATAACAATGTTTACTTTGAGTTTCATCCTAATCACTGTTTTTTCAAATCTCGGGATTCTTCTAAGGTGCTTTTAATAGGTATTCTAGGGCATGATGGTCCCTATCAGTTTGAGCACAACAACTCATTCAAGACCACTGCTCCTGTCTCTCAAAATTCTAGTGTCAACATTGTTTGCAATAAAGTTCCAGTACAAACTGATAACTCTGCCTCTTTTCATTTAGGCCCCTCTACTGGTTTCGATTTCAATAATTTTCAATGTAATAATGTTGAACATTTACCTAATAGTTCCACATCTGACATAATTTTGGTTTTCCACCATTTAAATCGAATATTGTATGTGGTTCTCCACTTTCACCAAATCCTTCTCAAAAAAAATTGATTTAATCTTGCCATGTTATCAAAATATTTGTCTGTTCCACTGTTTGGACAAAGTATTCTCACACAAATTTAAATTTTCGAATGTATTCAAAAAGTGCTCTTATTCTGCCATCAGGACCAAGTAGAAGAACATAATGATTCTCCACCTCTACCACATTGTCTTTTAAAAAATTAATTTTGTTGTATATTTAAAAATGATGTCTCCATTTCTTTATGCAAAGAAAATTATGAGAATTAAAGGTATTATAATGTTTGGATCATAGTCGTTGTGTACAAGTGTGAGTTATATGTCCAACATCGGATAAAAGAGCAAAGGTTGAACACCTTATAAGTAAGAGGATCCATAAACCCATTGTCTTAAGGTTTTTGGTAAGAGTGTGGCGTCTCTCTTGAACATCGAATCGGTAAGGATATTAGGTCACCGAATATTTGGTCAAACTTAAACATTTTATTTTTGTATTGAATTGAATGACCCGATCTTTAAAAAATATTATAAAATGTTAAAAGAAAATCAAATTAATTAAATTAATTTTACAAATTTGTTCTTTAAATTTAAATCAATCAACTATAGCATAATTATCTAATCAAACACATAAATTAATTTTAAATGCAAAATAGTTTGCTTTTAAAAAAACAAAGTTTTCGTTGTTGGCCATTTTAATATTTACAATCAAGTGTTTTCCTATAAAAATTTGATTCGAAAGTACTCTCCGGAAAAAAAAAAGTATAATACCCCTAAAAGACGAAGTAGTATGATTTTGAAGTAGTAACAAAATAGAATGCATGGTGGAATGGTTAGTTTATGTGTGGAAAATGAAATAAAATAATTGGAAAATGAAAAGAAAACCCAAAAACACATATTCAGACTAGAAATACCAATTACAAAACAAAATTCAAGCAATTTCAAATCTAAACCCATAAAAACAAATCCAAACCTAGAAAATCCCTAATTAAATTCATACATTACACAAATTATTCTTGCTCATCTTCTCTTTAGCTTTCATTTTTGATAAATTAGCAAAATATAAACCCATAAAAGAATATGAAAATCAACATCAATACCAGCAAGCTAAACCTAGAATTGCTTCATCTTCCCTTCCTTTTCCCTTGTTCTGCATGCTCATCGAACATCAACACGATAAAGAAACTTTCAAATCTCTCTCGCGTGAACAGTAGCAACAATAATAATTAGTATGAGTTTGGATATGAGTTGTTGTGTTTGACAGAAAAACCAAAAGCAACAATAATAATTGGTATGAGTTTGGATATGAGTTATAAAGATTGAGTTTGCTTTGGTTTGTTCGAATGATTTTGATTTTGAGGATGAAGATTAGGGTTGAAGATGAAGAAGATTTTTCCAAGGTTTATTATTAGTTTTAATTTCATTTTTCTAATTTTTTTTAATTTTAATTTTAATTAATTTCCATGTGCGCACACGGTTGTCAATATTTTATATAAAAAATATCCACATTAGCTTTAACTGAATCAAAATCAAGGGGGACCATGGTTTTGCAAAGGGGGTGAAACTTAAGGGGCCAAAAGTGCTATTTTCAAACATGGGGGTCAAAATCACAAGTTTGTGAACCTTGGGGGACCAAAAGTGCATTTTAGCCTTATTTTAAAGATACCAAAATTATTCTAGTATTGTTTTGTTTCATGTGTAGTGAAGATTCAAGTATCTTGCTTCTTGATTCAAACATCGATAGAATTGATAAGGCCATCCGAAATCCAACTGGTTAGCTAAAGAAAAGGTGAACGAAGCAGATACTATCTTAATTCAAAATTTCTGATCCGACGAGTCGGAAATGGAAGACGAAGTTCCTCACATTACTCTTGGAGGTTACGAAAGACTTGACAACTTAGATGAAGTGTCTCTCGAGTTCCAACATGTGAACCCCATGGTGTTTGATATTAACAATTGTGTACTTAATTCTTTGAAGCGTCTTCGTTTGTTTGTCTTAGTTTGATATTAACAATTGTGTCCTTAATGCACTTCCAAGTGGCAATAAAGCAACTTGGGATCGCTTTGTTGTCTCTTTTCTGACCTACTTAATCGAAAGATGCCCACAATCGACTTCTCCTGTTCGCTCTAGTTCATCTGGTTTACAGATCTTTTTTCGATTGGGTATGGTTAGAAAGAATGGAGACAACCTCTCCGCTCCTTCGTCGTCTAAGATGCTTGCTCACTTCATCCCAACAAGGAAGTACTTGGAAAGGAAAATGGAAATTGCTAGCTTCAAACAACAAGATGGGGGAAATGATGACATGATATTTGATGATATCTTACCTACGTTTTTTAGTCGTTTCACTATAGTTTGAGGTCACTTTTTTTTTTTTGGTCAAGAGTTTGAGGTCACTTTACATATGTTGTAGAGTAGTTTCTAATGGTTTAAGAGACATTTAATTCTATTTCTTCAAAAAAACCGGCAACTTCATAAGTGTTTTGATTCATTTTAGTGAGAAATTATGTAAATGGGAAAATCAAGACATCACATGAACTTATCGAGACAAGAGAATGAATATCAATGGAGTTCAAGAAAGTTTTTAAAGGCAATACGATGAGAGATAATAATGTTAAGTCCCAAGACGAGCAAAAAAAACCTAAGAAAATTTTAAGAAAAACTAAAATAAAAAGTTGATATATTTATAAAGACAAAAAATATATTTAATCCAAAAACTAAATAGAACTAATTGATTAGTGAAAGAGTTGCTTCGTGCATTAATTGAATGCACCAATGCCGTTCTTTAGTACTCATTTTTAGAAAAATAACGTAAGATCATTGAACTGTAAGTAAAAAAACCCTAATTGTGTATTATAATTGTTCTCTTTTATATGTTTAAGATAAGATATACAAAACAAAATTCTTTCAAAAAAGAACAAAAACAAAATTATTTAGTAATTCTTATAACAAACCTTTGTCCCGTGTAGTTTTTATAATAAAATTATAATTAATATATTATCAATGATATCATTGTATTTAGAAGATATTAAAGATTTCATAACCATTATCATATCATATTGGCTTTCCTTCTGACCTAGCCGCTTCACACATAGCTGCGAAGAGAAACCTAGCCGCACTACACCACATCAATCACTGCGTCCCTTCATTTCTGATGTAGCTGATAAAGATGGTGGTGCGATGAGCGGATGTTACCCTACGCACCACCCATCTCCCATATCTCTCGGTGATTTCAAGGTCGATGTTTTTGGGGGAGGTTGTTCTGGTTCACGGTGTCTCCCTCCCGACGGCCTCGAAATCGCTGGTGGTTTGGGTCTTCTGCAACAACCTCTACTTGGATTTGTTTCAACAACCACCACTTTTACATGGCAGCATTGGTGGTTTGGAAGTTTGATCTCGTGTTCACAGATCGGTTGTTCGACGGCGGATCTTCTCCAGTGACAGATATTTTAGTGGTTCAAAATCTAGGCTCTTTTTAGAAATCTGAATCGGTGCATTGTTGTTTAAGGCTCCTGGCTCCGACATATGTTTCATGTTTTTTGTGACTCGTTCGACGGTGGTGCTGGAGTTGTTGCGGCAGGATTGCAAGTTCATGGTTGGTTTGTTCGACCTTTGATTCTCTGATTCCTTTTCAGAGTTGTTGAGTACCACAGGTTTCATGGTTTGTTCTGCTGACACGCTCCAGTCCCACTGCAATATGTGATATTATCTTGTTCACTCTATGTATTTGATTGGGATTGTTGGGCTCGAAAGAGTAGTTATACTTGTTGCTGTTTATCATAGGGAATTGTCGGTTCTTGGATTTGCACCATGTTAGCGGTCTGTCCATTTGTCATTTTTTAGTTTTCAGTTGTTTACCCGATTAATGAGACGTGGCAGATTAGACGTTTTCCTCTCCGACGGTCAAGCATCGGCTCAGATTCCCAACCTACCTTCATCGTCATCCTCAAGGTTGTCGTCGTTCTTCAAAGTCTGATAAGGGACAAACTGTTGTGTTGATCTAGATGTTTCTGGATGGTGGTTGCAATTCTGGTGGAAAGTTTCCTGTATTCCTCCACGCATAAGAAGGAGGGTCTTATTTGGTTGCTTGGGGGCTCGATAAAGTGTTTAACTTGTTATGCTTTGCAGGAAAAGGATGGTTGGTGGACCTGCTCCTTGTTGACGGTTGGTCCATTCATCGCGGTCTAGACCTCTACTGAAGAGGTTGTTATGATCCACTTTCCTTTTTTTTAATAATATATATGAGCATTTGACAACATATTAGAGGTGGGTACCAACCTAGTTTGGAGCCACTCTTTTTGATGTCATTTGCTCTTGCCTTATAAAAAAAAAGATATTAAAGATTTTAAATTAATTAATCAATTAGTGATAAATAATTGTCCTATGTATGAATTAAATTATACTTTTCAACTACATTCTTTAGTACTTAAAAAAACGACATTCTTTAGCGACTCGCTTATAAAAACAAATGTCGAGAAAACAATGAAGTGACATACCAAAAGGAAGGCAAAGCTCACAAATGAGAACTTGTCAATTTTTAAAATAAATGAAAGTGTGTAAGATTTATTATTCCCTCACAAGAACACATTTTTTAAATAATTGTCTAATGACATACATTTTTCCCGTGTATTATTTTTATAATAAATAAATTATAATACTCTCATTTTTATTTTGAATATATAAAAATATAAATTTACCTAATTTATTACTGACAAACGATTGTCTTGTTAACATATATTTTATTGAGAAAGCAAAAAGTACTAATGGTGTAAATAAATTTAAGAGTTGGGAAATGTTAACTTGTGCCCTTAAAGCACAAGTTTAGAAGCCAAATATAGAAATAATGTATTAGAATACGTGCATTAAATTTCATCTTTAATGTTTTAATGAATTGAATGTACAAAGTTTAAAGGAATATATCTTTTTTTATATTTCTTAACATGTATCTTAAGGGTACAAGTTAACACTACCTTTAAGAGTTAAATATGTTTTTGGTTCCTGTAAATATACCAACTTTTTGTTTTAGTCCCGCAAAAAATTTCCTTCAACTTGTAGTCCTTATACCAACTTTTGTATTTTTCAATGAAATTGTGTAGAACATTGTAAAAATCTCTCAAAAAAATAGAATTTTTTAACAAAACATAAACTAAATATTAATTTTTAACCAAAAATATATAAAAATTCATATTTAATTCATGTTTTTTTTTAAAATTCTAATTTTTTTTGGAAGAGATTTTTATAATATTATAAATTTTCTGCAAAATTTCATTAAAAAAAATATGAATTTTACATATGAGTTTACTTTAAAGGAAAGACAAAAAGTGAAGATGGAAAACTTTTGGAATGCTAAAAGTTGAAAAAAAAAATTTAGAGGGATTAAAACAAAAAGTTGACATATTTATAGGGACCAAAACCATATTTAACCCTAAATTTAATAATAATGTAATACTAGTGAGAACATTTTCATATAACCGGTCAAAAGAAAAAGAATTTTTCTACCATGTGCATGCAATATTGCACATGTTAAAGAAATTAAAAGTAAATTTTTTTTATTGAAAAATAACAATTATTTATTAAAAAGTTATATTTTTAATATAACGCCCGAACACGTGTAATGCAAACTTACTATTTAAAACTTTTTAACATTTGCAAATTCGCACATGATAAAAAAAAAAAAGTGAAGTAGTATGTAAATTAAAGTGTTAAAAGAATTGACCAAAAAAAAGTGTTAAAAGAAAAAAAAAAGATATTTAATAAAAATAGCATTTTAATCTCAAAAAAGTATGCGTGGCAAAAATTTAAGTGTTTAATAATGGTATTTTCGTAGTAATTAGTTTTCTAAAGTATATAGTGGATGAATCCTTTGTTTTAGTGTTTTTTCATTTATTTTCTTGTAGATATCCACAAATTTAAGTATTTTACAAACCCTGAAATGGTCGCGTCAACATATTTATGTTAGTATCTCTCAAAAATACACAATTATGTTAATATGTTGAAGAGACATTATATTATACCATACATAATATGTATTATTAATTAAGAATTGGTCAAAAAAAAATTGAAAGATTTGGTCAAAAAAAATTATTAATAAAGAAAATACATAAAAATATTAAATAAAATGATGTACAATATAACTAAACAAAAACCATGTAAAAAAAACCCAAATGAAAATCTTTCTTTTGATTATTTCTTTTTAAGAAATATCTCTCTACTTTTGACGGACACTTTGAAAGCTTATTTATAATTGTTTATACACACACCTATACCTTAAATTGGTAAGATGGAAATTTCAAAGGTTTATTTGATTGTTATTGTATCTTTCTTGTTGTTGTCTTTTGTTGTGGCTGAATTTGGATTTGATCATAACATCAAAACTTTGATTCCTCCTCCACCAAAAGCTTCTTACAAACACTTAAATTTTGGTTTGTTACCAAAATATGTTCCCGTTCCATCATCTGGACCGAATACCAGATGGTCTGATTCTCCACCGCCACCAAAAGCTTCTCACAAAAATTTAAATTTTGGTTTCTTGCCAAAGTATGTGCCAATTCCACCCTCTGGACCGAATAACAGACGATCTGATTCTCCACCTCCACCAAAAGTTTCTCACAAAAATTTAAATTTTGGTTTGTTACCAAAATATGTGCCAATTCCACCCTCTGGACCGAATAACAGACAGTCTGATTCTCCACCTACACCAAAAGCTTCTCACAAAAATTTAAATTTTGGTTTGTTGCCAAAGTATGTGCCAATTCCACCATCTGGACCGAATAACAGACGATCTGATTCTCCACCTCCACCAAAAGTTTCTCACAAAAATTTAAATTTTGGTTTGTTGCCAAAGTATGTGCCAATTCCACCCTCTGGACCGAATAACAGACGATCTGATTCTCCACCTCCACCAAAAGCTTCTCACAAAAATTTAAATTTTGGTTTGTTGCCAAAGTATGTGCCAATTCCACCCTCTAGACCGAATAACAGACGATCTGATTCTCCACTTCCACCAAAATATCCTTACAATAACTAAAGATTTAATAACTAGCGATCTAACTCTCCATCTCCACCACTACTCTGAAATAAATTGTGTTAGATCGTAATGTATTTTCAATTTGTATCTAGAAGGGGGTGAATATATACCTCAAAAATAATTTTTTAATTTTCAAATAAATTTGTGTAGAGAAATTGTGGAAACCTGGTATTATTCTTATTGAGCACAAATAAAGAATCTACCGTAATGAAAATTAATGCAAATCACAAATACCGGATTAAATATAGTGTTTAATGATTAAATCAAATTGTATGATTGAAAAAACACTCAATTTGACATTATTGCAAGATAAGCTAAAATATAGTAATCACTTGTTTGAATAAGTACCAAACCTGTGAAAACCTAGATTAAGACTAAGTTGAATTATTAACATTTAAGTAAAAAAAAACAAAAACTTATTCAATTTGACTGGATCGGTTCATACAAACAGAGAACTTTAGTGAAACAATCCATACCATATAGTGAAACAATTCACATTTATTTCTAGTGTAACATCCCGCTTATTAGTTCAAGATATTTTACCCGTCAACTCGCCTTATGCGCGTATTAGACTGAGGGGCAGTTTGGTAATTGCATGTAGGGGCTTTATAAGGGGTTTTAAACCCAAACCAACTCATTTGTTGGTTGCTCTCTCTCTCTTAGTTACAAGGACAGAATCTGTCCTCTCTCCCTCCCTTGAAGCTCAACTCTCTCTTCCCCTCCATCAATCCAATCCTCCCAACTTGGTGAAAGATCATCTTGCATGATAGAAGCTTTGGTTGATGTAGTAGATAGCAAGCTAACACTCACTCATTCAAGTTTCTTCCTTCTCATCCTTTAGAGTGGATCAAAACCAACCTTGTGTGTGTGCATGTCACTAGATTTCTGCAGGTG
>Ga0228710_1010625_pt1 | contig 12213 bp, 11 predicted proteins | sample MedpolnodulmetaG_FD_177995 | JGI IMG/M metagenome (GOLD analysis project Ga0228710, IMG submission 177995) | Root nodule microbial communities from Medicago polymorpha collected in Santa Monica, California, United States - pink nodules | ecosystem: Host-associated > Plants > Roots > Nodule...
TATCTGTTGTGAAAATTCAAGGACCTATTTGATGGTATTTTCACTAATTTGAGGATCGATATGATGGATATGCATATAATTCAAGGACCAATTTGATTGAAATTTTTTGACAGAAGGGTTTGATTCATTCATTGACAACCTATTTTCATTACAACATTACATGGACTTGGCACAATACAATAGCATTTTAAACAACTCAATTAAACAAAATACTCCTATCAATATCTTAATCAACCTAAACTCACTTCCTACACAATCAACTTTATCCATCAACCTTCTCCTCCAAACCTCTTCCCTTCCCCTATCCTTTGGCTTCTCCATCAACATTGCATTTCTTCCATGACCAACACCATTGTTTTTAAAATAACCTAGTTCTTCAGCTTCATCAACCCACACAAAATTTTTACAATTTTCACCATCATCCTATACAATCAAAAGACAAAATCAATACTATTTAAACAAACCATTGTCGAAAAGTCTATGTTTTAGGTATTAATTCGTAAAAATCTCGACCTTAGTGGTGACAAGTCATGTTATTTTTGTGGAGGAGAATACACCAAAAGTGGCAAATGGTGCAAGTTGTAGAGAATATATAGTATGATTGTTGGGGTAGGATAGTATGTACAACCATTATGATTGGTGACCAACTAGTTGACATCAGAGCGCGCAGCGGAGACATTTTCTTTTATCGAAGTTGGATGTTTTATTTCATTCTTAAATTTTTCTTACTTGTGGTTATCTACATGAATGACTATTTTATAATAATTTTTCCTCTTTTGAAAACAATTTGAAAGTATTTTGAGCTAGAAATTTAATTTTATTTAAAAAGAAATGTCGAATGGTTTTACGACAGATATGTTTTGTTAAATCTATCCTATTTTTTTTTCTCCCTTTTTTTTCTTCTTTCTACTTTATAGTTTCGAGGACGAAACTATTTGAAGGGGGTAATAATGTAACATCCTGATATTTTTATATATTATATATGTCCTTCATAGTATTTATGGATTTATCATTTATTCAACAACTTATATGATGCGTAAAGAATTTAAGAAAATTGTAACACTTCATATTTTTTTATTAATTAATAAAAACCCCAAGTTTTATTTATTTTATTTACTTATTTTAATTGATCAATGTAACTTTTATAAAATGGCCATTCCTTATATGATTTATTATTGAGAGAATAACTTATTTGAAGTTTGATGTCTTAAGACCCTTAGCCAGAGTATTCCCACGTTGGAGTCAAATGAAGTTCAGTACATGTACACATATTTTGGCATTGTAATCCTTAAATATAGGAATAATCTATATAAACCAGAATTTGTGTAAACGTGGGTGTATTTTCAGCAACTGCCGGTATAGTGACTTCCTTAATTTTAGAAGCTAAGTGTGGGCATGTACCATGACCTAGTCATAAGACTAAATCAATTTCTCTCCACGTTTTGCTATACGTATGCATACTTCTTAAAAGGAGGAACACCTCACTTATTCTCAGAAAAACACTAGCAAGTCAAGCAGATGCTCACACTCTTTGTCCATATGTTCCTCTTTTCCTCAACCTGCACTATTAAATTCCTATAAAACTGTCTATTAATCGTGCCGTAATCAAGAGAAGAGAGAATATTGTTCTCTTGGTACATTTTTGTGAGCCACATCTCTTTTGTTATTTGTTCCTTTCTTTCTCTCTCAATCTCCGTTTTTGGTTCTCACACAAACATCCAGTCGACCTCCCACACATACAAATAAATACTTACTCACATAATTCCTACTATGTCAAGAACAAACAAAAGATCCTCATCACCACCTAATCGTCAATCCAATCACATCTTTTAGTGGAGTCTTGAGGTAAGAATTGTTTTGTTGTGATTTCTCTCTATTCTCTGACCCATTTCTAACAATAGACCAATTTCTCTTAAAGGCTATCATTTGATTGGAAGTGATACAAATAATCCTTTCGTATCAATTCAAATTCATGTAGAACCAAGTGTTGAGTCTGTTCTCTCTTGCAAGCTCTTTTGTGGAACTAGAAGCCTCATTTAGGAATAAAGCTTACAAGGTAAGTGCTTTTTCCCTATATTTCCATACTAAGTACTAGGATGATGTTATGAATTAGAGGTAGAGATTCTTGTCTCTTGAAAAGAACAAAACAACTAAAATATGAATTTATATGGTAAAACTCAACCTTTTATAAAAGTTATTAGTTTAATTATATTTTATATGATGTGTGTATGATAATGTTATGTAGAATGACATTTATTTTATTTTTCTATGAATATATGTTTTTGTGGTATTGGGAAAGAAGTGTTAGATTTTGTTGATAAACAAAAGAAATGAGAAACATAGATATATGAGTTTTCTGGAAGGATTGACTTTTGGTTCATGTGGACAATGATGTGTTAATCACTGACTGTGTTTACCTAAGTGACGGGTATTTTATTTGACTATGCATTTGTCTTAGTGGCGGGTTAATAATATAATTCTTTGTGGTGCCTTAGTGGCGGGATAACATCATGTTGCATTGTTGTGCCTACGTGGTGGAATTTATGATTCATTTTCATGATCATGCATTAGCATATGCATCTGTGTGGTGCCTGTGTGGCGGGTTATTTCTGTGTGGTGCCTGTGTGGCAGGTTATATCCGGATCATATAGTTATAAGAGCGTGCATTTTACACACAATCGCATTGCATTGAGTCGGTTATGCATTTGTATGTTAATAAGTGATTAAACTATTATAGTACAAAGAAAATGGGTGCAAACTTTGCTTAAAACATATGACTTGCATGTATTTTTCTTAATTCTTTTTGATTGATAAGTTTTAATATTATCTATTTTATGACATTGTTTATGGTGCTTTGAGTATGACATTGTTTCTGGTGCTTAAGTAAAATCGTGATCATACGAAATAAAGTCATCGCAACAAAGTATTAATAATTTCCATTTAGCATGATCATTACGAAAGATCATAAATCAATAATCGATGATTACCTCTTTTAGAGTAGTATCGCTGTAGTCGAAATCGATGGATTGGTCACGAGCGGCACATAAATGTCAATGCCTCTACTTAGTTCGCATCAGCATATTTCTTCACTCTCCCTAAAAAAAACATATTTCTTCACTCGTAGTGCTAGATGATGAAACGGAGGCTTAAAGAGAGATATTTTCGTCGGGGGTTCATAAAAGCTAAGATTAAAGTAAAAATGAATGTGCTTGCTTTAGCACAAGGGTTCTATTCGCACTACACCTTGCGGTGTTCTATAATTCACTTATGTGTTGTACCTTGCAATGTACCATTTCTCACTTAAATACATCATATTTTATGGTGTATCGCGTTAATCAAATTTGTGCTACAGCATCGTAAGATCGTAACACCGAATAATAAACAAGTCTCATTTAAAAAGGTTTCATACACCAAATTTATTTTGCAGTGGTCGGGGTTTGAACCCCGGACCTTGCATATATTATGTATTGTCCCTATCAACTGAGTTAAGTTCACGATGACATTTATAAGTAAATATTTATATGATTACAAATAAATATATTGGAGTGACTAATATAATAAAATTAAAGAATTTGTAACAAAAAAAAAATAGTAATAAAGTTAAAGAAACATTTTAAGATTAAAGTATTCTACCTTTAAAAAAAAATAAAATGATTATCTAGTATTCTTCTGGTTACGATAACTATTATCCCCAAAAACCAAAAAAATGGATGAACACGTGTAGGTGAACAAAACAAAATGGGGTTGGTTACAATTGCAAAGAAGTTGAAACACGAAAATGGCGGTCATTTTGAAATCCAATTCGGCGAGAATCGCACTTCGTTCTATCACCCAATCCTTGGCGGTGGCGTCCACCACAACTACCAACCACTCCTCTTCATTCGCATATTGACTCTCCTCCGTTCGATTTTATCAGATGAGTCTAGATAATAGGTCAATTTCATTCTCACTAATCAGGAATTATGAAACTGTTTTTTATTGATTTTAATTGGATTGAATTTTTTTATCAGGGATTATATAATTACTCCTCCGTTGAATTGCGGAAGTGTTTATTATTGAGCGATACGGAAAATACTTCAAGACTCTTCCAGCAGGAAGGCATTATTTGGTCCCATTTGTTATAGAATTGCGATACGGAAAATACTTCAAAACTCATTCCAATAACTAAGATTTAAGATAAAATAAAGTTAAACACATGACATTAAAAAAAACTAACTTGTATGGCTAAGCAACAATTCTATAAAATAAACTTGTTCAGTTCGTATGGACAATGCATAATATATGTAAGTTCAGAGATTTAAATCCCGACCACCACAAAAAGAAAAACTTGTTCAGTAAAAATAAGACTAAACAGTAATTCTTTGAAATCTTAGTCAATGATTATCTAAGTTGGATTGCGTTTCAACTAACAATCTTGTATCTATGTCAGTCTCCTTCTTCAGTGAGATTTATTTAAAACTGAAGTATGAAGTGAGTTGTAAGAAAACATATTCACTGCAAAGTAATTGTGAGACCACCCATTGGATGATCATATCCAAAGTCTTCTTCTGATTGGCTTAATAACTCTTGAAATGGGAATCACAAGAAAAATATTTGTTGTCTGTTAAACATTTTTCATCATTACTCGGATGCTTCAGGTCAATTAATTAATTTTGAGAAGAGCAAGATGTTTACTGGTTCTATGTCTTCTCCTAGGAAGTTGATGTTAGGGAATTTATGTGGTTTTTCTGTGGGTACGATTTCTTTTCAGTATTTAGGCTGTCCTGTCTCCATAGGGAAGCCAAAATGCATTCATTTTCAACATATTGCAGATCGTATCAAGACGAAGCTTGCATCTTAGAAGGGCATTTTGTTAACTATCATGGGCAGAGTACAATTGGTAAAATCTATAATCCATGGTATGCTAGTTTACTCTTTTCACATTTATCGTTGGTCGGTTAAACTGTTGCAGATGTTAGACTGATGGATTAAGAACTTTGTTTGGAGCGGTGATATTTCCTCTAGGAAAATTTGCACGGTGGCCTAGGGAACTGTTTGTCTTCAATGGGACTTTGGGGGTCTAGATTTGAAGCCTACGCGTCTCATGAATGACTCTCTCTTGCTACATCTGAGTTGGAAATTATTTTTCGGGGATTCTCAATGCTCGTTACTTTTTCAGCGCCGTTATTTCTCTTATAGACGTCCAATTCAACGGTAATTTACTTCATCTATTTGGCTTGGGATCAAATTGCATATGGAGGTCATAATTTCTAATTCTATTTGGTTAATTGGTAATGGTGCTCGAATTAATCTTTGGTTGGATAATTGGTTGGGTGCGCAGCTGGTGGAGGTTTTTATTATTTCACAAGCATCCTTTGGCACGTTATTGTGGTACCCTTGACTCGGCCATTTACTCATTCCCTTCACATTTATAAGCAAAACACAACTTTTTAGGTTTATTGAATAACTAATGTATTTGGTCTATAAATGTGACTAGATGCATTAATTATTCTATGAACCTAAAAAGTTGTTTTTTGTTTATAAATGTGACCGGAGGGAGTATCAGGGTCAATGGGACTTGCCCGCTTGTATTATGGAGAACCCTATTGTGGCAGCAACCATTAAGAACATTACTCTTCCGGTAACTCCTCTTCCAGACAAGCTTGTTTGGGTGCATTTTGTAGACGACAATTTTTCGGCCAAGCAAAGCTTTCGTGTTTCTTCACTCTCATCTGCCTCCTTTGGACGGGCAGCATTTATTTGGCATGCTTGCATCCCTACATCTTCCTCCTTTACTGTTTGGCGCCTCCTTCATAACAAGCTTCCTACTGACGAGAACTTGTGCTCGAGAGGTTGTACAGTGGTGTCCGTTTTTCGTGTTGAGCTTTAATTCCAAGGAGTCTTCTTCCCATCTTTTCTTGACCTGCCTGTATGCTAGGCATATTTGGAAATGGCTAGCTATTCAGCTCCACTGCTCGCCTGACACTTCTTCTTATGTGGCGGTGTTTAATTGTCTTCCGGCGAATTGCAGTTCCAGGTTCGTGATGTATTTCTTGCTGCTTTGGTTCATACTTTTCACACTATCTGGTTAGCTAGAAATATGATTAGATTTGGCCGAGGCTTGCCTCAATTGTATGCGGCAAAATCTAGGATTGCATCGTCCGTTGCTTTAGGCAGTAACATTTCCAAAGGTAATGTCACAACTTCTGGTAATTGGTTAATGGAAAACTTTATGATTGCACCTTCCTTCCGGCGCTTTAAGGATATTATTCCAGTTTTTCGGAAGCCTCCTACCCCTCCGTTTATTAAGGTGAACACAGATGGGTCGGTGCTTGGTGCCATGCTGCTTATGGAGGAATTTTCAGGGACCACAGAGGCACTTTTTGGCCTGCTTTGCGAGTAACTTAGGCATAACTTCAGTGTTTGAAGCAGAATTGAATGGCATGATATTAGCCATGGAGTATGCTGCTGCCAACAATTGGAGGCAAGTTCGGATTGAGAGTGATTCTTCGACAGCTGTTCAAGCATTCAAGAATCCCCACATTGTCCCTTTTTGTTTACGTAACTGTTCATCTCGGCATTCAAGCTACCTGTTCTCATATTTTCTGGGAATATAATTGTGGTCTGGATAAATTAGCAACTTATGGTCACTCAGTTTCAGGCACTGTGTGGTTGTCTGCTATTCCTCATGTTTTGATGCCAGGCTTTGCAAGGGATCGTCATGGATTGCCGAACTTTCATTTCCCTTAGTTGGTTGTTGCATTCTATATTTATTGCTTTGTTCTGACTTTTAGAGGGTTTTGGTTTGGTGCCCCCTCTTTGTATATATTTCTCCTTTTTTTAATAATATTTATTGAGTAGCTGGTATAGGATGGGGGTGTGAGCGAGGTGCCAATCTAGTTGGGATGTCCTTGATGCCCTCCCTACTTTTGGCTTATTAAAAAAAAAATCACAAATCTCAGTTGGGACTTCATTCACAGCCTTGTAAGATAGCTTCTAATACTAGGTAACTGGAATCCTATATTGTTATTATGAATTGTTTGTTAGTAGCTTAAACCTGATAAATATAGAAAATTTTGGCTTCTATTACTAGGTTTTGGATTGCTAATAGTTTTGTTGGATTGTTAAGTAACCTTTATGTAATAGCAATCATTAATTATACCTGATATTTAGTAAGAGAAATCAATTACTTTGATTAGTTCAGCTCATTTTAGAGGGGAAGAAAATAGATCAATGGACCAGTGGATTAAGATTCACATTATTCTCTGCCACACAAAGGACAGTATCATAGCTAAGGCTCACAGGAGTTATGATGCATCATACGTTTTGAATGAGAAAAAGGAAATTAACAATGTTTTTGTGTAAGATAAGAAAGGAAGAAATGAAAAATGGTTCATCTTTGTGATGTATTTGTGCCTTTATTTGTCCATATATTTCTCCTACTTCATACTTAGCAGGGAGTGATCACCCTTAGGATGATTTACAATTTATTGTATGAATCATTTGAGATAGAATGTCATTTGGATCTCTAATCTATGAATAGTTATAAAATACAAGTGCATTTTTAGATTATCCTTCTTATTGCTTTCTCATACGTAAGGTCAGCTAAGGTTAGGCTACATTAGGATTATTTTTATGTCTTCACCATTTATTTGTTTTCACTTAACAATCCAACTAACTATGTTCGTAACTATCTCAGTTCAATAACTTTTCCTCTTAAAAGACTGAACAATGAAAGTATCTGCTAATTCAATTTGTCTCAAATAACTTGTTCAAAAAAAATTTGTCTCAAATAACTAAGATCTAGGTTAATCTTTTTTTAAAACAGCAATTCAATTCTTTAATTTTCTTCAGAATTTTTACCAATTTAGATTCTAAAATATGAACAAAACAAATACTTCGGATTTTAAAATCCGAACGCCCCTTTAAATACTCTTAAACCATCTTGTGTCAAAAAATCATAGAAAAATGTGAAAATTCATTTTTGCCACAAAAGAGGTTCGAAGCATGTAAAATTGGTGTTCAGATACTAAAATTTGAATGTTTAAAAACATTTTTTTTGTTCCGATTATAAAACCAAATGGATAAAAATTCTAAAGAAAAAGAAAAGTTAGCAACGGCTCAACCATGGCTAAAAAAATTATGGTTATTTTTTTCTCTTTGAAATAGCGGAAAAACTCATTTCTGATTATATAATTTAACTTTTTCTTCCTTTTCTCCATTAAAAATATATATTAAGGACTGCTTACACATGAATAGAAATCAAACAGACAATAAGCTGCGCCGTTAGGCCTTTTTTGATAGCAAAATCAATCGTCGTAAACGCAAAGATTTTCAAGTTTTAAGAGGGTGTGCGAGAAGCATGGAGGGTGTGAAAGAAATTCCCAAAATTATTAATGGATCTGGGCCATGATGAATATGATAAATTATTTATATTTTCTAAATATTTTATTTAATCAATTTGATGATTATGATTGATAAAAAAAGATTGTACAATGTTTAATCTCTTTTATTTTTTCAAAAAGAAAAAAAATACCATATGTGATAAAAAGTAGTTTTTGTATTTGGTTGAAAATTGTGTACTAACTTTTAGTACAAACTCTCGTAAAAAAAGTTTACTTTAATTAGGGTTGAAAATAAATCGAGTCGAACTTGTTTAAGTTCGACTTGACTTAATAAGATTGGTTTAACTTGCAATTTGACTTTGATATAAACAATTTTAGCTTGAGTTCTATTTGTTTAAATTTCACAAACTACTTGATTCAACTTGTTAGTTTGAGATTGTTTGCTCTAATAACATAATTCAAAAGTCATAGCTGGAAAAAAAGTCAAAATTTAATAGATCTTTCAACTTTTTTTTTTAAAGGCGATGATTGATATAAGATCAACTTTATCCCAAGCATAAGATATTTAAAAGGACATACAAAGTTCACATTCACTTATGTATGCACTTGCATAAATCAGTACTGCGCATGAAAACACAATATAACCATATGTGAAAGGCCTCCAATGAACACTTTTTACCACAGTATACTGTAACTTAAACTTAAATAGGTTCACAGGTCAAATTTTAGATGACTTAATTTATGCTTGCAGTGTTTTTGTTAACATGGTATTCCCAACTCAAACATTTTCACTTGGTTATTTGAATATTTATCAATTTTCTTAGAGGACCGTGTCTTTTATAGAAATAGATAGATTTCTTTAGGAAATTTATCAATCAAGATTCAAGACTAAAAACAATAGACTACATAGAGAAATTCAATTTCATCATTGGTGCTCAATTTATTAGCTATTTAAAGGTGCCAATAGGTTTAGGTAGTTTCAGTTAGCTCAAGTTAGCTATTTAAAGGTGCCTATAATGGTTTTTCTTCACGTGTGTCTGGGCAATTAACTAATGTTAACCAGCGAGCGAACGGTACTTAACTGCTGTTAAGGGTTAAATGGTAAGTTCAAGATGTGCAAACCAGAAATGCCTAAAGAGCAATTTCAATGGCACATATCGAGCAAAATGAAAAGTATTCTGCTCTTTACCCAAACAGTTTTTCTCATTTTCAAAGTAAATGTCCAAAATGCTCTTACGTGACTTAAATCACGCTAGTGTATTTTTTACGTGAGTTAAGTCACGCAGCGTGACTTAACTCACGCACGTTATAGCTCAGCGTGAGTTAACTCGCGCTAGTTGGCCGGTGGTTACAGTTCAAAAACACACTTTTTTGGACGGTGGTCAATGCATTTTAATGGTTTTTACACGTTTTTTTTTAAGTTTTTTCACGTTTTTTGAACTCATTAAGTGCTATGCTACCTTAAACCACCTATAAATACCCTCACAAACTTCCTTTTTTCTTCACATTATCTCCTCCCACGCTATCCCCTTTTCTCTTCTTCTTTTTTGTTTATATAGTCTCTAGGCTCTTTATACCCCTTTAGGTATATATCAGTGGCTTTTGGGAGAAGTAGTGGTCCGTCGGGTTGGGGAAAAGGGCATCATCCCTTGAGGTAAAATTAGGTTTGCTTCCTTTTACTCCCAAAATCTTTTTACCGTGGGTAAAAAGAATCATCATGCGGGTATAAAAGGAACCAAATTTAAATTTACCTCAAGGGATCTTGATGTCTTTTTCCCCAACAGGACGGATCACTATTTACCCCAAGAGCTATTGGTATATACCGAAGAGGGTAAAAATTACTTTTTACCCCAAGAGGGTAAAAGGATATTAAGTAGATTAGTGAATTCAAAAAAAAATATGTATTGCTTATTGTAATGTTTGAATGATATTAATAAACCGAGAGTTATATTTATTAATTTTGTTTTTTATTTGTATTTATATTTGTATTTATTTTATGTTTATGATTATGTATTGAATAAATAAATATTGAATAAATAAAATCAAATAATTATTAATATTGAATGAATAAAGTGAACAAATAATTTAGAATAAAGTAAATAAAATAATTTAGAATAAAGTAAATAAAATAATATAAAGTTACGTATGCGCCACTTAAATAAATTTGAATATGCGCCACTTAACTCGACGTGAATAAATTCAGTGTGAATTAGAATAAAAATTGTGTATTGAATAAATTCGAATAAAGTTACGTGTTAAAAAAAATTGAAAAAAGGCCTTATTAAACTCAGCGTGAATTCGAATAAAGTTGTGTATTGAATATTAAACTTAGCGTGAATTCGATTAAAGTTGTGTATTGGATAAATTCAAAAAAAGACCTAATTAAACTCTGTGTATTCAAAAAAACGTGTTCTTGACCAAATACCACCGGTCAACCTAGCATAAGTTAAATCACGCTAGTGTGTTAACCTTGGTGTGAGTTAACTCACGCTATTGTTAACCTTTACCTAAGTTAAGTCACGCTATTGTGGCCAGTTTTTCATGCATTGTACAATAGTTTTTACACGTTTTTGTTAATTTTTGCATTTGTTTTATGATTGCGTATTTAATTAAAAAATTCCAATAAAGTAAATAAAAAATATATATTAAACTCAGCGTGAATTCGAATAAAGTTGCGTATTGAATAAATTTGAATAACAATTACATTACATTACATTACATAAACGACATGTATGTCAACTATATATGTTCATAAATATGTCATATCATTACATTACATTACATTCGGGAATGCACCTTCCAACTACAACAATTGTCTTGCCACTGAATGAGGCAAATTCAAACTTGCTAAGCAGCAGGACTCCAGCATTCGTCCAGAAGTCCTTTTGTTTCATTCAAAAGGTTAAATTCTTGTTGGTCTTGGTTTTAAATGATAGTATCCAAGTGCCAACGGAATGAGGTCCAGACCTTGACACTTCCATACCATCATTTAAACGAAGCCAACAAGAATTTAACCTTTTGAATGGAACAAAAGAACTTCCGCGCGAATGCTGGAGTCCTGCCGTTTAACAAGTTTGAATTGCCCCATCCAGAGCAAGACAATTGTTGTAGTTGGAAGACACCATCCAACTACAACAATTATCTTACCTTTGAATAAGGTAAATTCAAACTGGTCAAACAACAGCTATCGAGCGTTCACCCGGAAGTTTTATTGTTTCATTCAAAAGGTTAAATTCTTGTTAGGCTTGGTTTAAATGATGGTATTCAAGTGTCAAAAGAATAAGGTCCATTCCTTGACACTTCAATACCTTCATTTAAACCAGCCTAACAAGAATTTAATCTTTCGGGTGAATGCTTGTTAACTGTCGTTTGACAAGTTTGAACTACCTCATTCAAAGGAAGACAATTGTTGTAGTTGGAAGATGCATTACCCTACCTAATGACGATCTTCTGGCGGAATCAAACTTTTGATGATATCTTCAGTTGATCTCAGCAACGTTACCCGCATATATATCGATCCACTGGAACATGCTATGCTCCCAAAACATGTTCGTCACATTTTCGTCGTTCTTTAACTCCCCCAAGTGAATGATACTCTCCCCTCGTCGAGTGTTGGACGTTTATACCGAACACATTCCACCCTCCTTGTGTCCCTGGGGTTGACTCCTTGGTTGAATTCATTCAGTTGATCCTTGAGACCTCTTAACGTTACATCAAGGCACCGGACCTTCAACCTCTGAGGTTCCCCGCCGTTGAATTCTGCATGAACGTCGATCCACCCGGCCATTGCTTCAAATCTACACAATAAGAAATTAAACACAATCAATGAAAAACTCATTCAAACATTTCATCAAACACTTGGAGTGCAAATTATACATAAACCCTAAAA
>Ga0228710_1010630_pt1 | contig 12211 bp, 8 predicted proteins | sample MedpolnodulmetaG_FD_177995 | JGI IMG/M metagenome (GOLD analysis project Ga0228710, IMG submission 177995) | Root nodule microbial communities from Medicago polymorpha collected in Santa Monica, California, United States - pink nodules | ecosystem: Host-associated > Plants > Roots > Nodule...
CCCCCACCACACACACACACTTATTTTCTGCATCTAATAAGTAACGATGATTGTTGAGTTGAAACGACAATCACTGTGAAAATAATCTTACTTATTATTTATTACTTATAAACGATTTAGCTCCACTTGTTGAATATGTCCATCAATTGGCAAAGATTGTTGCTCCCGTGTGATTCAGCTTTGGTCACTTGGAAGGAGAGTGTGCGCTATAATTTAACGTTTTGTCAAAAAATAAACTATGATTTAATGATGAAATTAGGAGAGAGTGTGCTAATTTACCAACCAAATTTAAGTTCTTGTTAAACTAACGTTGACGGTAAACAATAGCTTAGCATTTCATAAAGTAAAGAATGTTACAAATAGCTAGTGTTAACATTGAAGGGGTATTTAACAACAATTTTGAAGAGCCAATACAAAAGAAAAAGCCTACTAAATTGTGATTTGCAATACACATAAACTTTGGAGACAAGTACGAGAATTTAAGCCAAATTTTATAAGCTAATAATCCATCCATCAATAGCTTCCATCTTCTATGTCTGACAAAGGAGATGTGAGAATCCAGAGTCTTTTTTTCTATCCCTAAACTAACGTTAGCCACCATGGTGTGTCTCTTTCTGATTGAATATTGAACGAGTTGTCAACACTACTAAAATAATTTGCTAATCATTTTTTACTCTTTCTAATCTCACCTCATATAATTTTAGTTACACGTAAATTTATTTAAAATTTTACAATAGTATCAAAATTGTTCTCTCCATGTAAAATTCTAAAAAACCCCTATTTCATGATCATTTTGAACCTTCAACCCCTTTCACCCACAAACCAGCATAGATGTGAAATCAAGATCAAAGATTGAATCAACATCTTTTTCATTGATCGATACTCTATTCATAAATGTTAGTGAATTTCATTATCGAAGAGTTTCTATTTATTTCTTGTTCATTGTGTATTTCTTGTTTTGTTGTGAGATTGCATGTGCGGGCGACATATAAGGTAGATGTGAATTTAGATTAAGTAGGTATTATTTCGGCAGATATGAATTTAGACGTTATTTAAGATTACGTATCAATTATTAAGGTAAATGTAATTTGATTTTATGTAGGCACTATTTATTACTCACTATGAGATGTTAATGTAAATTAAGTTTACATATGTACAATTACAATATGAGAGGTTAATTATATACAATTACTCACCATGAGAGGTTAGTGTAAATTCAATTTACGTATTTACAATTACTCACTATGATAGGTTAGTGTAAATTAAGTTTATGTATGTACAACTTATGTAGGGTGCGCGTGAACAGATTTATACATACACACACATAAACTTAGTTTACTTAACTTATGTAAACTCACTACGTAAACCAAGTTACATAGTTTAAAGGGTATTTCCTCAACAACAAAAAAATAGTTTAAATGGTATATTGGTCATTTTGTGGTGTAACTTGGGTATTTTAGATTGTGAGTAGTATCTGTCATATTTTTGTTTCTCCATTAGAGTCTGTAAAGTCTTTTCGCTTTCATGTATATATTTATTTTTTAAAAGATCCTTCATGTATATCATAATGGTTCAAATATAATGTTGCAAAAAATTTTAAGATGAACAAAAAGAAATAAGACATCTTGAGTAAAACAACCATGCTAATGTTCTTGGAATCCAGATTTTCTACACTGCATGCATTTTTGCAATCAGAAGATTCGTCACTGTTTAATTGAGATCGGAGAGATCCAAATCACAAGCTTAGTAATTTTTTAGTTTTAAAGAATATCAAAACATGTTTATCTTTTAGATTGTTCAATCAAAATTGCATGGTCAGAGATTCGGTGATTGCATGAACGTGTGATAGATCACACACATATAACATATAAAACACCAACTTCGACATGAGCACCTAATACGACCCGAACACATCAACACTGCTAATGTAAAAACCTTTGAACACTAACACTGCTATACATATATTAATTTATTTATTATAATTAAATAAAATATTAATATTATTTATAGAATATCTAAATTGAGATCAAATTCTGTACAGCTGCATATAAATTGAGCAATTTATTTCATTAGAAAAACAAAATATAATAATATTTAACATTTATCTATCCATCTGCCATAAAAAAAAAATTAAAAAGGTTGTAATCACACATAATATATTTAACCTCTAATTTATCAACAAGCTTCGACACATCTTTAACTCTTGTAGATGTGTTCAAAGACGGTATTAGATGTGTTGAAGCAATGGAAAAACCTTTTTTCAAGTTTTTAGTCCCTATAAATATTTACAGTTTTGTTTTTAGTCCCTACAAAATAAAATCACATTTTTTAGTCCCTATAAATTTTTCCATCAGCATTTTTAGTCCCTATAAATTTTTCCATCAGCACTTTTAGTCCCTGTCAAAAATTTCCATGAACAGTTTTGGTCCCTAAAATGCTTAAGGAAAATGCCACAAGGACTAAAAAGTGTGATTTTATTTTGTAGGGACTAAAAACAAAATTGTGAATATTTATAGGACTAAAAACTTAATTAACCCTACTTGATTTAATTTGTGTGACACATCTTATATGGTATGAACACCGATCTCAAGAGTGTCAAAGCAAGATAAAATAAATTATTTTAAGACATCAGTCTAAAATTTCTAACGCATGTCATACGAGTGTTGAACATCAACTCGTGCCCGTCACCACATGCTTGAGGTGACTGTGTTTCATAACATATAACAGTTGCTTATGCAAGTTTTTATTTTAGAGGTTGATGCAAGTAGTGATAATATAACTTTTCTTGAATGGCTTACACTATGATGCAAGTACTTACACAACTATTTTTTACTTTTTAACAGCTGTGTACAATGAACACAGCATACACCCATCTGTTTCACATAATAGGAAGTAACTAACTAATGATTTACCTATTTTTTATCTTGAGATTACTATTGAAACTGTCATTACTAAATTAAATGATTACTACCTAACCATATTTAAAAATTAACATAAGTGACTGCTGATCAAATCAAGATTTGGCTTCTAGTTCCATATTTTATATATTGTTTTTGGAGGTCCCTGCATCTATATACTTGAGTGGTTTTTGAGTCACCAAATTCATAAACTTTTCACTCTTTCTTGCTCTTAGAAACTACTACTTCCATCCCCACTTTAGTGTACATTAGGTATATACTCGCATATAATTGTAAAGATTAATCGTTTAAGTTGGACCATATCACAATAGAGTGCGAAATTTTCCTTCAATAGTTTTAACAGTGTTGATTTTTCATAAGTTCCTTTCTTAATTTTCGCATGAATTTTTTTTATAACTATGTTATTGTTGCGAAATATCCAATAACTTCGGTTGAAAAATCTGACTAACCTTCTTTAGCAAAGTCTCTCTTCCAACCACATTTTTTCATTCACAAAACTCGAATTCAAGACCTTACTTAAAAGATCTGAGTCTAGTTCCACTTAAACTAATATAATATTGGTAATTTTGAAATATATTAAGAAAGGTAGTAGGGTTTATAGATACGTCCAATTATGATTTTTCATCTCCCAATACAAATTAACCGTACCATATTAACAATAATAAGGGGTATATTTAAATAATAATAATAAATATATCTAATACTTTGAAATTTTAGTAACATTTAGGAACACGTTTTATTTTTACTAAAATGCCTAAGCAAAAATGTTGTTTTTACGAAAACATATTTATAATTAGAAACAGAGCTAATAGCATGCCTTTTTCAATATCTTTTTTCAAAAATTGCTCTCCCATCAAAATTTGTTCGCTTTCATACAAACTAACAAAATACCTTCGGCGTGACTTTCACTCAGATTGTAATCCCAGTGTGAGTTAAGTCACTGTGGATTATAACCTGAGTGAGTTAAGTCACTCTGAAATACAACCTACGTGAGTTAAGTCACTATGAGATTACAATCTGAGAGAGTTAAGTCACTCTAGGATACAACATACGTGAGTTAAATTACGCTGGATATTTTTCAGCGTGAGTTAACTCAGAGTGACTTTAACTCACGCTGGGTATAACATCTGCGTGACTTAAGTCACCTGAAAGTATTTTCGTTAATTTGTACGGGAGTGAGCAAATCTTGATGAGAGAAGAGCAATTTTCTCTTTTTTCATCTAATTTGCTTATGTCATTTAAGTAAACAGGTCCATTATCTAAAAGAGAATCAGCTTAGAAATAGCACACTACGCACGTTCATATAAAATAAATTGACTTCTATTGAACACCATTTTTTTCTCCTGCACCTACTTTAGCCTAAACAGTCTTCCAATTGAATTATTATACTCCCCATTATATGAACTACTTTTGTGTAAGTTTATCTGATGTAAGCATATTTTTTGTCCAAAAATGATTATCCATTAAACCAAGTTGCCTCCCCCACACGTTTGTGTCACTTGTGTTGTGGATGTGTTTATCCATGTATGTGTAACATGTTATTCATCCATATAGCTTGTTCAATGAACCTAAGACCCCACATAATGCATGTTATTTTATATGTACATGAAAAAAGAAGCTATGTTTAATTTGCTTGATTGGATTAGCCTATGTAGCTTTTCAAAAACTTTTTAAAAAAAGGATCAAAAGAGAGTTTTGAGCTTAAAAGCTATCTCTTCTAAGCAAAATAAAGCAATCTATCATACCAAAATGGCAAGTTGGATGGATTCATTTAGAGAGTAAATGACACAAAATGTAGATAATATATTAAATAATTTTTTTCATTCAATTTATTTAAATTATTTTAGATTCATTTGTTTTTTTCCTTCAAATAGAGTCCTCTATTTCTTTTGGAAAATGAAGATGATTCTAGTCCACTAAACATATGACATTAATGACATATTGAGATTGTCGAAAGAGTTTAAATCTATAGGACACATAGACGCTCACAAACAAAGTAATTTTACACTTACACAAACATAAATAGTGGCCACACATACACATACATCAACAATAAGTTATGAAAATAGAAGTAATTAAGCGTAATCACATGTGGCAGATACCAAACACGCCTCTTTCATGTGTATGTACTACATAAATCTAACATAATATATTAATTGCACTTATAGAATGATGACATGAGTGCAATGATCTACTCTACATTGACATGTTACTTTCCATAGGGCCATTTCACCATTTTCCCTCCCTATATATACTAACTAGTCCCACTCATATTCCATCCATCTCCAAATCTAATTAAATTCTATACCCCAACAATTTTTGCTTCAAATCCTCATAATCTTATATTCATTATTCCACCATGCAAACCAAAGAGATTAATACAGGACTCAATTATTTACTCCCATATTCAGATCCATCTCCCTATCCATCATGTAACTACAACATGATCCAAAACACCATCCAAACACCTCAACATCCAAAACTCTCCAACCAGCTATATGGTTTCAACCAAAACCATATTCAAATCCTCCAAGACTTCAGTCCTCCATCCTCATGCATAAGCAGCAACTCAACTTCCGACGAAGCGGACGAACAAAACCTAGGTCTAATCAACGAAAGAAAACATCGAAGAATGGTATCGAACCGAGAGTCAGCACGCCGGTCGCGAATGAGGAAACAAAAACAGCTTGATGAGCTTTGGTCACAGGTGGTTTGGCTAAGGAATGAGAATCATCAATTACTAGATAAGCTCAACAATTTCTGTGAGACTCATGATAAAGTTGTCCAAGAGAATGTTCAATTGAAAGAACAAGCTTCAGAACTTCGACAAATGGTGTGTGATATGCAGTTACATAGTTCTTGTCTTCCTTTGAGTCCTATTGAAGATGTTCCTAGTATCACTTCACCAAATGTTAAATCTGATTCTTCAAACTAATAAATCACAAGTTTTGTTGATTTGTTAGGGTAAATTTGAAGATAAGAGTGATATGAGCAAATTTTAATAACTCTTCAATTTTTCATCTTTTAGTTCTGTTGTTTTTTGAGTTCTATGAGGTGAAACCATGAAAGGCAATAACATGTTTTGTTTAATTTGAGTTTCTTTATTTTAAGTTTATGCTCATTAACTTTACTACTTCCTCTTTGTACCCAAAAAAAAAACTATGCAATTTCCTATTTGTCTATAAGTGTAGTTTTTAAAGTTCTAATGATTTCTTCTAAACAATAACATTTAAAATGGCTAAGGATAGAAATTGAAATAAACAATTCATAAACCTTCTGGTTAATTAATTGTTCACACTCTGAATATTTAAAAACACTATCATGATTTCCATTCAGAGAACAATTAAAAAAGACTTAATTCATGACTTTATTGAATCCGAAAGAAATCAGAATAGATAAGGAGAAAAAGTAGATGATGTATACCTTCGTAGAGAAGATTTTTTCTTATTATTGGAAACTTGTAATTAAGATCTTTTTTTGTCTCTCAATTTTTTTTTTAAGAGGGTAAAATAAAATATATTACCAAATCAAAGAGTCAATCATAGCACAAGGTGTGCCAAGGAAAAACATCAGGTCTAAAACAATATATACAAAAATGGGAAAGTAAAGCAACAGAAGAAAAAATACAAAGATGAAAGAAACAAACAGCTAGCCATAGCCCAACATTGCTAGGGGACTAAGCCACCACCCATGGTAATTGAGGGAAAATTGAACAAATTTTTCCTTCAACCACGAGAAGGATAGTAACTTAATTTTGTCCACTAAACGCAAAATCGAGCAATCTTTACCATTGAAAATCCCGTTATTTCTTTCCTTCCATATTTCCCACACATTAGCAAACCAAATGACGCTAAAAAATGCATGACGCACCCTTGGACCACCACACCATAACCGAATTGGTGAAATGATATGAAGCAACGAACGGTAGAACCATAGAAAGACCAATCCATTGTAGAATGTAGTTCCAAACCGACCCAAAAAACGAGCAATGAAGAAATAAGTGATTGACAATTTTCAGAGAGCCACATCCAGTAACACATAAACAAGAGTCATGATTTATTGCACCACGCCGAAATAAATTATCCTTTGTTGGTAACCTATTCTGAAACAGAAGCCAAGCAAAAACCACAACCTTCAGAGGGATATCCTTATGCCAAAAAGACTTCACATCCGGGACGTCAACTATAGGCTGAGATGTCAGAAAATTGTAAGCACTACGAGCAGAGTAAATATTTGATTTCTCCAACGTCCATAGCCATTTGTCTTCGTTATCAACATGTAAAGTCACATTTTGAAGCAATAAACATAATTCCTTCACCTGCTCCTCCTCCCACGCAAACAACCTCCGCCTCCACTTCCACGCCTCCTCCTGCTTCGTTATTATTGGAAACCACTGTAATTAAGATCTTTTTTTATGTCTCTCAAAAAAGGATTTTTTTTTTCTTCTTAGTAATGTAATTAAGATCTTTGACATCTAAATGGTCCAGAGTATATGCATAACTTCGGACCTATGGACCTACTATGGAATTAATCTCCACCAGGGTGTTTAGGTTACAATTTAAATCTCTTCTAACTTTCACAAAAATTTGTTCTATGGTGTCCTTTGGACCGGCTAGATTTATATAATTATATAAAGATGTTTTGATGTCCCTATTTTTTCTCCAATTTTACTCTTCATTTAGAATAGTTTATTTATAATTTTATTTTTATCAACAAATCAAATAATATTTTATTATATTTTTTGTTTAGTATCGTTAATTGTTGTTTTAAATAATTACATAAATTTTGTAAATTTAATTTTTTTTTTACCCAAAAAAACGGACAAACAAGTGCCTTAGTTCACAATAATATAGCAGCAAACAAAATATATATGAAAATCGAATAATAGAAAAGATAATAGTAATTTTGGTCTTTGAATGTGTATCAAGTAGCCACATTAGTCCATCAATATATTGAAATTTCAAAATAGTTCCTGATTCTGCACTATATTAGTCAAAATAGTCTCTTACGTTAAGATGTTTCATTAATATTATCATATTCATCCCTTAATATATGTACTCGTTGTCACATCAGTCATATAAGTATGTACTTACTATCATATTAGTTCTTATATGAAAATGGTTAATGTCATTACTAAAGGACGATTTTAACATCAAAGACTATTTTGACTATGAAACTGCGTAATCAGGACTATTTTAAAATTTCAATATATTAAGAGACTATTGGGACTGTTGATTATATATTCAAAGACTAAAACCACTGTTACCTCGATAATAAAATGAAAGTGAAGCTAAAATGATCCTATGTATTCTTTGTCTAAAATGATGGATATAAAGAAAATTCTTTAGCAAATGAGGGAAAGCAATATTCTATACTACACCTTTCATTGTTTATTTTTAGAACTAACTTGACTAATAATATTCGAATAAAATAACTTGTGCTGTAACTAATTTACTTTTCATTTAGATTTGGATAACATCACCTCTGCATTTTCAACCAAAATGCTTCACATAATCTCTTTGGGGCATCAAATGACGGGTGAAGATCCTCTCTATTTCCTAAATAAATGGAGATTGTCAATTACTATGATTTTGAAGTAAATATGTGATATTAATGTTTTCAATTCTTGAAATATGTGTATTTATATCATATATTTACTTCAAAACTATAGTAATTGACAATCTCCATTTATTTATGAAATGGAGAGGATATTCACCCTCAAATGACATGCTCTATCTCACTATACGCATGCCTATTGCTTCCCAATAAAACAATTGATTTTAATAAACAATTTACCTTAGTATACACCACTTAAAATATTATAAATATTTATCTTATTTAATTGATTAGCAATGCATGGTAGACATCATAGCATGTTCCTTCTCTTTTATTTCTTCATCTACATCAATTGGACTATTGCACAAGCATAATTGCTGCTTTGAATCCCTGATTTTGAAATACATACAAAAGTCAAAAGAAAAAAGTACAAAACCAAAGAAACTATAGGAGGACAATGCCCCTAATGAAAAGTCAACATGAATAACTCATCCTTCTTCAGTTTCACATGGTAAAGAAAGTGTGAACATTACGGTCTTTGGATTCTGTTAATTATACGACTCTCATAAAAAAGTCAATTGCTTATATATTCCCTCCATTTCTAATTGATTTTCACTTTCTTATTATTTTTTGAGGATATCTATTTTCACTTTCAAAAGGTAAAAAAAAAAAATTAAATTGCCAATCATTTTGTATTTCTAGGGCACAATATTTTTTTTAATTTATTTAGAAAACAATTCACATGTTGCATAATTTTAGACTTTCACTACCCCATCTTAATACGCAAAAAGAAATTTTTTACCCTCTTGAAATTGGGTGGGTGTAACTTATGAAAAGTTATATCTATCTGATGTGAGACTTGAGTTTTTTTTTCCAGAACACCCCCTCATGCTCATTGATAGACTTTTAGCAAGTGTACTAAAAACTATCGAAGTAATAAAATGTTCGTATCCTTAACTTCAATTCAAAAATATTTGTTATCAATTAAGATGTGTAAAATTGGGGGTTGCCCTAGGCAGTAGGTTGATTTGCATAAAATAATAATAAAGCTTGTAAAAGTGTTGTTAAAATAATATGAGAAACTGAATCATGTCTGTTGAATCCTCTTGTTATCACTGTTTGGTAAACAACACATATCCTTAATAATGTTCTTCTAGATTTACGATGATTAACAATGTTATCTCTGATCAATTCCTTAACTCAGAGCTCTCTTCAATGGTTACAGAACTTCAATTCCTTAAATGATCTAATATCCTATGAAAGTTTTTAAAGTTCTTAATCTTTTATCACAATTAAATGATTGTCCATTCCTAGAGCGGCACTTTCGTTCCTAGAAATGCGCCTATTCTTTTCAAAGTGTGCATTTTTGCCTTTGCAACTAATTGTTAACTTTCGTTCCTGGAGTGGCACTTTATTGTCGTAACCAAGAGCAGTAGTTAACTACCGTTGCATTTTTTTTTTTTTTGAATCAGGTTGCATCGACAGTTTCTGTGGTCCAAACGCACAAAAACTTTTATAAATTGGTGTGTTTAGTTCATTTGTTGTAAAACACAACAAAGAACCATGCACACATATTCACAAGATATGAACGCCAAGTTAATCATAATTTACTACACCAGGGAAAACCCAATATGTTTAGGGTCCAAATTGATGTCATGCTATCTAGGTTGAAGGATCAATTGGATTAAATCAATCCTCAACTCAACCACAAATGCACGCAGAGGGTGGAGAGTGTTGAGTATTTCCATTCATTGACCGCTTCATAGGACCACCTAGTTCGCCTGGATGAAGCTCATAAATGACGATCACATGAGAACAATGTTCTCAACATTTGGTCAATATATTTCTAAAGGATCCACGGAGTTCGACTCTTCCTTGGTCAGATCTTTCAAAGATATTCGGGAAAGTTTGATTCAGACCATGACCTACGAAGAAATCAGAGCTTGCATGGATGAATCAGATGAAGAAGTTAGTTTGGTTGATTCGTGACTTATTATGTTGTGTTTTATTATATGTTTTACGTTGTTGATTCATGTTCAAAGTATGTTCTTGTCGTCGTCTTTTATGGATTGGGTGATCTTGTCCAATTTTGATCAGAAGAACTATCTCATCTTTGAATACCTTTTTTCTTGTGTTATGTACAAATGCATTAAGTGCTTGAAACATGTTTTCTCTTTGGAACCGGTAGATAACTACCGTTACAACAACTATAGTTAACTATTTTGGATGTATTTTTGTCAGTTTAGGGTGCCTTAGAGCATACTCAGCTGCCAAAAGAGCAATTTTCTAAAGATTTCTGCTCTTCCCCTGCACAAAACACTTGCGCCCAACATTATTTCCAAATATACCCCTACGTTTGTTAAGTCACGCTGCGTGACTTAACTAATGCACCTTATGATTTTGCGCCACTTAAGTCATGCCGCGTTAGTCAAGTCACGCAGCGTGACTTAAGTGTATGTACAGGAAAATAGAAACACAATACTCTCACTTTCAAACTTCACCAAAATACGATTTTTCCCCTCTAAGTGCGAATTTCACCAAACTCAAGCAAATCATCATCAAATCACGCAATTGAACAAGTAAGTGTTGCTTATTCTACATCATTGCTTAATTTTTGTTCAAATTTTGTGATTTTTTTTGAAGAAATTAGATATTTTTAGGTTTTTAGAAATTTGGCTTGCATGTTAGTTTTGATGATTGTTAGTGATGAATTAAGTTAGGAATTGTATTTTAGATGTTGTTTAGGGTACAATGTGGTAGTTTATGGTTTAGAAATTGTTAGATTTCTTAGTTGTTTGAAAATTGCACTGTATGTGTTTGATAAAATGTCTCAACGATTTTTTTTGTTTTGTTTTTTGGATTGTCAATGATTAAATTAGTTAGAAATATGTTTATTAATGTTGATTATAGTTAGTTTTAGGACAATGTGGTAGTTTACAGATTGAATTGTTATTGTTGATTATAAGTGTTGTTGTTGTTTAATTGTTGGAATTGGTGTGCAGATATGTCTCGGAGGAATACGTGTCAGAGACCGCCTGAGCCGCCTCAGGATAGGAGTGATAGATTTAGGGCAGGGAGGCCTGCCCTACTAGTAGTGCACGGAGGGAGAAGCAACCACTACACCCTTCTACGGCTGGTCGAGGGAGAGGTGGGGGCACGAGACTTGCTAGAGTTGATGCTGCAAGGGGGTCCACGTCACAGACGGGTCCATCCCAGATGGTGGATTCGACACATTATCAGCAGGATTATCAAGTGTATGAGCAGGCGCAAGATCAAACGTATCATTTTGAGGAGCCTCAGCCTCACCAGTATCAGTTTGATGCGTATCAACAACATTAGTATGAGGATCATCATGAGCAGTCTGATATTGAGCAGGAGCAGCCTGATATTGAGGAGCCTCAGCAGCAGGATGATATTGAGCAACATCAGCAACATGCTGGTGGAGGTCGTTTTCAAGGGGTGCCGAGGGTGGTGTATGAGGCCAGACCGGACGGCTATGCAGGGGGGCCTTCTGACCTCACGCTTTTACCTTACTTTGGTGGACATGTGGCATGCAGGATATGAGTCGATGCTGATGTAAGTGTATTTTAGTGTTTATTTTACTTCTTTTACTATTTATACAACTTATTCTAATTATTATTTTACTTATTTAATGTTAGAATTAAAATTTATGTTAGAATATATTTAATGTTTATTTTACTTATTATTTATTTATCGGTGTTGTTTGTTGTTTTTTA
>Ga0228710_1010631_pt1 | contig 12210 bp, 3 predicted proteins | sample MedpolnodulmetaG_FD_177995 | JGI IMG/M metagenome (GOLD analysis project Ga0228710, IMG submission 177995) | Root nodule microbial communities from Medicago polymorpha collected in Santa Monica, California, United States - pink nodules | ecosystem: Host-associated > Plants > Roots > Nodule...
TAGCAAGTATAAAAAAAAACCTTGTGCACAAGCAAGTATAAAAAAGAAAAAAAAAACCTTGTGCACAAGCAAGTATTTTTCCTTGTTCAGATCTCCATTGGGTTGTGCACAAGGGTTTGAACACTTAGTTTGAGCACATATACATAATTGAAAAAATATAAAGAGAGAATAATTAAATAATATTTTTTTAAATAATTAATTGAAATATACTTTTGTATGTGGGTGCCTAAGTAATGTGGTTAAAAGCTTGTGTCCAAGCAAGTCTTTCACCTGAACAAGAAGGGAAGGGTATTATAGATTTGACCAAAGCTAGGAATATACTTCAACTATTCCATATTATAACTTTTTAATAGCCAATAATCCATTTATCTTTCATTTTAGTCATTTTCCCTGTTACTATGATTATGAGAATACAAATATAATAGTGTAATATCAACTCGAATCTAATTATTCTGTATGCATCCCAAAACTTTAACAATAGAGAAGAAATAAAAAGCACCCTCAAGGGAGTGGATAAAGCTTAATTGTGATGGAGCTAATAAGATTTGTGGGGTGTGGTGGTCTTACTCGGGGCTCAAATGGCCGCTCGTTGAAAGGGTTTATGCAAAAGAGTGGAGCTTGTAACACCCTTCATGCTGAGATGTGAGGTATGTATACGTGAATGCAAATAGCAATAAGACAGTGTCAGTGGTATACCAGCCTCATAGCTAAGAGTGACTCTAAGCTTCTCATTGATATTGTAACTAGGAGGTGCAAGTTTTATGGAAATACCCCTACTTTAGTTCGTCGTATCCAAGATCTATCAAACTTACAATGACATGTCATTTTTAAGTACACCTGACGCGAAGGACATATGCGCTTGTTGGTTAGCTAATTTTAGTTTAATTAGAACTCATATTATGTATCATGTATGTATTCTAGAATCTCCCCCTATGGAACTTCAGAATATATGTATTTTTACTAATAGTAGATAAAATGAAAGTGAAATATAAAATAAGAAAATGAGATGAAAATAAAAAATATATATTTGTGAATGTTATATTATTTTACCCTTAAGAAAAGTGAAACGTGACAAAGAAAAGAACAATTTAAAAGGCGTAAAATAATATATTTACAAAGTGAAATGCTGCCGTGAAGACCTTATTGAACCCTTTTATTCTTTTGATAATTTTCATAAGTTTGTGGATTTTGATTTCTTTGAGTGATACTTGCAATTGTTATGATTTTCAAAGTAACTTACCTTCCCGAACAAAATGATCTTGATTTGAGAAAATGAACATTAACTCCCTGGAAATATAATTTAGATTTTGCATGTAATAGTTTGCCATCATTTTTAATCTGCTCATAAAATCTAAAAATATGAAAATGTGCCTTTATTATATTCTTAATCTTTAATTGCAAAAATTAAATTCACAAAATGAAAGAAAAATATATATAATCAAAACAAAAGAAGAATAGCAGTTTGTCTTCTCTATTGTGTTACTACATCATTTTAAATTCTATTCTCAGCATCCTTCCAGTTGCTCTTTAGTGTTTGTTTTTCTTATTCTTCATTTTGAGCTTTGGTCTACATTTTCTACAACCACCAGCACTGCATCAGTGACATCCTTCTACAATCTCACAAGCATAATTTGGCATGTTATTCATCCAACAAAGATTTTAACCTAGTTTTTTTAGTATAAATAGTAACAGAAAAACTAGATCAAGGAGAGGCAGTGAAAATGTAAGTTGGGTGACTAAATACCTTCTTCTCTATGAGAGTAGTTGGGTGAAAACTAGATTAGGGAGAGGCAGTGAAAATGTAAGTTGAATGCATAAATGATTCACGCCCACACACTTTTCTTCTTCTATTTCCTTTTAAATTTATTTATTATTAGCATTAATATATTTACCTCATTATTTACTTCTTTTTTTTTCCTTATTTTTTATTTTTTTTACAATCCCGTCTTCTTTCTTAATATTACCGCAACACATACATAAAACGTGAAATCAGATTATTTTAAAGTTAACATATGATTTTACAAGTTAAAATGCAATTTTAACAACTAATTAAGGAAAAGTGTTACAACTAGTACCAAAATAGTATAAATCTAATGTATGATACTTATTACAAAAAATCATAAGGTTTTGAATAATTAAAACAAAATAGCAATGATGGCATCAAACTGTATCCGGCATCTTCATAAATTGAATTATGTTGTATGTGTTGGTTATACCTTCATAGAAGCCTCGTGTCCCCCGAGAAAAAGAAAAGGAATGAGTTTTTCCCTTTTAAAGACCTCGTTTGTTATATGGTTTGGAGATTTCACATGACTAAGCCCTAAGATAATTTAGTCATGATAAAAATAAACTATTAAACTTAATAAAACTACATTATATTACGTGAATATGAAATTGGTATATGGTATACAATACGACCCTCTGGATCGAGATGAAACTACTAAAAAACTCTATAGGCTTTGTTTTCTTAATAAACCCAAAATGTTCATCAAAACCCTACATCTACTTTAAATTTAAGATAACAAATGACATTTTCTTATTCGTTATCTTAAATTTAAAATAAACTATAGGGTTTTGATGGGCAGTTTAGGGTTGTATCAACCAAACAAAGTTTATCGAGTTTAGTTGTTCCATCTTGACATAGAGGTGATATTGTATTTCATATTTTGTCTCAAATTCATAATATATTTGATCTAGGTTTCATAGTTTATTTTTATTAAAACAAATTTTGATTTGGTAGTTATGTAAAACCTCTAAAGCCTTTTAAAACATTGTAAGGAAAATGTTGGAAGAAAATAGGATTTATTGTTAACACGGTATATAGTTGTTGATAAAGATCTTGTCGTAATGTTAGATTCTCTTTCTAGTGGTGTTCGAAGTTCAAACTTCAGACCTTACATATTTATGCATTGTCCTTACCAACTGAGTTAAACTCACAGTATCCGTAATGTTAGATTCTAACGCGCCTATAAACGACATATGGACATGCTTTGGAAATTTATTAAGTCCGGTAAGAGTGGCTCATCTTCTTCTTCCTAGGATATAGACACTATTATGAAGTTAAAGCTAACACAAACAACAATAATCAAATAGAATTTATAAGGATGTCATGTTAACGGGAGACATGTAAAATGTTTTTTGATATTATCCAAAACCTTATGATTTTATGATTTTTTGTGAGAATTATCTTTTATTGACTTATACTTAATTTTGTTATTGGTCTGTATTACTTGTCATTTTATTTGGTTGTTAAAATCTCATTTTAACTCGTAAAATTGTTTGATTTCACGTTTATCAGTATAGATTTTGAGTTAAATTGATTGTAAAATCGAGTGTGGGTATAGTTGAACAAGAACTCAATTTTACTTTAGCTAACGCATAGTAAACTCTCTGAAGTTTGACAAAATCGAAAAAAAAATTACTCGATCTTACCCGATTTTGAAGAAATAATTTTTTTTCTCTCTCTTATACATATCTATCTCTGAAGTTTTTTTGTTTTTGACAAGATTTCTATCTCTAAAGTTGAATATTAGAATTTAGGAGAAATGAAGCAGCCTACGGCCATAGTATAGCAAGGTCTGATTAGTTGCTAAATATTTTAGGAGAAAAATACACAAATATTTAGAGGTTAATTTGTATTTTCTATTATAAATTTAGAGGTTAATATGTGAAAATAATTTTAGAGTTATAATTGATTGTAGAGTTATTGGTAATTTGAGAGTTATATACCAATTGCATTAGACAATCCTTAGTTCACATGACCAAAATGTTCCCAAGGACCTGGATTTGAAACAATTCAGCATGAAAACATTCATATTGATCAATCTTCGAAAAGATTAAAGTGCATGCTAAGAATTTCACCATTGGTATTTGGCAGCAACAACAACCTCCTCATATTGTTGAGCAGCATTGTCCCAACTAAGATCCTGTGACATCCCTCTTTGTTGAATCCCTTCTCAACTATAAGATCCTGCCCTATCGAACATCCAACCAACACCCGATTCATCAGACAGATTAAAAAAATTAATAAATGTCCTACCGGAAGGAGCCATACTATAGTTTTTTTTTTGTTGTTATAGGTTTCTAATAACTAGACACTTAACACAAACTATATCAAACTAATGTCCCACTGGATATGTGTTAAGATCACACAATTATAGTTTGAAAAAGCTCAAGATGTGTTAATGTTAATAAGCCATGTCGATGATTGAGAAGAGTCTCTTCTGTTACTGATTGTTCTGTTGAGGATGAAATTAGAATTGGGAGGTTCCTGAGATGGTGTATTTGTCTGGAGAAAGATTGTAGGATTTGTTGTATGGGTTTGGAGAGTGAAAGTCATGATATGAATGTGGTACTCCACGTGAACTAGGTTGTGCCTGTAAGAAGGATTTAGCTACAAATCAGAAATAACAAGTCTGATTTGCAAGAACAACCCAATTTCACAGTTCTTATGAGCAGTAGCTAAAATTCTTTTTGCAAGAACAACCAGTTCAGTTGGAGACCACAAAGAAAAAACAATAAGGGTTGCCTTTCAGTATTCTTTATACAAAAACATCATGTTGCGTTTATTTATAGAGGGTTGCCTTTGAGAAATACTTGATAGGGATCTTATTATCAAGGACATCCAAATCTTCTAAAAGGGTTTTATAATTATGAACGGAGTAAGTAATATTTTTCATTTAAAAAAAAATACTTAGATTGATTACTAAAATGAAAATTATTTGTGTACAATGCAGTTAAGTACTAGATTGAGAATTCAAATTCTTGGCTATTTCGATAAGGGATTTAATGTTTTCCGTCCTATATCTTTTAGCAAAATTTCGTTTTGGTTCTTTATCTTTTTTTTTATAACAATTTTAGTCCTTTATAATTTTAAAAGACGATGTTTTAGTCCTTTTGATAGACCAAAATGAATGAAAAAAAGGACTAAAACATCACCTTTTAGATAAAAAGACAAAATATATTTTAGCCAATAAGTTTCTTTCGTCCGAATATATTCTCAATTGTGGAAAATAACTAGCATGTGAGATCTACATTATTTTTACTCCTTTCTATTTCTCATGTCAATCAAACAATGAAAAATGTTGATTTTTCCTTTCTTTTCCATCCTTGCATTTTTTCACTAAACCAAACAATACCTTAGGGAAGGTTTAGGCTCAATTTATTTTCAGTCAGTAAGACTTAAGTTTACAATGGTATGTGGCAGAAACATATGTACCAATTGCATTACACAATCCTTAGTTCACATGACAAAAATGTTCCTAAGGACCTGGATTTGAATCCCCTACAGCACCTTGCACATTGCAACAGCTATGAAAACCATTAGATAATTTCAGAAAATTTCTCTTTCTAGATCAAACGGTCCTTACAGCTGCTGCACCATGCAGCTGCTCCGTTTCATAAACCTTGAAACAGTTCAGCAAGAAAGCCATTTGTATTGATCAAGCTTCGAAAAGATTAAAGTACATGCCAAGAATTTCACCACTGGTATTTGGCAGCAACAAGAACCTCCTCATATTGTTGAGCAGCATTGTCCCAACTAAGATCCTGTGACATCCCTCTTCGTTGAATCCCTTCCCAACTCTTCTTATAATCCCTATAAGTCAATATGCAATTCCATAATGCCGCCATTAACTTGTTAGCTTCTGCCCTGTCGAATGTCCAACCAACACCGGATTCATCGAACGGATTAAAAGGCTGCACTGTATCTCTGAGTCCGCCAACTGCGTGTACAACAGGAACCGTTCCGTAGTTCATCGCATATAGTTGATTCAATCCACACGGCTCAAATCTTGATGGCATGAGCAATATATCTGCACCTGCTGTTATCCTATGAGCCATCTTAACAGAAAAACCAACCCATCCTCGAATTTTGTCGTGGTGTTGCCATTCGAATTGCCTTAACATTTCTTCTAAATCAGGTCTTCCGGTTCCCAACATGATTAGTTGCACATCATGGCTCATCATCCAAGGAATCGCTTCGCCTATGAGATCAACACCTTTCTGTTGATCTAATCTTCCGATGAAGGCGATTATCGGAACATCCTCACGAACAGGCAAACCAAGCTCCTTTTGTAAGGCTGCTTTACATTGACGCTTGCCGGTTTGTAGGGTCTCAAGGGTGTAGTTAGTGTAACCGTCTGACTTCAAGTGAACGTCGAATTGAGGGTTCCAATCTTTTGTGTCAACGCCATTCACAATTCCTCTAAATTTCCAATCATTCTCGTTTATGATGCCATTCAAACCCCAACCACCTTCTGAAGTTTTAAGCTCCCATGCGTATCCGTGACTAACAGTGACAATCCTGTCTGCTGTTTTTAGACCGGCTGCAAAGATGTTGAAGTGCTCGCCTCCAACGGGGTCGTACATTCTGAAAAGGTCTATGTAGTTTCCAGGTAGATCCACAATGTTGAAATCATCCAGCGGGCCCCGACCCTGCATAATTGAAGCTCCGATTAAGAGTGTATAAGGAAAAAGGCAATATAAACTCCAACCATATAAGAAAATGAAATATGCTACAATGATCTGCCTTTTAAACACAGTAATGTCTCTAGTGTCTCTTTAATCACAGATAAAAAAGACTTGCTTTTCGACACAGGTTACAGCATGCAAGCAATGCAAACTTAGAATCTGATGAGGGAACATGTTCTTGATTCCTTACTATAACACATTTTCTTCTGAAAAGAAATATGAAAGATTTTACAGAAAAAAAATATATCATTGAGCCCTTTTCATGATCATTATCAATTTCTGGTTTCAAACAGATTCTTTATCTTTTTTTTTTTTCGTGTCAAGTTAGTCGTTTATGTTTAAAAACGTCCACAATGTTTTGACCAAACTTCATTTTTCATCTATATATGTTACCAACAATCTTACTTGACCATTCAAAAAGGTAAATTTAAATTACATCTTTAATTCATCAAGATAACATAATTATATCAACGACTGCTACAATATCTAGTCCATCAGAATTAACATGATATTTTTTAGGTTTTATCTAAGATTGTGACCTCATTGTTGCCAATGAGAATCTAGTTGTGTGCTGAGTGGTGAAGCATTCAATGATAATGTACTCAACTTAGTAGTAATAGAAGTGGACTAAGAATGAAAGTTGATTCTACAGTATAAACATTTTCAAAGATAAAGGACTGATTTGACAATAAAATAAATAAAGGACCTGTTTGAAACTTTAAATTGACTTAAAAGACCTCTGGTGTAGTTTTGCCTCTATCGTTAACAAGACAATACAATCTTATTTTTCAACAATTGTTACTTCTGACATACATATTGTAAACAGAATATATGAACAATTTGAAGTAGGTGTGCAAATATAGGAGCCGAGATGAACCAGCCAAAGTTCTTATACACACAAAGAGATACTAATCGAAAAGGCCTATATACTTTTGCTTGTTTTCTTTTTCATTTAAAATCCTTCTATTTAACCAAGATAAAAGTTGACCTATGAATGCTAAACATCGTTGACCACGCACGCACACAAACACACACATACAGAAGTTTCTTTCTTCACCAGGAAGAAAAACGGCTTAACATTATAACTAGACTAGATTCAGAACGAACCTGGTGAGCTATGTTATGAATCACGAGAACAGATCTTGTATAATTCATCAAACCATGGTCACGATAATATGCTTTTAGATACACCGGCAGCAATGCTGTATGCCAATCATTTGCTATGAAGACCAGATTTCCATCTCCATAGCAAACGCCACCACATGGAACGTGCCAAGGAACCTGAGGAATCGTCAACTTCATTATTAATAACTTGTTTGATTAAGCCATATAAAAGGATTTCATAAAATCATTTAGTTCATGTACCTCAACTGCTGCCTTGCAAAACAACGCCATGCGCCTTAAAATATCCTGCTCGATTAAAGGAAAACAAGAGTCAAAAAGCTTGGAAATAATAAGTTTAGAAACCTAGTTACAGGCTACAAAGCACTGACACCAGACACAACTCGTAAACATCGCTAATAATTTGAGAAAATAGAAGTGATTATATGTAATCACAAGTGTTAGTGTCGGACACCGATACATGTTGGATACTTGGACAAGCCTTCAATTTGAAGTGTCGGTGCTACATAGGTTACAAGCAACCGATACTAATGCAAGATGGGTTCCAAAATACCTTGAACCAAAACAGGACGGTATTTTGGCCATTCCTCTCATAATCATTTTCTAATGGAGAAAAACAGTAATTCACATAATAAGATAATTTTTTTTTCATGTTTTTCCCCTTGAAAAGGAGTTCAATACTTTTACAGTTAATGACAACTTAAGTACTTAAGCTGGTTCTCAACTAAACATAAATAGAAAATTACCACTCGGTTTCCGCCGTATATGTTACTCTCTAAATGGCGAAATATTGGACTTTCAATAAAAACGAAGTCGACGCCATCAATATATGTCTGGAAATATGCCACTTCCATGTCCTATAAAGTGAAAATGTTGAAGCATTACTACACCAAGGTGGTAGAAAATAATTGTTTCAAGGAATCATAAATTATTAGGAATAGAGTAGCTGCTCGCTGCACACCTGACCAGCTACTTTGTATCTCTTTCGAACTCCTATATCTTGTGCTTCAGCATAATTACCATAATAAGGTGCAACAACCTAAAATGAAAATGAAAATAAAAAAATTGAAATAGTTCACAAAAAGGGAAATTGATTTTTTTTTTTATGAAGTCATCTTCCCACATATGTGATATTTCATCAGTTCATGAAAGGAATAGCATTTTACCATAACTCTATGTCCACGCCGAGCCAAAGCCTTCGGTAATGCTCCAGCAACATCTCCAAGCCCACCTATTAGTTCATGTTAAACTGTAAATTATATAAAAACAACGCAGCATACACGGAAGAACGGAAAAGATCGACAACTTTGTCTGCCAAATAGAGAGTTGCATCACATTAAAGCATGAATTTGAAAATTTGATCGTGTTCTCTCACGGATGCATATCTCGGTTTATTATAGTGGAGCTCAGCAACATTAATTCATCAAAGTTAAATCTTCCATTTAAATAATGTTAAATTACCTGTTTTCGACCAAGGAGCACATTCTGCTGCAACCAATATAATGTTCATAACATTGGGCCCGGCCAATGGCGGGGGGTTTTCACCTTCACTCTCAATATTTGCAGGTTCATTAGTGACCTCCTTTGAACTTGATTCACTCTCACGTTTCAGATTTTCAAACTTTTGGCTATAAGTTTTGATGTTACTTGAAAGGTCTTTCGGCACAGTATCAGGTCTAATTGTCTTCTTTCCCTCATACCTCTTGTTTTTAAATTGTTCATCGAAACGTTGCCTAGATGAAGCCATTTCAGCATCATTTCTCTTTTTTTGTTCAACAAAACCTTGATTATTGCCTACAGATGAAACGTCATGTGTCTCCTTTTCTCTAGAATGGACAGAGCTTCTTAAAACAGTGCCGCCATTTTGGTTTTCAACAGCACTGCCGCTGCCACTGCTGGAAGAACCTTTCTGTGGATTTGAGTCACTTGACAGAGATTTTTCACTGCTTTCATAAGAAATATTGTTTCCTTCCAATCCAGAAATGCTGTCACTATCTATAGAAGAAACTAATTTCTTTCTTTCAGCAATCTACAATAACAAAAACAAAGCTAAATAAAGTCACCACATCAATGCTAATATTAATAATAACATTTAGGGTTAAGAAAGAATGAAGGAGTGTCGGATAGACCAAGAGCATGTTTGGGAGAACTTATGAAAACTTATGAGCATATAAGCACTTATAAGCCTGATGGAGAGAACTTATGAAAACAACGTATGACATGTCCATAAGCTGTTTTCAACCTATTTCAATAAGTTCTCTATGATAACTTATAAAACAGTATATAGTTTAAATGAAAACAACTTGACTTTATTTTAACTTTTGTTGAAGAAATAGTTTATACATAAGCACTTATATGATAAACGTTTATGCTATACGCACTTAATTAAGTTTTCTTTTCCAAACAGAACCTAAATGATGTATCCTACACAAATATAAGTGAAACTTGTATAACCAACTCCACGATAAAAACGCAGAAACTTGCTTAATTGCATGCCAGGGGTTTACACATGAATAGTATACATATAGTATGCACCTATTTCAAAAGATATTGTTTCCCAATAGCCTACTCACCCACATGTATTCATACACATCACCTTTTATGATAACTGTATTTTGACAATTCTATTTCAAGACTGTGCTTTCGGGAGTATGTTCTACCTCGACAGGTATTTACAATTGCAACAAACTAGCAAAAGCTAGCATAAAGGTGCTACTGTAAAGGCACAACATTCTATCCCAATTTTTTCACGGTTTCGGACAAAAAAATCACTAAAGGAGTAAAGGGTTAGCATAGTTGTTTAGAAAGATAAAGGACCTTCTTGATCTAAAAGTAAAGATAAAGGATCAGTTTGAAAAGTTAAAGAACCCTTGGTGTAGTTCTAACAAAAGTCTATTTAAACCCTCTGTTTAATATATGGCATCCAATTGGAACTATGCTAATTAACTTTCATAAGTGAATCTCTGATACTCAGTAGTCTTTGGTAATATGAATTATGATCCGACATTGAAATGCTACAGTTATTAAGATAAAATTATGAAAACAAAACGTGGGAATAATAAGGATAGAAAATTTTGATATATTTGGTTGCCAACATCATACATGGATTTTAGTTTGGACTTCAAAAAAATGAGTGTTGCATTCTATTTTGTCAATCAGTTGATATTGAACTATATTCTCTGCTCTGCTAGTGCAATCATATATTTTTCTTTATCACTACTACCTAGTAACCCTTAGCACTTCACTGTAAAAAGATAGCCGCAGGACCTCACAACTAGGCACTGAAATAGCAATTCTAAATGGCAGATATTCCAAACAGGGTCTTATAGACCAAAATCTGCAATATAGCTTTGCATTCATCTCTAAAATCTTGAATAAATCAATATAATAGCCAATAGATTACATTATGTAGAAAAAGAAGAAAAAAAAATGAATCTGTAAAAAGAAATTCTGTCGAACGCAGATTGCTGAAAATAATAGTTTTCTTAATACAGTGCTATAGCCACTATTTGGCAACACTTTGTACGAAATAGTGTATTGCAAAACAATAGCGTTTTGTTCGAGTTCCGCTAAACCATAGTGCTATAGCGCCTCTATTTGACAACATTGGTAAAAAAAAATGTCATTGCTACAGTACAAGTATAAAATTGTGATTTGCCACAATCAAGTAAAGGAGGAGCATACAACTATACATATTACACATTGCTTTACTCTACTTGTACTTACCTTTCAAAAAGAAAAGCAATTATTACTCTCTTTCTCTCTAACAAAGTCCTAATTTTCCAATTTCAACAAATCAATATATGACCAAAAAGCAGAAACTATCAAAAAAAGATAAATAAACACTCAATAGCTTAAAGTGTTTAATGATCATGCACTGAAAGTGTAAAATAATTTTATAGGAAAGACATAGAGATAAAAATCATAAGTCATAACCCTTTTGTATAAGAGTTTAATGATCATGTACTGAAAGTGTAAAATAATTTTACACTGTCGTCCAATAAAAAACCATCAATCTATCATGTCATATACAACTAATTTTAAAATATCTTTGTGATTTGATGGAATACAAAATGCTAACTGGATGTCAGTGTAAAATTATTTTACACTGTCAGTGCATCTATTTTCTCTTTGTAAAATCAAAATTTCACAATACCTGTTGAATAAGCTCCTTTTGCAAAGCAAGAACCTTTTTACTCTTTTCAATTGTAGCATTCAAAACATCATCTTCATCCTCATTCTCATCATTCCCAATGCTCTTACCAACAGCTTTTACATGCTTATACTTCAATCCAACACTACCATAGTTCAATCTACCTCTACTAAAAGCTGAATCAGCATTCAAAGTGTTAAACTTTGGTGTTAATTTGAGATTCTTAGAGTGAAAAAGTAACACAGTAGTGTCAGAACCTAGTGATAACATCATCAATGAATTGATGAAAAATGGTGATGACCCAGATGATGAAATTGAGTTATGAACAAGAATTGAATGGAAATTTTCAATTGGGTTGGACCCAATTGGAGAAAATTGATCAAAAGTTAGGTTTTTTTTCTTCTTTGGAAGTGAAAAAGAACAGGGTTTTATGATTTTTTTTTTTTTTTTTTGGAAATTAAGGT
>Ga0228710_1010632_pt1 | contig 12210 bp, 4 predicted proteins | sample MedpolnodulmetaG_FD_177995 | JGI IMG/M metagenome (GOLD analysis project Ga0228710, IMG submission 177995) | Root nodule microbial communities from Medicago polymorpha collected in Santa Monica, California, United States - pink nodules | ecosystem: Host-associated > Plants > Roots > Nodule...
TAAACACATGAATCTTAAAGTGTTTAAGTTTCTATTTGATTTGAGATTAATGATTTAATCAAGATCCGTTTTCAATGGGATTTCTTCCGCAAAGAGGATTAAAATTTTGAAAAACCCCTCTTAAAATTCCTTCATACACAACTTTAGAGTAATAATTATTTTGTCTGGTGTGAGAGGCTATATCTATTGTGACAGCTTATTGTCAAAAAGGAAAGGGAAAAAAACTGAACCTCAAGAAGAAATTAAGCACGTTTTTTTTACAGAAACTGAAATAACATGTCCATTAAATATGCGTACTTTATGGTTCAACAAATCCTTGTATTGTATTTTAAGTATGATATTTTCTTTCCTCAAAATGAAGATAGTCCAAATAAAAGGAGTATGCTATAGTCCTTTCTTCTCACCATGAGAGAAGATAAAAAGCAATACCACAAAAGAGACATACAAAGAACCGAAAAATTACATTTCAGAAGTAATATTACATACACACAACTCACGGACTTTAAAACCAAATGAACTCTGCAATTTAGGAATGTACCGCTTCAAAAAAATTCATGTGCTAACTTTATGATACCACACCAATATAACTGAATCAAATTAAGTTGATGAATTGGTGATGGAATGAGCACATCCCAACTTGAATCTGTCAAAGCCAATAAACCAAAATACACACACTTGCAAGTCGCGTGCTTAAATATCGTGTGCTTGTCGTGTATAAAGCTGACCAGCACTTGCAAGTCTAGTGTTTGTGGTGCCGAGGCTGTTTGGTGGTGTTCGTAGTGCCGTGGCATGGTGGTGGTGCGCGGTGGGGGTGGTTATGTGGTGGTGGTGATGTGTGGCGATGGCGATGTGTAAGGGTAGTCGGTGGTGGTGACGGACGTGTGGTGTGGTGGGGGTAATGTGTGGTACCGATATGTTTGATCTGTTTTCGGCGGTTGCAGGTGTGGTGACACCTCATTCATTCACGATTAATCCTCCTTCAACGAACTCCCGGATCGTTTGTCGTCGTAAGGATCGTGGCGGTTGTGGTTGTTTGCGCAGATGGCTGTTGTGTTTCAGATTTTGCTTGTTTTGGTGGCAGACCCCCCGTGTCACTATGTGTTCGTTATTTTTACCATTTTGATGATGTATTCTGCTGGTGTTGTGGTGATGGTGGCGATGCGTGGTGGTGGTGGTGTTTCGGTGTCTAGCTGCAATCTTGTTTGGCGTGATTTGGTGTTTCTCTGGTGTACCGGGGTTAGGGGTGCCCTTCTGATTTGGTCCTAAAGTCTGGTGGGCCGATCACTTTTGATTCGAGATCGGGAGTCAGTTCTTTGGCTCATGTTTGGTTTTGGGCTTTTTATGGTTTCTTTTGGTGGATCGGAGATCGACACATGGTGGAAACTGAATGATCTTTCGGATAGGAGTTTTTCAGAGGTGGCTTAGCTTTGGTGTTCAAGATTGGGAGTTTAGTCTTTGGTGGATCGGAGATCGACACATGGTGGAAACTGAATGATCTTTCGGATAGGAGTTTTTCAGAGGTGGCTTAGCTTTGGTGTTCAAGATTGGGAGTTTAGTCTTGAGGGGGTTTTTCTTTGAGGGTGAGTAGTGACGATGGACGGTGTTGGATATCGTTTTTACAGTGGTCGTTTTCGTGAAGGAGTCTATTTTAGGTGGTGATGTGGATTTTGTTGGGTGTTGTTCTCAGGGGTGTTTTTTAGGGTGTTTATTTTCGGGTGTTCCGCCTATATACAACGTCTTTTGTTTGTATGCTTAATTTCACTGATCTCTGTTCGTCTTGAGCAGGGTGCTAGTTGTTTAATAAAATTTACTGTTTAAAAAAAAGAAGATAAGAATACACATCTATGCCAACAACTCAGGTATGAGCTACGCTATCAACATACTTTTTCAGATTTCTTTTCTGTTCATCTTGTTTGAGCAATTCTTACTCTTCAAAACATTGAAAATGAAGTTCTAAATGATTTCAGATTTTTTTTTTGCAGATCAAGAACAATGTATATAGCGAAGTTATACATAAGAAGTTTCAAAGATCTTAAAATTTTTAGGAAGACATGTGTTCCGTATGTACTACTTTTCAGAGTGCTTTTTTGAACATCTGGTTTGTGCAAATTCTAACTCCTCAAAAAATTGAAAATGAAGTTCTAAATGATTTCAGAAAAAGCAAATTTATACTCTTCAAAAAATTGAAAATGAATTTCTAGATGATTTCAGAAAAGAATTGCAAATCAAGAATAACAATCATGCAGAGAAAGTATACATAAGATGTTTCATAGAACATATTTATTTCCAACACACTTCCATCTTCCTTTAACTGAAATACGATATGGTATATTAAGTAAAGTCTTGTTTTACTAATATGCATTTCAAAGTGTAGTGATATTCTTTTATCTCATTCTTGTTAAAATATGCCTTCCAAATTATAGAGTAGTGGATGCGTCTTTTATCCCAGTTTTAATATTAATTAACCATAGCCTCTTTAACTCATACCAGAAAGTGGTATCATATTCCACAATAATAATATGATAACACTGTAGTTTTCTTTGATATAAAACTATACAAAAATTATTCAAAAAAAGAAGTGATTCATAATATATCAAAATTATACATCAAATAATTGATGAAGAATGCAAATTTGAAGATATTGTTTGTTAAATCATACCACACTACCTGGGAGCTTGCTGCTACCTTGCTTTACAATCTAAAGTCTTCCCTTTTTCTGATTCATCCTTACAAACATGTGATTCTATAAACCAATAAGACAGAGAAAAAAGAAGTATCTATTCCAAATCAAAATCGCCAACGGCGGCGTAGTCACGGAACAGAAGCAAAGAAAGCAAGTCTGAACTATAATATAAAAGGGGAGATGTAGATATCTAGAGATATCTTTTTCTCACATAATTTCTGGAGCCGTGTGTAGAATACAATATCATCACAGAAAGAGAAAGAGAAAGTGAGGAATGAGAGGAGGATGAGTAAAAAGAGGTTTGGCTTGTGAATTTTGTAGAAAGAATATCACTACACTTTGAAATGCATATGGTTTATAAGCTTATCAAAGTCAAACATTATATAGAAGAAAGTGATTCACATGGGGAGGTCATGATGACACCTAATGTTAAATAACGTGAAACAGCTGGGTTCCGATTTCATTTCTCAAACATGGCGCCCTATGAATGGAACATGAAGGGATTCAAATTTATGGGTAATATAGTAAATGCTGCATCACATTTCATATTTTAGGGTTTTCGCGCCTAGCAACTTGCAGTTGAAAATGTGTGAGTCTCCATAGGAAAAAATTAGGGCTTAAATGCAGGATGGTGTTCCATTAATAATATATAGATAAAAAAGAATCTTTCACCACGTCAGGTTTTCCAATGACTTTGCTTGACCTTGTCCTCTAGTTGGTTGGCCGAATCATCTCTTCCACCGTAGTGGGAATGCTTTTGTCTGGCTTGTGTCTAAGAAAGAGAAATAATAAAAAAGAGTGAAGATCAAACGAGAGATAGACATGATTTGAGTTAGAGTGTGATTGAAAGAAGAGAGTAACCTCTTAGACTCCAAATAATTCCAATAGGTCACTGAAGAAAGAAAGATACGTAGTACCAACAAAAATGTAGGATGAGTGTCCTGGTCGGCTTCAATCAACCATAATGTATTGAAGGGAATGTAACCACAATGTATTGAAGTGAATGTAAATTACAAAAGTACACAATGATTTAATTAAATTATATTAGAGAATTAGAGTATAAACATAAAAATTCAAATTTCTAACTAAGCACAAAAGTGGGGATTAAATAGTATTTGTCAAGAGAACTCATACAAAGAAAATTAGCCTAATTCTTTATGATACTCATACAACGGTTTTTTCTTTTTTGACAGACACTCATACAACGTTAATAGCAAATAGAGGTTAATATTTCTTACATAAAACACAATTGCCACACTTTGTCTACATAATTAAAATAAGTGTAATTGTCAAAGTATACGCACAATAAGTTAGAACATCTACAATGGAGTTCTTCCTCTATTTAACACCATGTTAAATAGGTATCACATTGTGACATCAATAAATATGGTGCTTATAAAGATGAGTGCTTTTATAGACACTCTCTCTCTCCTATTACTTATGGGTCCCACATATATAATTAATTCTATTTTTTCTCTATATTCAAATATTATATTATTTTAATATTAAAAAATAAATTATATAATAGTTGCAAATAATAGTTAAATTATATAATAGTTGCAAATAATAGTTAAATTATATAATAATTGCAAATAATAGTTTCTTGAATTATTAATAAAAATAAAAATAAATATTGTTTTTTTTATAATTTATAATTAAATTACTTCAATATTTTTAAATTATATAATTATGAATGAGTATATAAATTATTGTTAAAATATAATGATATAGAGTTATTTTTGAGACCTAATTCATAATTATTTTGAGGTGTTGAGTTGAAGAGATTGGGTGCTTATTCAATATTAATTATAAAACGAATGACGTGTACAGTTGGGACTCGTTTAAGCACTCAAATAGGATGCTGCATTGTGGATGGTCATATGAGATAATATTTGTTAAAAAAATAAAAATCATGAGACAAAAGAAAGGGAATTTTTTAAGAAACTACGATTTTAACGAGAACGTAGAGAATCGCAACCTGATACTAAAAAATAATCATTACTTGATAAAAAAAAACTACCGGAAACATTAAATTAAATAAAAGACAAATAAATGAGAGAAGGATAAATTATCTTCACAAAGCCGGAGATAGATTGCATTTTGCTCATTAATATATCTCCTTTTTAATTGCTCCAAAAAGTAATTATTACACGTCCTCAGAACCGGGTCGCAACCCGACCCGACTGCGCCGACGAGGCAAACGGAGGTGGCGGCCGGACTAGTTTGATATGATAATAGCGGTGCACATTTTTTCTCTCAGTAATGAGGAGGTGTATTAGAAATAATTCTCAGCGAAAACTTAACTGTTTCTATTTCTTTATGAACACGTTGCACGTCCCACCTTCTTTAATTCTTAATAGGGTCAAATTTGAGTCAAATACGCCACCAACAAGCCCAACCTATAATTTTTGTTTGTTAATATATATTTTTTCTATCAGTACCACTTACTAAAAAATAATATGGTTAAAGATTTTATTGGTTAGCTGAAGGTTGTGTATTTTAGTTGTTCAAGCAACATACGTTCCCAATTTGTTTTGTTTCCATTGATACCTCATCGAGGTCACATCCCTCTAATTAAATTTTCATATTATAAGCTAATAAATTTTGTATTTGACCATAAATTGATTTTTTTAATTGTGCTGTTAAACATGCAAACCATTCATCAAATGACAACGCATGAGTATGACACATACTTATCAATCTTTTGCCTGAATTTAAATTTGCCTTCATTATTTGAAATATTTTTTTAAGAATATTTTTTTGATGATTTTGACTCCTAATACTTATTAGGGTTAGGATAACTCTTGATGTTCAAAGAACATTTACAAAAATATTTAAAGATTATTCGTTAAATAGATTACTTGAAAAACAGGAAGTTGGATTTATAAGCAAGTGAATTAACTCTTTATTATTTAAACCAACTTTAAAATACTTGTAAGCAAGAAGAATATTATGTGAAATTTCGTTATAGAAGAAAATGATGCATAAACAAAAACATTGTTTTATAGCAATATAATCCCTCCCTCCCCTCTTTTCTTTCACTATCACTTTTAAATAATTGTTTTAAAAAATAAAAATGATCAAACCATGCTATCATTTCAGGTAGGCCTACTTTCTATCACATTAATTGGAGATGCTGACCTATTAAGCTTACTTGCTTCACAATATTTTTCATAATCATAATAATGAACATTAATCTTAATAGGCACTTCTAGTATTAATTTCTTGTATCAAGAAGATTATGCAATTTTAGTACATAAACCTCCAATTCGACGAAATGGAATTATATCTCCAGACTCCCAAATATTTTGATTATTACAATTAGATCCTCCAGATTATGATATTTTTGCTTACAATTGGTTGTGATGTACGGATGTACTATAAGGCCTCTTTGGTTATTATGCTAAAAGTCCTAAGTTAATATCGTTCACTCTAATTGTTGATATGTGTGTGGTCTCTATCTTTGGCCATGTCAGCATATTGGACCAAGTAAGCACCACTTTTTAGTTCTTACCGGCATTGGCCACGTAGGCTCCATACAATAGATTTTTTTTATGGTTAGACTTGCTTGCTAAGACCAAAATTTTATTTTTAGAAGTCGACTGATCATAATTTCACCATTAAAATAACTAAGTGAGAAATTTGGAGTTTGAAACTCAATTTCAATAATTTAAAATATCTCTACCAACTGAGTTATGTTTATAGAAATTAAAACCATTTTTTGTAATAGACGATAAAGTCGTACGACTAAAATAGATTTATTTGGTAATAATCTTTTCATGAATTTATATAACTTTTTTACTACTTTAGATATTCTTTGATAAGATATTTCAACTGGTGTTTGGGTTCATAGCTTATCATTTTATGTACATTTTTCCTTATTATTTTTAGGTTCTGTTTGACCAAGCTAACACCAAATAACTTGTAGATTGCAAATTCATATAACTAAAATAGATTTTTTTTAGCAACATTTTTTTTACGAATTGTTTTTTTTTTCCACGAGTTAATAATATTTTCTTGTTAACTTTTAGGCTTTGTTTGTGAGTTGGGTTTTGGAGGGGAGGAGAAGGGAAGGAAAGACTTATGGAGTTGTAAACCCTTATTTGAGAGTTTTAAAAAATAGGGAAATGTTTTGGGGGGTTTTGAAGGGCTTCATTTGTCCAATTTTAAAGTTCCCCCAAATTGAAGGGTTTTGGGGGGTTAAACATACAAATTGACAATTTTGTCCTCATAATAATTCAAAATTCCAATTATAATTTACTAGATAAATTACAGAGTATATCACAATGTATTGATTTTAAGAGTAAAAAAAATGGTAAAATAGTAAAATTATCAAATAAACTCTCCATCTCCTTTCCTTGTTGGTTTCTTTAACTCCCAAACAAGGAGAAAATTTCCCCCCTTTCTCTCTTCCCTTCCTTCCCTTCCCCTCCCCTCTAAGCCTTTCCTTCCCCTCTCCTCAAAACTCGCAAACTAATATAAACTACTTCAAATAGCATTTGCAATTGGTTATAAGCTCTTTGGTTAATTTTATCAAACTATGCTAGCTTATTACAATTGACTATAAACTCATTCATTATCAACTCATTCAACTTTTTACCAAATAGAAACGGATTGAAACTTGATTGTAACAATTAAAATATTATAGAGACTCATTTGTGTAAATTGAAAATTCACAACCCAAATTTCACATAAGTTATTAAATTTTGCAAAGTAAAAAAAACGAAGCTGTCTCCATCCATCAGTGTGCCTACATAATATGAATCAAAGTATATGTGCAACTAACAATACCTGATTTGATTCTGATGTCGGTCTTCGCTTAACTTAAAAAAAATAATCAGAACAGGTTAAGAAAAAGCTACCCCACAAAGTGTAACTAGTGCGACTAATATGCTTACAAAATTGTATCACGCAGAATTGGACCCCACCACACACACTTTCTCTCATCAAACTTGACATGACACACATTTTTGCTGCTGGTTGGATTAGGTCGGCAACCCTTACCACACCACAAAATCTCTAAATCAACAGTACCCGCCACAATTCAAATAAATCATTATATATATATATATATATATATATATATATATATATATATATATATATATATAGACAAATACACATATTATGTGTCGATTGCGGTTGTCACATATAGTTAGATCTTCTGTTCAAACTTATTGAGACTTAAATTTAAATCTGAAATTCTACAACTTTATAAGTCATACATAAAATTTTAGACGAATTCTATGATGCATAAATGAGATAAATTTTATACACATATAACTTTATTTATCATATTGAATTAATAAATCTTATGTTAGATCAAATTAAATATGATGGAGAAAACAAACTTGTGCATGTACAAAATTAATTAACTTATGCACATTAAACAAAATCCAAATTTCATTATAAATACTTATAGAAATTTGTGGTTCTCTCTAACTTGCTTGTGTGTGTCTCCCTTAACTTTTTTTTTTTTTTAAGAAAAAACGCTTTTGTAGATATACACAAACATTAGACGTTAATAGTTTAAGTCTTATCCACTTTGATGCAAAGAGACAAAAACTATTAAACTTTACTTTATTTTCCAAATATAAAAGATCTTTGCGTTGGTATTAATTTTCTGAAAGAAAAAAAAAAGTTGTGAAATAGAAGTTTGAATTCTGAATAGCTTTTTGATCTACTCTTACTTATAATAGAAAATATAGTTATTGATGAAGTTGGCGAACGGTTAGCTTCCCTCCAAACAAACCTTGTGAGAGTCTCTTATAATCAAAGCAAAGTTCAGTAGTCAGATTCTTGGTCACCCTCTTGACTCTCTAACTTTACCTTCTTGACATACCCTTCATACCTTCTCTCTTTCCCTTCATATATACCTTTCTTTTGCTTCATATTCAACAAACTTGAACCCTTGGTTTGTCACACAAGTTTGATTATTTATTGGCATGTTTTTGAGCTTGTGACATATATCTTCTTTATTGGGGTGCTTCTATTGAATTATTTCTCATGTGCCTTGTAACATAAGGTATTTTAAATCAAGCATAGTGAAATTTCTTATTGTGCTTATTTATTTTATTTTTGAATTATTTCTTAGGAGTTTAAATATTATGTGTCTCTTTATGATTTTTTAATGATATGTTCATTTTTAGGACACAAAGAAGACTTGGTATGAGGATATGAGCAAACAAATTTCAATTTTGGACTAATTTTGATCATATGAATATATAGAAGCAAAAGGGTCTCTTTAAATTTTGATAAAGTTGTATACTTTATTTTCAATTTCATCTTCAAGCAACATGGTTTCATTTTCTTCAAATTATGCAATAGGAGAAAACAGCATGGCTAGTAGTATCCAAACCATGCCTCAACCAACTACCTTATCTCAAGATCAACCTTCATTTTTGACTAGAATGGCCATGAGAATATCAAGATCAAGATGTTTCAATTTTTTGAGAAGAGTGTTTCATTACCAAAATGGACCAAGATCTGATCTTGGTTCTAATCCTTTTAATTCTAGTACTTGGATGATGTGTGAGTTGATTGCTTTGTTGATTCAGATAACAAGCACAACATTTACTTTGGCAATTTCAAAGAGTGAGAAACCTGTTTGGCCTATGAGGGTGTGGATAGTTGGTTATGATATTGGATGTGTTCTTAATTTGTTGTTACTTTATGGAAGATATCATCAAATTAATGGGACTAATGGAGATGCTCTTGGCCTTTCTGATTTGGAACAACAAACAAACAATGAAGAAAACAGGTATTTCAAGAACTTTCTATTCTGGTATTTTGTTATTGGCAAGGTTAATATGTTTTTAGTTCATATAAAATTGCTTCTTAGGTTTAGTTTATATAAATTTTTATTCAATTTTAATCCATATTTTTATTAATTTTTATAAATTTATATGTGGACTAATATATAATTTAATAGAGTATACTCATTGATGTCATATTAAAGCAAGTGGAAATTGTTGATTGATACCATTAATTTTTAGGCCAAATAGAACATTCAAGATAGAATCTTCTGTTATGCATTAAAGAATCTAATAATTGTCTTCTTGAAATTGAATTGATTATTTTAATAAATCAATAGAAAGATATGTGACTGCTATGCTAAAGATAGAAAAATATTATTATTTTTTCCACCAAGCCTCTCTTATAGCTGAAGTGGGCCTAGGTGCCCTTAGATAAGGCACATGGAAAAGGTGCCCTTAGAAGGTTAGAAAATAAGGAGATGATGACTTACCTAATTGACATTTTTTTCTTTTTTTAAATCTTTCATTTCAAAATAAATATAATTTTCTTAAAGCAAAGTAAAAGAAAAGTAGAAGACAAAAAACATGATCCTTAAATATAAAGTTATCACACTTTCATGGTTTTAAGGAGAAAAAGAGTAAAGCAAACTTATAACGAAACAAAATTGGGTCATACAAGACCAAACATTTCCTTGACTTAGCACAATCATATTTATTTGATTGAGCTGCCTCATAAAAAATATGGTACATACATGAAGAAACTTTTACACCTCTGGCAATAATTCATAAAAAACACGAATTTTATGTCGTCTGAAAGTATACTTATACTTTCAGATAAAATATATCGTCAACAAATACACTTTTAAAAACATATGTGAATATTTAAAGGAAGTTGTTGAATGAATCAAAATGGTACTCATCTATTCAAAATTGTTCTTGATAACAATGATTAATTAACACAAAAATAATTAATTCAATTGTGTTTGTACTATGCAGTGTATACAGGAGCACACATTTGATGAGCAAATGCAGAAGTTCACTAGAGCTTTTCTTTGCAATATGGTTTGTGATGGGAAATGTTTGGTCCTTTGACTCACGTTTTGGAACATTACAACAAGCTCCAAAACTCCAAGTTCTCTGCATCATTCTTCTTGTTTGGAATGCAATTTGCTACTCTTTCCCTTTTCTACTGTTTTTGTTGCTTTGTTGTGTTGTGCCACTCATTAGCACCCTCCTTGGTTACAACATGAACATTGGATCCTCTTCTAAAGGTGCATCTGATGATCAAATCTCACAACTTCCATCTTGGAGATTTAAAGTGGCTCATACCAAAGTAGATGTTAACAATGATTCTCAATGTAGTGAAAGATTGATCGCCGAAGAGCCGGTAAGTAACATAGCTTTTATGTACGTACATACATGCATACATATCATCTGATCGCTTGAGGAAAGCGATTAATGATAATTTTACTCAAACCTAATTTGGACCGGTCATCTGATACCTTTTAGATGATTGACTTTAATCGTACACGGTAAAGATAAATGGGTGGTCGATTTGTTCACACTTTTAAGTGATTTTTTGATGTTTAGTTTTTTCTTGTTGACACATAATAATATGTAAGTGTAGTTCAACTTATAATTTTGTGTTGATTGATCAATTTTATGTTGTTGGTTGTGGTGACAGGAATGTTGCATATGCTTGGCCAAATACAAAGACAAAGAAGAAGTTAGGCAATTGCCTTGTTCCCATATGTTCCATCTAAAATGTGTTGATCAATGGCTAAGAATTATATCATGTTGCCCTCTTTGTAAACAAGGACTACAAAGGTAGCAATAAGACAAGTCAACAAAACAACCAACAACATTTAATTAATCTTATATGATACATGCATAATAATATATACTCCCAAAGTTTTTTCCGGTTACATGAGTGAGTTTGTACATGTACAGAAAAAGTTCACCGGTAACCAAAATTTTACATTAAAATGCTTTGTTCTTAAGGGGTGAATCCCAATTACTTTTTCACACAAGCTTGTTGGCTGCTAAAATATTTTCTTTTCCAGTAAAATTGATATGTACCATTTTCATTTTCCTGTAATTCAAATATTGTGAGCTTGTCCCTTAAGTGTATGCTTAGTGTTAAGATTGATATTGCAACCTTAAGGAACAAAATTCAAATTCCTGGATGCAATTATAAAACAGTTATTAGTTTCATTATAGTTAATAGTAATGTCTTCCTTTCCCATTTTTTTTTTTAACATTCAGAGGTTAAGAAATAATATGTATTTGACTACTCCAAATATATAAATTAGTAGAAACATGGAAGTTAAAAAATTTATTACTTGATTTGCTGATTTTATTCGTCTTGTTTTGACACTTTTGATCTTTACAACAAGTACAATGAGAACTTTATTAATAATAAAAATTATCAAGGCAAGACTAAAAAAATGAAATCATTGATGAGTTTCTTTGGTATATGTTCATTATAGATGAGTTTGACTCTAAATAAAACTTCATTGCACACTCCTTAAAAAAAACTTCTTTAAACTCAACTGTTCTAAATAGATATTGTTTTTTTTTTTTGAGGAAAGATATTTTTAGCTTTATATTAAATTTAAATATATGTTCTATTTTATCTTTATATTTGACCCATTAAAAAAAAATCAAGCTTCGCCACCGTGTGCATGCATGCCCATATATAGACTAACTTAAAAAATTGGTGTCTCTCTCTCTCTCTCTCTCTCTTTCTCTCTCTCTCTTTTTTTTTCTTTC
>Ga0228710_1010633_pt1 | contig 12208 bp, 6 predicted proteins | sample MedpolnodulmetaG_FD_177995 | JGI IMG/M metagenome (GOLD analysis project Ga0228710, IMG submission 177995) | Root nodule microbial communities from Medicago polymorpha collected in Santa Monica, California, United States - pink nodules | ecosystem: Host-associated > Plants > Roots > Nodule...
GTGAAGTTTTATTACCTATCTACTGCCAAGTTGCACCTTCTGATCACACGGTGATCCTTACGTGTGTGGTCTTACTCTCTTAGAGATATGTGCTCATTCCCCTCCAGCTGTCGAGTTGCACCTTCTGATCACACAGACCTACGTGTGGGGTCTTACACTCTCAAAGGTAATTGTAACATAAACTTAGATTGACTTTCCTAAATTCCGATCAGTGTAGTCCCAATTTTCTTAAAGGGTAGTCCATCTATGAATCTTAGAAGCATATAACACACTCTCTCTATCGGTAGTTCAACAAACGGGCAGCCCTATCAACGTCAACCTTATCGAACTGATTTAAGTTGTGAAGTCACATGTTTCATTAATTATGGTGGATGCTAGTTTACGCTTAAATTCAAGAGCACGATACTTTTTGGGGCTTGCTATTGAAGGTACTTATAGGATCACCATCTCTTTTCCGAATTACATAACCTGTGAGATTTAGAGCCAAATATTTCCATATTCATTCTAGGTTGTTTAGATACTTAAATACTCCCAATATATGAGAGTTCCATATGAATGTTATTTTTGCTCGAATTTGTGGCCGTTCTTTACGGACGATTGGTTAGATTATAATACACACGAGACATTTTTCTTTGGTACCTTGAGCCTTTCTAGCCACCCTTATATTCTTATTATCCTTTGTGAAACCAATTTGAGCCTCAAATGAAAATTTATTTTCTATTACTTAGTGACCAATCATGTCACAATCCTGAACTTTATATGTACCCTGTTTGAGTTTGCTCTTTGGTATTGGCAACATCTTAAGTTTGGGGTGGGGTAACAGTAGAACATATTTTGTCAAAAAAAGAAAATGGAAAAAAATGTAGATGACCATGGATCTACACAAAAAAAAAAAATAGAAAAAAGAAAAAAAATCAAGAGCCAACAATTTTGGTCTCTTCAAAAAAAAATTATGGATGTTTTTGTCAAAAAAATAAAAAGATAAATAGTTCTGCTATTTTACCCATCTTGTATGATTCAAGGAAGATAATGTTCGCAACACATTAATGTTTAGTAGGAATCCCTAGGTTAGTGAACTAAATCCAAGTTTCTTTGTTAGCTTACTTTCCCAAATATATCCACCCTTAACCAAAGCCAAGTTATAACCCTCAAAGTTCTCAAAGTGTTTATAGAGTTTAACTTTGACTATCTATTTATAATTGTTTCAAATTTACAACAAGGTAATTTCATGTGACGACTGGAGTGGACAAATGTCGTGACCAGCCCTACTGCCTTTAGGTGATACATACATGTTTCATAGAAAAGAGTATGGCTGAGAATATAGTAATTTCTCCTATCTGGACACACTTGAATGTAACGTGGTAAGTTAGTTGCTACTCTACTGTAGATGTGATGAAAGACGTCCTTAACACAATTCTCGGAAAGGTATGTTTTTCCTTAAAATAATGCAAAAAATAACTTATGTTTTTTCTTTCGTTACTGTAGGACAATCAACAATTTTAGTTTGGGGTTGTGATGACAGGTCATCTTACGTTATTCTTTGCATGTTTTTCAGTCATTTTAAGTAGGTTTTACCAATAAAACAGAGAAGTATTAAAGTAATTGCCTATGATTTTGGGACATTTGTAATGTTTTATATATTTGAGTCTGTAATAAGAGTTTTCCCGAAACAAAGCAATTATAGGGTAAGTTTGATGTAATTCACGAAGAAATCATGCAAATTGGCAAACCATGACATCCGAAGATTTATGTGGTCCTTGGGAAGACGAAGGTTGAAGATTCAAAATGCCTCAGAAGACGTTACAATGGGAGGAATTCTGTTCCCAAGTTTCAAGACGTCTTACTTTGAAGAAAACACCAAAACGAGCGAAGAAAAAGGCATTGAAACCTAATAGAACCATTCTTTTTGACCCTTGGTAAGGTAGACGCTGATAGGGATCCCTGTTTGTAGAACTACCAAGAGGGAGAGTGTAAGTTGAGATACCTAAGATTCATGGATGGGTTAACCAAATGGAACTTTGGCACTTCATGGCCTTAGGGAAAACTGGACGGCCAATTTAAGTTCATGCTTCAATTACCTTTGAATTAACAAGACCCCACATGTAAAGATCACTGTGTGACCAACATGTGCAGTTATAGCCATCGAAGGGATAACCGTGAGAGATTAAGACCCCGCACGTAATGATCACCGTGCGATCAACAGGTGCAACTTGACGATCGATTAGGGTAGAAATGTCCCACGACCTCATCACATAGATAGTTCACTTAGAATTACTAGATGTGAAATGTATGTTAATTTAATATCCAACAAATAAATAGGGGGGATTCGAAGAATCCTCTAACCACTGTTACATTTCTGCAACCAAAAATAGGCAACTTGCTCTGTTGCAAACAGATAAAAATTGCAAATCTCTTAACCCTTAACTCTTTATTTTATTGTCAAACTTAAAATAAGTAAAGCGAGTTGTTTAGACGAAACGACAATCCTTGTGGATACGATACTCACTTATCAATTTATTACTTTGTAAATGATTTGGTACACTTGTCTAATCCGACCATCACTTAGCTACTCAAAACTAAGATAATTAAGAACATAGAAATAATGGAACATACATAAATCAGAACCAACTGTGAGTTGGTGTGAGATCCAGTGCATGTTCTACAGTTTCCTGGTGCCTTCTATGCTCGGAAATCGTCTAAAATTTGAACCCTTGCTCACAATTTCTGTTTGGCTTTTATAGCTCAATTTTGAGACAGTTCCAATTGTGCCATGTTACGGGGTAATCGTGGCACGATGCCTTCATTAGTCCAACATGGCAGCAGACTTAAACTACCTCGTGTCACGATTTTTCCATATTGAAAAACTCAAGTCCCACGCTCCTCCAAATATGCCACGATACAAGTCCATCTTGGCATGATTTTTCGAGTAGCTCAACCTTCTGAACTCTTCTCCAAAACGTGCAAAACTTGCTCATTATCCTACTATATGCTCTCTTCACATTTGTGACAATTCTGAGCTCAATTTACCATGTACAACATGCATTTGACCATCTAAATGATACAAAAAACATAAACATGACTCGAAACACTAGTGTTGATTTACAATCATCACTTGTATGAATGCTAGAAACATTGGATGATGCGTTTCCCCTTATACTTTGGAGACTATTATCCATACTTGTATGAATTTTAGAAACTCTTGAAGGTGTGTTTCTGTTTATACTATTGAGACTATCACCCGAACTTGTACGAATGCTAGAAGCACTAGATGGGGTATTCCCTCTTATACTTTTAACACTGTCATCAACACTTGTTCGAATGTTGGAAACATTGGAAAGTGTGTCTTCCTTATATCGTTAAGACTATGATCCACAATTGTAAGAATGATGGGAGTTCTGGGAGATGTGTCCCCCCCTTATACTTTGGTGAATATTATCCACACTTGTATGAATGCTGAAAATGTTGGAATGAGTGTTAACCCTTATACTTTTGATTCTATCATCGATGCTTGTACGAATACTAGAAACACTCGAATGTGTGTTAACCCTTATACTTTTAACTCTATCATCCACAGTTGAACGAATGCTGGAAACATTAGAAGGTGAGTGTGCCCTTATACTATTGAGTCTATCATCCATACTTGTACGTATGCTGGAATCACTTGATGGTGTGTTCGCCCTTATACTTTTGACAGTATTGTCCACACTTGTACGGATGCTAGAAACGTTGGAAGGTGTGTTCAGCCTTATACTTTTGAGTCTATCATCCACAATTGTTCGAATGCTAGACAAATTGGCATGTGTATTCCCCCTTATAGTTTTGAGACTAGTATCCACACTTTCATGAATGTTTGAAACGTTGAGTGGTTTGTTCCCCCTTATACTTTGGAGACTATCATCCATACTTGTATGAGTGCTAGAAACGCTCGAAGGTGTGTTCCCCTTTATACTTTCGAGACTATTATCCACATTTTTAAGGATGCTGGAAGGTCTGATTCCCCTTTTAGTGGCGAAATTATCATCCGTAGGTCTGATTCCCCTTTTAAGGATGCTGGAAGGTCTGATTCCCCTCTTACTTACGAGATTATTATCCATACTTGTGTAATACCTTGAAATGATTAAAGATATGCCCCTTTTTTAGTTTTGAGAATATTATGTTCAAACATGTAAGATAGCTAGAAATGTTGGAAGATATGTTTCCCTTTTAGTTTTGAGTCTATTGTTCATATTTGTAAGATACACCCTTCAGTCCTTATCATAACAAAATAAATTCTTCCACATATAATTCAATGAAACGTCTTGAGAAAGGTTATTTTCATTTACTACTCCTTTAAATTTACTACACCAACTCCTTAACCCATGACTCAAATCTGCCGAGCTAGCCAACCCCAATATTACACAATTATTATGTAGTGCAACGCCACTTTTAAAGGGACGCTAAAAAGCCCGTTTTCAAAAGAAAAGGCAACAATTTTATTCACTCTATGACATCGGTTTTCAGAGGTTGTTATAGACTGAATATAAATTATAGAGTAGGATATGAAAATTACTCAAATCTACATGATATAACATGCCACTTATAACCTGGAAATAGAAGATGAAGGACACCACATAATTAAGGATATTTAAAAACATCAATACATGCAAAAGTATACCTGAAAAACTATCAGTCTAGGCGAAGTGGCTGATATGCAGAGGATACGAGTGTTGTCGATTTTGAGATACCAAGTTTTACTCTGGCTGATAAAAAAAAGGAGTATATGAGTGTTTTTTTTTTTAAGAAAAAAGAGTATATGAGTGTTGATCAAAAGTTGTATTAATTCTTTATAATATGTGATGTGTATGCATACATTTATAACTTTTATAATAGAAAAAATTGCAGCTTCATCGTATTTTCCTAAGAAGCTACGTTATAGTGGAGAGATAAAGCCAATTGCTGTTGATATTTGACTATATAATCCCAACCAATGTCTCACCTTCTAGGCTTAAATTTAATTTTTTGTTGAATTGTTAACAACAAGTATGTAAAGGATGTCTTCTATAAAGAAACAAAAAAAGAAGGTGATTGAGTCTCTTAAGAAATTTTGTCAAAAAAACAACCTAAGTCTTCTAGCATATAATAAATATATAGTCTAGGAATTTGATCATCCAACCACTGCGTAATAATATTTGTCAGTAATGATGTTTTATAATTTCTCAGTCTCACTAATGAAATGTTCTGTCATCTAAATAATATTTTAAACAATTGTGTCACTTTAGCCGTTTAACACTCTCTCTCACTATCTTCCTTGTACTACTCTTTCCCTTTCTTCCTCATTCATAATAGTATTGTTTTTTCTTTAGTTTTTATCTAAATAAATAGTTTTCACATGTAAATTTAGTTTTTCTGTTGTGTTTCCCCCCGAATTTCATCGTTAGAGTGTGTCGTTGTATTTTTTTCTTTTGAAAAGTAGTGTGTAGTTGTTTTGGTCTCTTGAAGTATAATTCATATTATAATGTTAGTTAGTTAGATAGTATGGGTTAGTTTGGTTAGTTAATAACTAACTAGTGTATAGTCATATAAATAGGAGTCATCTCTAATATCACTCATATCTCTAATATCACTCATATCTCTTGTACCTCACATTCAATAATAAAGAGTTTTATCATTCATTTGTAGTTTCCTCTCTAAGTGTTAGCGTGTGGAGATCATTATGATCTCAGTACATAATATTCCGAAGTATTCAAAACATTCTAATCTTTCTCTCAATTCTGTATGTGCATGTTCTACAGTGGCATAACAATATCTGGTTCATGATCCATGGGGTTTCAAACATAGCTTTCGCAAAGAGATTGCAGTTCATTATCAACCAAGCAACAAGTCAGGGCATGATGGTTTATGCAACAGAAATTAGCACTTGGTTATTGATACATGTGGTGTCAATTGTGCCTTTTGAAAAGGAGTTTTCTCAAGTCAAGAATTAAGATAAGTGAGAAGTGAGGATACAAGAATTCTTTGGTTTGCAAAGATTGCTAGAAAAGAATCCAAAGGTGTATCCAAATAGAGGAAGAGAAGGCTTCATGCGAGAAATCCATAAAAGGAGATGAAAAGGCATTTTTCAAGATCCATGAGAGTGTGGGTGAAGTAAATTCAAAGGAAAGAGATAACAAGGCTCTGTTCTTGGTCCGTAAATGTATGGATAAGGTGAATTCAGATTGGATTTCTTCTCCCAAAATCGTAGATTCTTCTATCCAAAGTGAAAATAAGGTGTGGAAAACTCAAAGAGGAGTTGTTTCTAAACAAAGTACAACAAGAAGCTGAAGAAGAAAGATGTGATCAGGAGAGAACATAGAGATTGATGGGAAACATAATGAAAATAAAGAAAATGATTCGGAAACCGATTACGAAGAACAAGGTTCCAAAGTTTATTCTTGTTCATATTGAAATTTAAGTATTGTTCGGTTTTATGAAGAATTGCATTGTGGTCGCAATGTTAAAGGAAGAATTCATGTTATGAAGTTTATTTCCGCTGTTATTCACTTGAGAATTCGGTCTTGGTTGTGATGTATACGCCAAAGAGGTTCAAGAATCCATGAAAGAAGGGTTCTATCACTACCAAGAAAGTTAGATCGAATTATGCATCCAGAATTGATATGGGTTCTGTTGTTTCAAGTGATGAAGGTGATGGTGTGATAAAGACGTTCAAGTGGATGACACGGTCAACTATGAAAGCATGTGTTCAGTCAAATAAGGAAATAGTGATTGAGTTAGCACAAAAAGGCGTTGCTTTTATGCGTGGAATTGATGACATATTCAGGTTATCAAAGTGTGTCCTAATTGCTTGTTGCATTGAAGTATTGATTTTAAAATACAAGATTTTCTATGTGAGGAAACATGTCAATGTAGTAGAAAATTCATGTTCTGTCAAATAGAGAAGGTAAATAGAAATTCTTGATGAAATTCAAAAAGTTACTGAAGTTTCAGAAATGTAGTAAGGATTGGAGCAAAAAGTTATGTTTTCTACAATAGTTAGAAGCAAGAGTTTCTGGAAAAGAGATGCTGATTCAGATTCTTTGTCAGAAGCACAAGTAGATTCTGGAGAATTAGGCTATTAACAATATGAATGATGCAACAAGAGTTATGAAGGAAAGGATTATCAAGCCTTATGATTTCAATTTTGTTCCAATTTAAGATGTTAGAAGAATATGAATTAATTAATGGGGTGTGTTGAAGTATAAATTATATTCTAATGTTAGTGAGTTAGTATGGGTTAGTTTAATTAGTTAAGGTGTTAACCCAACTATGGTTACGATTAATGGTTAGTTAATTAATAACTAACTAGTGTATAGTCCTATAAATATGAGTCTTGTAAAGTGTAACTCATATCTCTAATATCACTCAGTACATAATGTTCCGCAGTATTCAGAGCATTTTAATCTTTCTCTCAATTATGTATGTGCATGTTCTATCATGATCGTTAGTTTGGTGTAGCATTGTTTGACTTCCCATTTATTGCAGTATTCGTTTGATTTAGATTGACTGATCAACTTCGATCCATTACATATTGGAGAAATGAGTATTACAATCACTTTGATTTTGTCACATTTGTACGCATATTGTTGTTTTACGCTATAAACGAGTGTTGCGAGTTTGTTTACAAAGCATATCCATCCTTTTTTAGTTTTAGTGAAGTTGAATTCTGTTATTTTCATGTATTCAATCAATTTGAATTTATCCATGGCTCAACAACATTTTCATTCCTTCAATTGATTTTGAAGTTTAAATTGGACCCATAACTTTAAAAATTGTTACTTTGAACATTTAACTTAACTTTTTAAACTAATATCAATTCTTTTTCTCAAACACATATAAACAATGTCACTGAAAGTTGATGTGACTCCTCACATGGTATTTGCTATAAACTAGTAACAGGTGGTGCCGATTATGAGGGGGTGCATACAGCTCTAATGAGTTGGACCTCCAAAATTTTGGGACCCAACATATTTTTTTAAAATATATATACTGCATGTAAAACATGAATATATACAAGTAATGTCTCAATAATAACAATTTGAGAGATATGGTGCAGTGGTTCCAATTCGCTAAGGATCTCCTTTTTGCTTCTTTAATTAATTTATATTTTTTTAGTATAAGAGGGCCTTGATTTAAGCATAATTTGCCATAGAATTATAATAGGGAACAATATAATACTCTTGCTTCTTCCTTCGATTCCTCCAATATAACTTTTTTTCTTCTTATTTTTGTTAGAGCACTTCTTCTAGTTTTTTTTGCCCTACTTGTCGTATAAAGTAACAATGATCTAATAACGAACATTATAATCATTCTCTATAAATAACATTATAAACTTTATTTTTTTCCTAAGTATAAACTACAGAAAATAACAATGTAGAAGGTTGATAGAGATACTCGTTTAAAATTGTTTGTTAATTTTATTGATTACAATATTGCTCCTTTATTTGTTAGTTACAATGATGATCAAACTTTATATTTACGGATCTTATTTTCAGTATGAATAAGGATTGCTATTTTAAAAAATTGTGTCTTTATTTTATTAGGGTCTATTTTCAATGTTAGAGTCGGACCTCCAATTCTATAGGAACGGTCCTGGTAGTGGAAATTCATCACAAAACATTCTTATTCTCCAAATCCTAGGATTCTTAAACTGTTTTTTCTTCAAACCATAGGAGTTAAGTATAATTTTCCTTTGTATTTGCCTCAAGTTTATGCATCTAAACTAATATATTCTCTATTTAATTTGTTCCTTGTCATGTAACTCTACGTTAGAGTAACAACGTAGTTATGATAAGCTTGTTTAACAATTTGGATATAATGGGTCCAAATGAACTAAAAATGTCCAAACTACAAGAAATTTGACTTTTACCAACGGCAAAAATCTGTTGGTAAAGGTCCAAAATCCGGTTGTATAGGGCATAAAACCTACAGACAATTAGCTCCGTCAACTTTGCCTGCTCCATTGATCTCTTTTTTTTTATTTAATTTATTCCATTGCCAAAATATCCCCCTGTGTTTGATGTTTACTTCCATTAGATCTGTTTGAATTCAGTCTTGTACTTTGTTGAGATACCCAATTTGAATAAGACAGTCTAAAAAAATGAAAATGTAGCAGATTCATTAGTCTTAACTAATTGAAACCCCTTGAATAATTTGAAAATAAAGACCATTTTTTGTTGCATGTTCACTTTTAGTGTGTGACAGTGGCTGGTGGTTATGCCCTTGAATTGATCTGTTCTTACTTCTGACTTTTCTCAGTTTTATGCACATTTGATTCTGGTGGGGAATTGCAGCTTTTAGCCTTTTATTTCTTAAACTAAAAAAATCATCTAAAATTATCCTAGGAAGCAAGATATTGTCGGTTATGGTTATACCAAATGGTGTTGAAACTTAAATCGTTCAATCTCGATTCAATGTTCACAAATATTAATATATTATGACTACGTGAATGTGTGGAAATCCAATTTCATAAAGTCCCCAAGAACAACCAACCATTTGCAATTAAGGTGTTTAGTTATTAATTTATTTTTTGACAAAGCAATTAAGCTGTTTATTAAAACACGACTTATTGACCTGAAATACCTACTACTACACAGCCATGAGATGTAAGAGAGAGAACCTAAGTAGAAAAAGAGGATTAGGTGTGATTACTATTTTCTCTTGGGAAATTTCCTTGCACGATGTTATTGTCCTTTTGCAAGTTTAAAAACCCCAGTTCCAATAAAATAAATTTTTTCTTTTGATGACTGTGATAGACTAAAACCAATGCTATCAATTCGAAATCTGCATGTAGGAGTGGGAATAAGATATGAAAGGAGTCTACGGTCTAGCCTACAATAGATCTAGACTAAACCATTTATTTTTTTTTTGTTTTTAAACAGAGAAGGCTTAGACTTATTTAGAAGCATATTTTGGTTAAAAATGGTCAAGCCACATGCTATAGAAAAACCTTTCTAAGTCTATCAGGTCGGCATACTTAAGTATATATGACTGATATTATTTATTACTAATATTATTATATTATAATTTGCACTTTGAATTAACTTAGAAATTTGTTAAAATTTTCAGCAAGTTAAGTTTATTAATCGTCATTTTTATTTTTGCATATTTAAATGTATTATTATAAAGTATAATTAAAATATGATATCGTATATAGTAAAATTTTCTAAAAGTTCTTGTTAAATATAAAAAGAGGATTTAATCTCATTTATAAGTTAGTTCACTAGTCTATTTCAAACTTATATCAAATTACTTATTTAAATACGTTCATATGAAATATGTTTTTAAACAGACTAACATGTCATATAGAGTTTCAAAAGGTCATGCTCAAGCATAAAAAATAAGTTTACGACCGGCACAAGGTCAAGTCTAGGCCTTAATTTTTTTTACATATCAGACTTAGGCTTTACAAAATCTAACTCGGCCTAACATATTTCCACCTATTTCTATAATATTAAATATTAATTATTGTCAAATATGACAAGCGATTTGTTTATTTCACTTATTGACGAAAAACGACTCAATTCATGTTCTTGTCCAAAATGATATAAACCCTGAAATACATGTCCTTAAACAAACAACAAAATTTGAAGCTCAAAGAGTGATATATTTCAATCTTCCTTTTCCAAATTGTAAAAGATTTGGAAGACGGTGATTCCAATCAAAACAATTGACATGTCTCGCAGCAGTTCCAGGTATACTTTTGCACGTGTTTTAAATATTAGTGGAAATTAAATAAGAAAAAGAAATAATTTTGTTCCTCAAATGTTAAGAGATGTTAACTTTCAACTCTTATTAGTAGTGAAGTTCTACCTTGATAATTATACAAAGTTGGGGATTTTAATTATATTTATATGATTGATGATTTAGTGTTGCATCTCATTGGGTTGGGTTTTTAATCTCTACTATTCAATTCATCTATCTCCATTTTTAAACAGACACCTCTCTTCCCATTTTTAAAGGGTTGAGATTCAACATATCACCGATATTGAGCATGAAGGATTCTATTCCCAAAATGGATAGTGACTTTCTCAATTTCAGTTCTCTTTTCGGTTGTTTTGGAAAAACAATTTTCATCAATTTTTCTTTTTGTTTTTGTTGTAAAATTATTGCCACCTTTTCATATGTTCACACACTAGCGAACGTCCCTACGTAGAAGAATTTTAACATCGGTTAAAAATCAAAATTTTACATCACCAACGGTGGTTGAATCTATTCTAACTTGGAAAGGAATTCATGTTTAGTACTCCACACATGTGATGAATAAAATTATTTCGAGTGGAGGAAACCTATAGCAAATGAAAAGCAAAATAAAACTTTTTACATCAGTTATGAATTGATGTAGAATGTCTAGTTAAGAACAATATTACATCAGTTAAAACGGTATAAAAGTTATTAATCCGACTCCCTTTTGTAATGCCGGGGACATTTTGCATCTGTTAAAAGGTATAACAAATGAAATAATGTGACTTTTTCATCTTTTAAAAGGTATAACAGATGAAATAATGTGACTTTTACATCTGTTAAAAGGTATAACAAATGTAAAATGTGACTTTTTTGGCAGAAATTTTAGCCTAAATTTTTTTATATACCACTACTCATTATTTCATTTTTATGGTGAACAGACCTTCCAAGATTTCTAGCCATCATACAAGTGAGGATAATAGTAAAAAAAGTGAAAAGGCGGACATATCTTCCATCATTTCTAGTCACCATGTAAAAAATATACTTGCAAGTGAAAAGGTGAGCATGTCTTCCAACATTTCTGGCCATCATACATGGATGGATAATAGTCTCAAAAGTGAAAAGGTGAACAGACCTTTCAAGATTTCAAGCCATGATACAAGTGAGGATAATAGTGAAAAGGCGAACATATCATCCATCATTTCTAGTCATATCGTGTAAAAAATATAATTTCAAGTGAAAAGGTGAGCATGTCTCCCAACATTTCTGGCCATCATACATGGATGGATAGTAGTCTCAAAAGTGAAAAGGTGAACAGACCTTCCAAGATTTCTAGCCATCATGTAAAAAATATACTTGCAAATGAAAAGGTGAGCATATCTTCTTCCAACATTTCTGGCCATCATACATGGATGGATAGTAGTCTCAAAAGTGAAAAGGTGAACAGACCTTCCAAGATTTCTAGCCATCATGTAAAAAATATACTTGCAAATGAAAAGGTGAGCATATCTTC
>Ga0228710_1010636_pt1 | contig 12204 bp, 13 predicted proteins | sample MedpolnodulmetaG_FD_177995 | JGI IMG/M metagenome (GOLD analysis project Ga0228710, IMG submission 177995) | Root nodule microbial communities from Medicago polymorpha collected in Santa Monica, California, United States - pink nodules | ecosystem: Host-associated > Plants > Roots > Nodule...
TAGTGACAATTGTCTTTCTTAATAAAAGTTCTTTCTTTTATTTTCTTGTTATTTTTTGTTCTTCTTCTTCTCTTCTCTTCTATGTCTACGATGAACATGAGTGAGTAGACTCTTCTTGTCTTGGGATGGTTGGATGTGTCTAATGACCTAATACTAATCAAACCAAGCCTTGAACCCTAATTTTATATAAATCTACTTTCTAATCTAATTTCACCGTTATATAATGAATTAACAATTATCAAACTCATAAAGCGACAGTGGAGGGTTAGTAATTGTTAATTCATCATCACAAATATCAATTCATAAAGCGACAACAGAGTTTTGATATTGGAACAAGTGAAATTAGACAAGGATTGCGAAACATGAGAATAGTCTAGCAAACCTTGAGACACATAAAGTTTCGTCCTTCAAGGATTCTAATAGCAATCTACCATGAGAATAGGCGTGGTTGCTAGAGGAACACACTCAATGATTTCAAGAGAAACTTTGATACGCTTAAGAGAAACTTATCTTTAGAAAGTAGGTCCAATATAAAGTTTAGGTTTAGGGTTTTTTTGTGAAGGGTTTGTCATCAGGTTGAACCAATAATCCCAAGACGCTTTCTATTATTATTATTTTCTTCCGTTAAAAATCAAACCTTTTCAACTGAAATCTCTTTGTAATCATCAAATAAAGTTAATCAAATTTATTAACTCCCTGTTGGAACGATACTCTCTTTTTACTACTTCGGTAGAACGCGCACTTGCGGTTTTACTCATAATAAGGTAGCGAAATTCCTTGTCGGGTAAGTTCCGACCCGCACGAAAGGCGTAGTGATCTGGGCACGCTTTTTTGTGCTCTAACATTCTTGCCAATACATTATCCTCATTCTGTTCAGGATTGTAATCGCGAATAAAAAATATCGCTCCATGAGCAAAAGGCCGTGTCATAATAAATCCTGCAATGTAGTGATGATGAGTATATAACGCAGCTTGAGTAGTAAAGTCTTGTGCTATAAACGCATAAGCCAGCAAAGAGTACATATGTTGAGCTACCAAAGAAGTAATGACCCCCAATGAGGCTAGAGCAAGGTAACACTCTTGCCCCTTGTTACCATAAGCTCAATCCGAACTTTGCCCTTACTGACAAGATTTACCATCTGACTCTTGTACCAATCGGGGACCACAAAGTCACTACTCCACTTTTCCACACCTCGGAATTCTACTCAAAAGTTCCATTAAGTTATCACAACCGCGCCAAACGTGTACAGTGCACGCAAGAGTGTCTGCCTACTCTGCAATGAGACCTCAAAGGTGTCAGCTGCATCGTAACACAAGTCCTCCCACCAGGCCACAATTCATTCGACGGTCTGAACTCAAGTAAGTAAGAGTAAGGTCCGGGTCTGGTTGAGTAACTCAGGATAGAGAGAGTCCTTCATTTCTAATCTAAAGTATGAATAAATAGTAGACATGTAGCTGCCTATTTCTACACAATTTCATTAAAAAATACATGAGTTGGTTTAAAAATAGGGACCAAAAGTGGTGATTGGAAAATTTATAAGGACTAAAAGTTAAAGAAATTTTTTATAGGGGCTAATATATTTATAAGGACCAAAAACATATTTAACCTTTTTTTAATAACAAATGTTAATAATTATTTAATAGATTAGTTTTTTTTTCTCTTTTGTTTGGGTTTCAGTCAGGACCTCCAACTTCTTATCAATTAACTGAAATTAGTTGAACTATCCCAACCCTTTGATAAATTTCTAATAGCTTGTAATTGAATTGCTTTATTTGAATTTATCTATTGACACATACAATTGTGAAGCTTTTTGTTTATATGCAAAGAAGTAGGAACGATATCAAGAGGAGACAAATACATCCCAACTAGGTTGGCACCCAACTATCACCTCTATCTTCTACCACCTACTCTATATATATTATTAAAAAAGAGAAAATAATATGTTCAAGAGGGGGGGACTAGGCCAAAACCCTCAGTAGAAAAACAGGAATAAAAAATTACGGAAACCTATAATTCGGCAGACCCACACGGTCACAGAAGAAGTCCGCCGTAAAGGCTAAAAAAGGGAACCTATCCAGACAGACCCTGTAATAGAGTGGCTAAAATCATCTAGCTTATTAGTGATGAGTCAATAATGAGTCGATAATTAGTTATTTTAATATAATATTTGAGTTTATTTTATTTAGATTTAATATGTTTTATTTCTATTTAGAGCTATTTTACTTCAATTGCAAGATATTTTATTTCAGGAACAAATATTTCAAAGATTGCGTCTTGGAGAAAAAGAAAGGTGATTTGAAGCTGATTCGTGCCAAAAATATGAAGATTATGGACAATTTTATCAAGCATGGTCGTGCCTAGCAATGGCATGGCCGTGCCTGCAAGCTTCCAAGGGCCAGCACAAGTCAGAGACACAGGCACGGCCTGTGCCTCTAGTGACACGGCCGTGCCACCCCTCCAGACAGTTTTTTTTGCTGCTTTTGCTTTTTGTACAAGCCACCTAAATCCCATGGTTTCTTGTGGAACATTCTATTGATATATTTCTTGGGGCTTAAGTAGTTGTAGACTATAAATAGAGTGGCTAGCAATCACAACAATCATCTCTTGTTCTTGGAATTCAATAGTGACAATTGTCTTTCTTAATAAAAGTTCTTTCTTTTATTTTCTTGTTATTTTATTTATGTCCTTCTTCTTCTCTTCTATGTCTACGATGAACATGAGTGAGTAGACTTTTCTTGTCTTAGGATTGTTGGATGAGTCTAATGACCTAATCCTAATCAAACCAAGCCTCCAACCCTAATTTTATATAAATCTACTTTCTAATCTAATTTCTCCGTTTTTATAATGAATTAACAAATACCAAACTCATAAAGCGACAACAGAGGGTTAGTATTTGTTAATTCATCATCACAAATATCAAAGCGAAGCATCGAAAGAGGAAGTTTTGATATTGGAACACGTGAAATTAGACAAGGATTGCAAAACGTGAGAATAGTCTAGCAAACCTTGAGGCAAATAAAGTTTTTTTCTTCAAGGATTCTAATAGCAATCAACCATGAGAATAGGCGTGGTTGCTAGAAGAACACACTCACTGAAACCGAAAGGAGATGTGATAGGCTTAAGAGAAACTTGTCTTTAGAAAGTAGGTCCAATATAAAGTTTAGGTTTAGGGTTTGGTTTGTGAAGGGTTTGTCATCAAGATGAACCAATAATCCCAAGGCGCCTTTTATTATTATTTTCAACTGTCAAAAATCCAATCTTTGCAACTAAACTTTCTTCTAATCATCAATAAAATCTAATTAAATTGAACAACTCCCTGTTGGAACGATACTCTCTTTTTACTACTTCGGTAGAACCGTGCACTTGCGGATTTACTACATCAAGTTTTTGGCGCCGCTGCCCGGGAGTTAACCAATTTAATTAACTTTTTAGTAGTGGTTAGAATCTTTTTCTTTTTCTTTTTCTTCTTTCTTCTTTTACCGTCAACTTTTTGGGAGACACAAAATAATAACGATATGGCTGAAGAACGCACTCTTACAGAGTATGCAATCCCTTTTACGGAAGAGCCATGTGCTATTATTGTGTACCCAACGGTTGAGGGTAACGATTTTGAAATAAAACCTGCACTACTTCACTTAGTGCAGCAAAACCAGTTTTCTGGATCACCCACTAAGGATTCAAACCTACATATTTCAACTTTCTCTAGACTCAGTGTAACCTATAAAGTGAACCAAGAGGCCGTAAGGCTGTACATTTTTCCCTTTTACTTAAAGGGTAGAGCTAACACTTGGTTCCATTCTTTGGAAGTTGGTTCCATCACTTCATGGAATCAAATGAGGCGAGAATTCCTTGCCCGATTCATTCCCCCTTCGAAAACCGCTCAACTAAGGGCGAAGCTCTATCAATTCACTCAAAAAGATGGGGAATCTCTTTATGATGCATGGGAGCGTTTCAAGGAAATGCTTAGACTTTGTCCCCATCATGGTTTAGAGAAGTGGCTAATTATCCACACTTTTTATAATGGTCTAACATATATCACAAAAATAATTGTTGATGCTGTTGCAGGTGGAGCTTTAATGAACAAGGATTGCGCAACAGCTTATGCCTTGATTGAAGACATGGCTCTAAACCTCTACAAGTGGACCGATGAGAGAGCCATCATTGATTCTACACCCTCTAAAGAAGAGGCAGGTATGAACGAAATCTCTTCCCTTGATCATCTATCTGTTAAGGTGGACGCGCTCTCTCAAAAGTTTGACAAGATAAATGTTAATGCTGTCACACCTACTTCTATTTCACCCCCATGTGGAGCTTGTGGCGTTTTAGGCCATACTAGCATTGAATGCAAACTAGGTAGTGTTTCTGAAAGTATTGAGCAACTGAATTTTGTTCAGAATAACCAAGGGATGAGGTCTAACCACCAGGAATGAAGCCCGTGGCGCAAAGGAAGCGGAAGATGGGCGAGGAAAGAAGGAAAGCAGTCGATGAGGAACTGAAAAAATGGAAGGAGGCCCGATTGATAAGTGAGATCAAATACCCCACATGGCTGGCGGACGTTGTCTTAGTGAAGAAATCTAAAGGAAAGTGGAGAATGTGCGTTGACTACACTGACCTCTGTAACAACCCATTTTTCGCTAGATTTATTTTATTATTTATTTATGTGTGTTTATATATATACTCGTCTAGGGATATTATCATCATCGCAATTCCTTTCTCGGGGCTTTGCTAGGGTTTGGTGCTTCATCACGATATTTTCCTCATCTCCTCTTTCTTGAACCACGATCTCAATAATTGTGGATAGCAGTTGCCTTGTTCCCTGTGGCGGCTATGTTTGACTGGCAGGTCGAGTTGTCGCGTCCTGCACCGCCTGTCTCCTTTGCGCCGCCTGTTTTTATTGCTGCAAGGGCGGTCTCAACCCCATCAATTGCTGCACCGCCTGTTTCCTTTGCACAGGCTTTTACCGGCTCCACCAAATCAACCTCTAATGATAATCTGCCTCATCCTCTCGTTAGAGGGGAACAAGTTAGCATTAAAATCACACAAGATGTTTACGAGAAAGGCACGACAGTTTGTAAACATAACTTGAGGGGACAACTGCTTTTGAACAAAGGCGATAAACCTTACACAAAAAAGGATATCCAGACGCAACTTTTGAAAGTTTGGAAAACAACAGCCACTTGGAGCATGACTTCGTTAGGCCGGGGTTATTACGAGTTTTTCTTTGCTAATGAGAACGATAAGAGAAATGTTTGGGCTGCGGGCACCGTAAATTTGAAACCTGGTGTCCTACGGCTTTTTGAATGGACCAAGGACTTTAATATGCACAATCAACGTAACACCCATGCTCAGGTTTGGATTCGCCTTATGGAATTGCCTCAGGAGTATTGGATGGAGAGAACCCTCCGTGAAATTGCAAATGCGGCTGGCACCCCGCTTCTAATAGACAATGCGGTGGGCATTATGCTAGAATTCTTGTAGATATGGATTTTACTCGCAAGATATTTTATGAAATTATGGTGGAAAGAGATGGCTTTGCGTTTCCCGTTGAGGTTGTTTATGAGCGTATGCCGGATTTTTGCACAAATTGTTAGAACATAGGCCACGTTGTTCATGCTTGTAGGTGGCTCTACCCCCGGAAAGAAAAGGACAACAGTGCAGACAAGGCAGAGGTTGTTCAAGGGAAAAAACAGGTTCCAACAAAGAGAATTGAATGGGTTCCCTTAAAGGATAACCCGGCTGGAATAGGCTCTTCTGTCGCGTTTTAAGCACCATCAGCAACTCCACATCAAAGTCCTACAATTAATGTCAAATCTCAAACTCCACCGAGCCAACAGCAGCAGCCACGTGATGTACCTCAACAACATCAGCAGCCACATGATTCGGTGCAGTCAGAAGGCGTTCAGCAGCAGCAGCATTTACAAACTATGGAAGCTCTAGCGCATGATTTCAACTCAACTGCAGCGTTCCTAGCTTTGGAAGCCAACTTGCACGCTGTTGAGGCCGAAGCTCAGGTGAGGAAAGATGGAAACACAACCTCTGCACCACCAGACACAGCTCCTACGACAACTTTGGTAAATGATCCACACCACTCTTTTAATTTGCGTAATGTTTCAGAGGAGATTATTAGAAAAGACTTTAGAACTGAGTATGAAGCAGCTTTATCTCCGGTTATGGTAAAACCTCTAGAGGCCAACAGTGTTGTGATTTCTTCTAATGTGACTGTTGATCCGACGTTTCAAAGGGAAGTTAACTATATGAATGATTGGTTGGCAAAGGCTGCTGAATCTGAAGTGCCCTTTGTGCCAGTATTATCCAAGAAAAAGAAAGCGAGTAAGTCATTGAAGGGTTCCTCTTCGACCTCCTATCAAACCTGCTCATTGGGTTCCCTTCCAAAACCTCAATGAATATTATTTACTGGAACATTCAGGGAATTGGCAACAATGAATCCCGAATCGCGTTGTCTGAGTTGTATCGTGTGAATCGATCATCTTTGATTTTTATTGCTGAACCGATGGTGCCTTATGATTCTATTCCTCCTTGGTATTGGCGGAGTATTCATGTTACTAATTATGTTGTAAATAGCAGGGATTCTCTTATTCCTAATCTTTGGGCAGTTTGGGGCTCTGATTGTGCTTTTACAGTTGTTTTCGCAAGACTGCTTCCTTTAAATTTTTTAAAACCTGGACAGCTCACGCTGATTGTAGACCTTTATTGTTGAATATTTGGAAAAAAGAGGTTGTGGGATCAGGTATGCATCGTTTACAGATAAAATTGATACGTGTAAAAGATGCTTTTCGTGTTTGGAACAAGTCAGTGTTCGGTGATGTGCAAAGGAAGGTTACGCTTGCGACAGAAGAGGTGGAGCGTATCCAGGCCTTGATTGATGTTGAGGGTTTGGATACGTCCTTACATGCTCAGGAACATCAGGCGCAATTGAGCCTCACGAGAGCTATGAATTTTCAAGATCAATTTTGGAGGGAGAAGGCCAGGAATCAAAGCTTCATCTTTGGTGACCGCAATACAGCTTATTTTCATAGAATGGCTCGTATAAAATCTTCAATCAAGCCTATTACTTTTCTGCAAGATGGAGATGTCCGCATTACGGATCCAGCAGAAATGGAAGCACATGTTGTTGGTTATTTCCAAAATATATTTGGCGGTAATAATCATTGTACTCCCAAAGGGATTGTTGCGAGAGTTGTCCTGACGATCGTTTCAGAGGAGGATAATATTTCTTTGACTGTGATGCCGCTTCTTGAAGAGATTAAAAAGGCGGTGTTTGGTTTGAATGTGGATGGCGCTCCTGGCCCCGATGGTTTTGGCGCTTATTTTTATCAATGTTTTTGGGATATTGTGGCGGTTGATGTTGTGAGTTCGGTTCAAGAATTTTTCTATACGGGTGTCCTTGCACCGAATCTGAATGCAAATGTTCTAGTTTTGATTCCAAAAATTTCAGGGGCTGCCTCCATGGGAGATTTCCGGCCTATCGCTTTGGCAAACTTTCAGTTTAAAATTGTCACGAAAATTTTAGCAGAAAGGGTGGCCAACATTTGTACGCGTATTATTTCTCCTCAGCAGCGAGGCTTTGTTACAGACCGCAATATATCAGACTGTATGATTTTGGCCTCCGAGGTAATTAATTTGTTAACAAAGAAGCAATTTGGTGGTAACATAGCCATGAAGGTGGATATTCGCAAGGCCTTCGACACACTGGATTGGAATTTTTTATTGGACGTCCTCCGACAGTTTGGGTTCTCTCAATTATTTTGTAATTGGATCTTGGACATCTTGCATTCGGCTCATCTCTCTATTTTATTTAATGGCAATGTTATTGGTTATCTTCCTTGTAACCGCGGGGTGCGTCAGGGGGATCCCCTTTCTCCGCTTCTCTTCTGTCTTGCCGAGGAAGTGCTTAGTAGAGCTCTGGAGATGGAAAAAATTTCTAATTCATTGCAGCCTATGAATTATTGTTGGGGTATGTCTCTGCCGACTCATATCCTTTATGCGGATGACGTCTTTATCTGTTGTGTTGGGTCGAAAAGAAATATTAGGTGCCTCCTGAGAGTGTTTCGCGCCTATTCCGAAGCCTCAGGTCAAGTTGTTAACTATGAGAAGAGTAAAATGTTTACTGGTGCTATGACTGCTGGCCGAAGGAATATGTTGGCTCAAATGTTAGGATTTTCGGTTAGTATATTACCTTTCCAATACCTAGGCTGCCCCATCTTCCAAGGTAAACCAAAATGTATTCATTTCCAACCGATTGTTGATCGCATCAAAGTGAAGCTTGCAACATGGAAAGGTGTCCTTCTCTCAATTATGGGTCGGGTTCAATTAGTGAAATCAATAGTGCACGGTATGTTGGTTTACTCCTTTCACATATACCGTTGGCCTGCTCGTTTGTTACATATGCTTGATAGGTGGATTAAAATTTTTGTTTAGAGTGGTGACATTAATACTCGTAAAATTTGTACGGTTTCTTGGAAACAAGTGTGCCTTCCGTGGGACTCTGGCGGTCTTGATCTTAAGTCGACTCGGTCTATCAATGCCTCTTTACTCTTGCATTTGAGTTGGAACCTTTTTACTCAAGAATCTCAATGCTCCAGCCTCTTTCAGCACCAGTTTCTCTCCTTTGCTCTACCGCGCAGCCGCTATTTCAAATCTTCTGTATGGCCGGGCGTTAGGGAGTTTGTGTCTATGGTTTCTGAGAATTCTATATGGATTATTGGTAATGGAGAAAAAATAAACCTTTGGTTGGATAATTGGATGGGAGTTACTCTTGTAACTACTCTCAACTCACCGACTCACTTGTTCCCACATCTTACTGCTAAGCTTCAAACAGTTATTACTAATGGTCGGTGGCAGCTTCTTCCTTCTATTCTTGATTACCCTTTGGTGGCGGACATCATTGTAAAAATTACGCTCCCTGTCACCCCTTTGACAGATAGGCGTGCTTGGTTATATGCTCTAGATGACAATCTCTCTACTAAGTTGGCTTTCCAATTTCTCCATCCGCCCCCGGCCAGCCTTGAATGGGCTTCTATTATATGGCATCCCTGCATCCCTCCATCACACTCCTTTGTTTTTTGGCGTCTTATGTTGTCCAAGCTCCCCACGGATGAAAACTTGCAAAAGCGTGGGTGCACTTTGGTCTCTATTTGCGGTTTGTGCTACAAGCATGCTAAGTCTTCTTCACACTTATTCCTCTCATGCGATTTTGCGGTGGCTGTTTGGCGGTGCTTGGGTCTGAAGCTTAACCATTCTCTGCACTTGTCTTCTATTATGTCCTTGATCAGCAGCATCCCTGTTCGTTGCAGCTCACAGATGAAAGACGTCATGGTGGTTGCAATTATTCACGCTGTTTACTGTATTTGGCTCTCTCGGAATGCAATGAGATTCAGTTCGGTCCCTCCTTCCCTTCATGATACTATGGCCAAAATAACATCTTTTGTAGCTATGTCAAGTATGAATTCGAATGGTTATTGCCTCCCCTTTGAGGTTGCGGTTTTAAACAACTTCTTGGTTCCCCCTACTTTCCGGCGCGTCAAAGATATTGTCCCCGTGGTTTAGAAGACTCCCACCATTAATTGGGTAAAGGCCAATACAGATGGCTCGGTTGCTAATCTTAATGCTTCTTGTGGTGGTATTTTTCGGGATTTTCGAGGAACATTTTTGGGCTGGTTTGCTAGTAATATCGGTAGCGGGTCTGTCTTTGAAGTAGAGTTGATGGGTTTAATTCTTGCTATGGAATTTGCTGTCAGTAATCATTGGAACTGATTGTGGCTGGAATGCGACTCCTCTAGTGTTGTGCATGCTTTTAAAAACACGACTCTCATTCCTATCCGTCTTAGGAACCGCTGGCATAACTGTTTGCAGCACAGTATGACGGTAATTTGTTCTCATGTCTTATGAGAAGGAAATTGTTGTGCAGATAAGATGGCTTCTTTGGGCCATGAAGTGACGGATACTATTTGGTACACCACCATGCCTTCCTCTTTGGCAGTTGATTTTTCTAGGGACCGAAACGGGTTACCTAATTACCGTTTCCCTTAGATTTTACTCTTTTATATTGCTTCTGTTTTCTTGTTTCTGAGGGTTTTGGCCTAGTCCCCCCCTCTTGTATATACTTTTCCCTTTTTTTAATAATACTACGTATTGGAAAGGCGGTAGAGGATGGGGGTCTCTGTAGGGTGCCAACATAGTTGAGATGCTTCAGTTTCCCCTTGATGCCCCACCTTTCTCTTGGGGTTATCAAAAAAAAATATATATACTAGTATGTGATTATTTGCCTATGTGTGTATTTTGACGGGTTTAGTGTTAGAAGGGTATTTTGGTCATTTCGTGGTTTATGATGAAAACACTTCAAGGTGGTCTTGGTAAAATTTTACGAAAATTCAGCATATTCAAAGTTAGCACTTCTGTTAACTCAGTTGACCTGTAATGGTAAAGCTTTTGTGTGGGATGTTCAGTGTGAGAATAGCTTTAATGAATTGAAGCAGCGGTTGACGACAGCTCCGGTTTTGATTTTACCGAAGTCAGATGAACCTTTTGTCGTGTATTGTGATGCGTCTAAGTTGGGTTTAGGTGGTGTGCTTATGCAAGATAATAAGGTAGTAGCTTATGCATCGTGGTAATTGAGGATTCATGAACGAAATTATCCTACTCATGATCTAGAGTTGGCTGCAGTGGTCTTTGTGCTTAAGATTTGGAGACATTATTTGTATGGTTCTAGATTCGAAGTGTTCAGTGATCATAAGAGTTTAAAGTATTTGTTTGATTAGAAGGAACTGAATATGAGGCAGCGGAGACGGCTTGAATTGTTGAAAGATTATGATTTTGGGTTGAATTATCATCCAGGTAAAGCTAATGTTATTGCAGATGCTTTAAGTAGGAAAACTCTACATATGTCAGCTATGATGCTTAAAGAGTTGGAGCTACTTGAACAGTTTAGAGACCTGAGTCTAGTTTGTGAATTGACACCTTAGAGTGTGAAGTTGGGTATGTTGAAGATTGATAGTGAATTTCTGAACAGTATTAGAGAAGCTCAGAAAGTAGATGTTAAGTTTGTGGACTTGATGATCGGTAATAATCGGACTGAGGATAGTGACTTTAAAGTTGATGATCAAGGAGTGTTGCGTTTTTGAGACAAAATTTGTATTCTTGACAATGATGAGATGAAGAAGATGATTCTTGAGGAAAGTCACAAAAGTAGCTTGAGTATTCATCCGGGAGCTACAAAGATGTATCATGATAAGCGTAGAAAGGACCTCAAGTTTCAAGAAGGAGACCACGTTTTTCTGAGAGTCACTCCTGTGACTGGTGTTGGACGTGCATTGAAATCAAAGAAGTTGACTTCGAGGTTTATTGGTCCGTATCAGATATCCGAAAGAATTGGGACAGCGGCATATAGAGTGGGTTTACCACCGCATCTTTCGAATTTGCATGATGTGTTTCATGTTTCGCAACTTCGGAAGTATGTTTCGGATCCATCTCATGTGATTCCGAGAGATGATGTACAAGTTAGAGATAACCTTACGGTTGAGACCTTACCAGTGAGGATTGAAGTTCGTGAAGTGAAGTGGTTGAGAGGCAAGGAGATACCTCTAGTGAAAGTCGTTTGGGGAGGAGCGACTGGTGAAAGTTTAACGTGGGAGTTGGAAAGTAAGATGTTGGAGTCTTATCCAGAGTTGTTGCTTGAGGTACATTTTCGAGGACGAAAATTCTATAAGTTGGGGAGAGTTGTAACGCCCTATTTATTTATCTAATTATTTTTGGTTGAGTTTAGAGTCTTTTATGTGACTTATGAGATTTTTGTTGATTTATGACGTGTTGTTGTGTATTAATATTTTATTAAGTGACTTTATATTATTATTTAGAAGAATATGTTGGAAATTAGAATAATTAGACTTGGAGGGGCTGTTTTAGAAATAATCAAGAATAAGTGGTGTGAAGTAGAAAATCTGTTGAGTATATAAAGAAAAACAAGAGACAGACACAAATTAGGTTTTACAGAAGTCTTTGGGAGAAAGAGGATAAGAGGAGAACTAAGAGAAGAGAGAACCTGTAGAGTCTTGCAATCGCCAATCTAAGGTAAGGGTGGGACTAATATTCTCTAATCTTAAGTTGTATAATTCTGAAATTGAATTTAGCATGTAGTTTTGTTGTTATTCTTGAGAAGTTGAGAATTAGGGTTAAGAATCGGATTTT
>Ga0228710_1010637_pt1 | contig 12203 bp, 5 predicted proteins | sample MedpolnodulmetaG_FD_177995 | JGI IMG/M metagenome (GOLD analysis project Ga0228710, IMG submission 177995) | Root nodule microbial communities from Medicago polymorpha collected in Santa Monica, California, United States - pink nodules | ecosystem: Host-associated > Plants > Roots > Nodule...
GAGAGAGTATTTCATAAAAAAAAAAAAAAACAATATTGGGTGGCAATAAAAAGAGATATTGTAATGTCTCATGAATAGAGCTCAATTGGTATCAAGGCATAATGTGTTAGGGTCGATGTTTGGAGTTGAACATCGAATTCTCTAAACTCGTAGTGTAAGTTTAGGTTGATCAAAACAAAAACTACTGTAGTAGATAGGAGTTTGTATTATTCATTTAAAAAAATATAAAGAGTTTGGATTAAGTTGAAAAATAATAAATTTATCTGAGAACGTCACGCACTCATGTTTCCTTATCCGGATTTCGGCGTTTTCTTCCCAAAAAAATATGGTCAGAGTGATTTGTTAGAGAGCGTGGTGAACCGTTGCTAACGTGACACGCAAGCTAAAGCCCTTGAAACGTGTGCCCTACTAAAATTATATGGTTTCCAACCATTTCAGCTGTTGAAAAGAAAAGGAACGCACTGATTACAATGTAAGAAAAATCTAAACGTTTTAATTTTTCTAGCCTCTATAATTTTACATTAGTTCGTATTTTATACTCCATATAAAAAAAAAAGACATACTATAAAGTTCCATATTAGATGACTTAGTTGACTCCGACATACGTATTAATGTATATGTTTTATCTTTGATATCTTCAAATCTCTACTAAAAAAATTATGAAAATTTAATATTTTAAAAATATTCATCAAGACGAATCTAACAACATCTTACATGATATTATTTATCTTTGTGAATTAGTAGGAAAATGTGGTCAAAATATTTTAAGTCAATATTGTTTTTTGTCAAATAGGTCATCTATTGAGGGACAGAGAGAGTATTTTTTATGGATGAAAATTTTATTTCGATAATTTCAAAGTTGCTTCATAATTCAAACGCAGACCCATATGGCAGTCCTCATTTAGGACACTTAGTCGTAAGAAAAATGATATTTGAACATCCATTTTATGACAACTTTTATGACAACTTTATCTCTCATACTCACATTATTTTTTACTTTATCTCTCTATTGTTTTTGTTTTTGTGCAAATACTTTTTTTTTTGTAAATTATGATTGTCATATAAGTTGTCCACCAAATGATGGTTCAAATAACACTTCTCTAATCGCAATGCATCCAAATTCCAAAGAAACAACTTTTGTTTGGGGTATTCTCTTTCAAACAAAATAACACAGACGAACTACCTAGTGATGTCTAGAATGGAATGTGTGAAAGGAAAAGACTGAAGAATCTAACAATTTTTGAAGACTATAATATGAAAATGAATACAGACAATTATGTCTATAAATTATCACCTTTTCATGAATTAGTTGCCAAACTTTTTTTTTTAAAGAAAGTTGCTAAACAATTAAAATCGACTAAAAGAATCTATAAATAAATTACTCTATAATCTACTTATGTTTGTCCTTGAATATAAAAATACATCAATGTAGTTTATAAACGATGATAAAAGAACAACAAATTATTTAGAGTTTGAGGCTAAAATTGCTCCCCAAAGAAAAACCAAGAGTGCAAAACTCTAACTCATCTTTTAGATCGTTTCTAGTTTTCTTTTGTATCGTTTCAATTTTATCGGATGTCTTTGAAGAGACTTCAAATTTATGAATTACACTTTAAGTTAAGTTATCAGTGGTCATCATCGAGAGATTGCACCGATAACATGACAGAGACATTGTTTGACTTTGCAACATAACAGTTTATCTTAAATCTTGTATTTAAATGGGTTGCATATATTTTTTAAAAGAAGCGAAATTTCACTACTTAATTAAAATAAGACGGAAAAAATTCATGATCTTTCAACCTCGATCGGGTTTGGTCACCAACACATCTAAGATCCATTTAAAAATCGCTTGATGCACCAAAGAGTGGACCCTTATTGCTTGTTATTTTTCATCCGTAGACTTGAAAACCCATATAAAATCCCTTGATGCACCAAACTTGATGACAATTAGTATGAGTTCGGTCAATTCAAATGTTTTTGCCCACCCTAATTAATCTCTCAATGTTAAAAAATTTGTTGTTAAATACCACTCTTCTCTTCTCTAACTTTTGAGAATGCATTCCTTTTAGAATCACTGGAATGTAAGTTATCCTCAATAGTAAAAATTAAAATACATTTTGATTCATGACGCAACGTAGCACATATACTTCCACTTAAAAAAGAGAAATTACAAGCCAAAAATTACGAGCTTAAATAAAATCTAAACCTTAAGTTTTGCAACAATACGCAAGTAAAATTACAACAAGCAAGATATGATTCATAGTCTTCAAATATTTTTATATTCACCCTATTCTCATGTTTATCATGTAACTTTATATTCATCCACTCAAAAAAAGATGTCACATTGAAGATCATAGAACATGTGTTGAACTTCCTTCTTAGATTGGCACTTGAATTTATTGTTCTTCAAACAACATTGTCAACATAAAAACACTTAGTACATGTTTGCTATCAACATGAAATCATGAGGAACAACATTTATATACTAGTTTATAAAATTTAAATACATGTAATCAAATCATATCAAGTAGATATTTATAGATATATTTTTGAAGGGTCATGTTAACTTGTGTGTAATTTTTTTGGTTGGTTACGTGTGTAATTTTTTTTTACCCATTGATATATATACAAATTAAATCTAAATTGCCTCTTCTGCATTGTCCATACTCGATGTTAATTCAAGCCATGAGCTCTTGATTCACGCTTCTCCAAAACTTAAGGATGAAATATTTTTTAAGACTTTTTCATTTCTTTTTTATTTTTATCTTTTGATTTAACCTTGTAAAAAAATGAAAGTTGAAATTAACTCAGCGAGGATTTCTCACTCCTTAATTCTTCTTTCTTCCCCCACCAAGTTTAACCACACAACTAAAGTTTATCCTTCCCTTAAAAACAAAACTAAAGTTTATCCAGTCCATTAGTATTTATCAAATAGTATGATCAAATCAAATTCTTCTATAAAACAAAGAGTCTAATCAAATTCATTAGGGGTCATAAGAGTTTAACCACACAACTAATGTTCGCTACAATTTTTTAGAAAACGTTTTTGGCAACCTCAATTTATTTGTTTCGGATTATGATGAGAGTTTATTTGAAAAAGAATCACTTGGAAATAATATTTTCAAAATGATTCTGAAAAAAAAAATCGAAATAATTTTAAAGTATTATGTTTGAAAGCAAAAATTAAATCACTTGTAGATACAAAACAAAAAGAAATCAACAAACTCACCAAAAATCATTTAAGATCAATGATAAAATTAAAACTTCTTTTTATAGGCAAAATTAAAAAAAAAAAAAAATCATCTTGTTTCTACAAACTAATTTTAATCATGGGATAATTGCTATTGAACAGCATATAACTAGTAGTATTGTCCAAGCCGTTTTTTGACCTTTTCCATATGAACACTATAATGAGAGAGAGATTCCAAAGGCAGTGTAAGTGGATATGATTGAACCATGTAGTACATTGCTATCTCACTCACTCCATTAATCCATCTTGTCGTCATGTAGTTTTATCAGAAAAATCTGTGATGACTCCAAATTACAGAAACACAAATACATACAAGAGGTTGGCCACAGCCACACGCGCGAGCTAGGCACAAATAGTGGAACCTTTTTGTTCACACCATGTGTAACTTATGTTCTTTTTTCTTATACTGATGTGTAATTTTTTATGTTTTTATGTAACTGATGTTAGATTCCAACAGAATTATGAGATATATAACTGGGTTGGTAACTTGTGTCTCGATGTCCTAGGTTAAGGAGATAAAAATGGAATTAAAAATAAATTTGTATTAAAAAAATAAATGTTTAAACTTTTTAAATATTTAATGCATAATTTTTAATAAAATAGTTATATCTTAAGTTTTTTAATTTGTGCCCTTAAAAGCACAAGTTAACATTTTTCGAAATATAAATATAAGAGTTTAATTTATTTATTTTTAAGCAAAAGATGGGGAGCAGGGGGATTGCCTGCTGCAACACCCAAAACATATATTAAGAAAGGAAAAACAAAAACAAAGAGAGAGGGGGAACAAAAGCCAAAACCCTTTGGGAAAACAAACGCAAACAATGACAAGATCAAAAGAGAACGAACAACTTACAAGCAAAAAGAACAACAACACACAACGGATTAGCGAGGTGAACGACCTAATTTGAATCCTTTGCTAGGCTGAGCTTGTTGTTGTTTTGGCTGGTTCTTCTTCTTCCTCCTTGGAACCACAACCTGAAATTGTTCAGCCTCAACATTTTGAGCCATGTTAGCCCATGATTCACTCAAAAATTGTTGCGCCTCATAAGGAACTAACCTTAAAACTTACATATCGTGAATAACATTTGCATTGAAGTTTGACAAGTTAGAGTATGTCACCGTTAAAGGTCTACCAAAAGCCTCTTTGGATAAACCTTTTGAAACATGGTCTCCCAATGCAAGAAAGTTTGCTGCTACTACTTCGTCACAAGGAACCATACCATTCCCAGCAGGGGAATCTTGGCTGTAATCCAGATCAGTGATTGCATCACTCCAAGGACCAACGATACGCAAATCCAGCGAATTGTTGTCATGATGGACCACCGCCTGCTTCCCAGCCAACACAAAATATTCAACCTGCAATGGTTGCACATCATGAACTCTTGCAACAGAGATATTAGAAACCTCTCCTCATGGTTTAAAATATTTCCCACAGACTCACAATTTGTAACTGCTTTAGACCTTATTATATCATCAATAAGAAGGTCTATTTCTACAACAGTTTTGCTGCAACCTGCAGCAATGTTTGGTGTACCTTTAGTTGTTACATTCTTAACATTTGAGGCAGTAGGCTTGACAACCTACACAGTGGAAGGAATCTGATACTTACAATTCTTAAAAGAGTGTCTAATAATCTTACATGAGTTACAGAATGAGGGAAGTTTCTCATACTCAACATCCACATAAAAATCAAAATCTTTCCTCTCAACAATGATTCTTTCATGCAAATCTAAAGTTATATCAATATCTATAAGAACCCTGGCAAAATGACCAAAAGTTCTCTTCTTAGTTACTTCATCAAGTGCCAGAGTAGTGCCTACGACCCCTGCAATTTCAAACAAAATAACTGGTCACCAATATTCTCGAGCAAGACCATGAAGGTGTATCCAAGTTTGAGCAACAGTTTGTTGCACCGTGTGAGGGTTGAAGTTAGCAGTCCAAGCAAAGGTTCGAAGGAAGCCCGATGATAGATTCCAAGAACCAATAGGCCGGATACATTGTCAATGTAACAAAATTTTACATATGCATCTAATGATGTGTTGTCGCATCAATTGACAAGGTTTGACAAGTCATGTGTTTTTAATTTATTAAATGATATGACAACACATCAATGCATCATTGAATGTATGTGGTAAATTTTGTTCGTATATTTTTTTTAATAAATTAAAATAATTTTGTTAGTATTTTAATTAAACTCTAAATATAAACTTCAAGTAAAAATTATGTCAAGGGATTATTTATCCGATAGATATTTTATCTCATCTTTTCTCTTATATCTTATTATAAAAGCTTGTTAGGTCAAGCTACATCTTAACCTAACTCTAATCCTTTTGTTCTCTCCCAAATATTACATTAATTATTATGAGACCTATAATTGAATTGCTTATAACATGTTTTGACTTTTGAGGATTAAATGTGTAACGTCGGAGGCTAACTAGGGTGAGGAGTGATCATCGGTGCACAAGGCATGACAATGAGCGGCTCATGTTAGCTTCTAGGCGAACCAAATTCACATCAGAATGAGAGAGTTCCTAAGGTCGCGCAGATATGAGAATGCATGATTAAAAAGATGACTTATAATAATTGTTTGTTGCTACCTATACCAACAAGTTGCATCATAAGAACTCCACAGTTAAACGTGCTTGACTTTAAGCAATCTTGGAACGGGTGGCCTTTTGGGAAGTTCCTGGAAAGTGTGCAAATGAGTACAAAACATGCCATGATGAGTTGTGCAATATAACATTTGAAATTCAACTTCAAAATTCCTCCTTTCCTTCCCAAATACTCAATTGATTATGTACGAGGCCTATAATTCATTTGACGTCCCTCGTCCTCTTCCTCCTAACCTTAAACTTACTTTTTTGAATTTGTCTGTAAAATCAAAGTTCGGCTTTTTTTGCATCTCTCATTTGTCAATCCACTGTCACTTGTTGTTCACCTCTCATCTTACCAATCCAGAGGTCGTTTTTTCGTATCTCTCGTCTTTATAATGGCTAATTGTAATATTGAGACATTGTTTTTGTATCATTGCTTAAATGGTATTCGCCTGTTTCATATAGCCATTTTATTATCATTTCATATTTTAATTTATTATAATGTTGCTATCATGTAAATCGTTTCTTTTTATGCATTGACACCTTTGGATCTGCATCTGGTAACTAATTTGGACAAGGTGGTAAACGAACTAAGGATTAAATATAGAACATATTACGTGGATCTTGATGTGGACCTTGTAAAATTACATGTTTTGTATTTTTTTTCTTTTTTGTGGTGGCTAGGGTTCGAACCCCGAACCTTGCATATATTATTTGTGTTCAGGGTGGTGTAATGTTACCAAATATGTTTGTTGAAGGTTTTGGAGATCAAATTAGTCGTTATGCAACATTGATCGATCCAAATAACAATGAATTCCAAGTTTTACTTAAAAGGTTCAATGATAATGTTTTTTTTAACAAAAGTATAATAAGCTCTTCTTGATTTTTATGGGATTGTTTAGGTGCTTGAGTCACAATGATATATGTGGGTTTGAGTCAAATTGAAATTAATCTTAAGGATAAGGTTGGTCGAACAATTACTAATCATAAATTTGATCCTTCTATCAAATTTGTTGTTGAAAAAGTTGATGTTATTGACCTTGTGTTTAATAGTATTCTACCGCCGCATCAACATGATATGGTTAATTTTCAATTTTCCTATGAGAAAAAACTATCTCCATATGAGTTTTATTTTGGATTTTTGGTGAGTTATTTAATTTTTATATATACGACGATTTTTAGATTCGAGACCATCAAGAGGGAAAATGATGGAAACGATTTTGAATAAGATTCAGATATGGACAACACATATATATAGATGTGTAATTCAGATGTTGGCACCTTAGCGATTTTGCCTCATTTTTAAGTTGAACTCTCTACGGCTAAATTGCCTAGTCTTCTGTATGAGCGCTTAGTAATTTTCCCTCAATCCCGTTTTCTTGATTTACCTAACTCTGATTAATATTTTAAAAATCGTGACGAGACTTTTAAATTGAGGTTCAACCGATTGAACTGAATAATTAATAAATAAATACCATATATATGTAATTACTTTTTTTTTTTTAGGAAATATATATGTAATTACGTAAAATTAAGAAAAAACATTGCACTTAAGTCTATATCTTCAGGATTTTTAGTGTAGGCTTCTAAGCTAGTATGTTTTTAGACTGTGACAATTTGTAAACTGCAATTGATCTTTAAAAGTGGTTTGACTAAGAGTTTGACACATTTTATGTCTTATTATTTGAACTACTCCCTCCCGTAATAGATGACCCATTTGAAAATGTGTAATTTTGACTTAACTTACTTTGACCATATTTTTCTACTAATATACAAAGATAAATAATATCATATAAGATGTCGTTAGATTTGTCTCGATGAGTATTTTCAAAATATCAAATTTTCATAATTTTTCTAATATATTATTCAAGATATTTAAGCTCAAAATTATGCATTGGCATGCGTAATAAGGTCAACTGTGTCAAGTATTAAGGGACAGAGGGAGTAGTATTATCTGTTTTTAGATTATATTTTTCAAATCGTTTGATAATTATTTTACAAGATTCATAGTATTTTGTAGGTGTAATTTGAATTTTTAGGCCGTTCAAATTATATAATCCGAAATATTAAATAAATAGTTTGATGTATATAATCCAAAGGCAGGCAAAATGGAAAATTCGGAGGTGAATGAGATATTAGTGGAGTGAAAAAATAAAGAAAATAGCTTTTTTGACGTACATATCTTCCTAATAACACATGGAAAGTCCTAAAAAGCCCCCAACGCTAGTTAACTACAGTTCAACAATCCGACATCAGTTAACTACTGCTGATTTGTTATAAAAACAGTACAGTTATAGGAATTTCCAAAACTCCATTGTTGCGTTTTTGGAATTCTTAGGTTCGATTTTCAGCCATTCCAAACCAATTTCAATCACAAAATAAAGTAAGTGTATGAATCCTATTGCATTGGTTTTTTGTGATTGAATTGTTAGTATTTTTGATTAAATTTCGATTATAGAGGTTTTGTTGATTTTATGATTTGATGTTAGATTAGAGTTGAATCTAATATTGTTGTAGAATTGTTAGGAAACTGTGGTAGAATTTTTAGGATTAGTTTAGTTTTTTTATGAATTGTTGTTGAATTGTTAAGATTAGTTTAGATTTTTTAATCAATTGTTGTTGAATTGTTAGGATTAGTTTAGGTTTTGATCGCCAATTTGTTTACGTAGACATGTCTCAGAATCAGAATCAGGGTAACGTTCAGTTGAACAAAAAGGAGGTTGACGAGAAGAAGAAAGAAAAATCGCCTACGACATGGCACAAAATTGTTTGTGATGGTTCCGGAAAAAAGAAAGATTCGAAGGTGCCGGCGTACAATCAGTCGAGGTTGAGGAGGAGTGGGAGGACATGTTATTTTGGTCCTCAACCAAAAGCAGGTGCCGCAGGGACTATCGAGGACAACCCAATTGAGTTAAGCGATGAGGAAGATGATTAAATGTAATGGCTTGTAATGCCTAATTGTTTTGGATCTTTTTTTTATGTTTTTTTTATTTGTCGTGCACATTTTGCTACATTTTGCTTGACATTATGGTACTTTGAATAAAATCGTGTTTTGAATAATTTCGATTAAAGTCACGTATTGAATAATTTCGATTAAAAATTGCGTATTCGAATAAAGACTAATTAAATTTAACGTGAATTCGAATAAAAATTGCGTAATGAATAAATAAATTCGAAAAGTGAATAAATAAATTATTGTTTCATTCAAAACAACATGTATTATGCAGAATCAACTATATATGTTATCACATCAAATCCTTTCATATAAGACGGGTCATCACATAAAGAATGAGGTGCATTCCGTGACACTCATCTTATATGAAGGAATTTGATATCATAACTTATATAGCTGATTCTCAATAATACATGTTCCTAAATATGTCCTATCATTACATTACATTACATTCGGGTTGCACCTTCAAACTACAACAATTGTCTTACCTCTGAAATGGTAAACTAAAACTGGCTAAACAGCAGCTCTCAAGCATTCACCCAGAAGTTTTATTATTCCATTCAAAAGATTAAATTCTTGTTAGGCTTGGTTTAAATGATGATATTCAAGTGTCAAAAGAATGAGGTGCATTCCTTGACACTTCAATACCTTCATCTAAACCAGCCTAACAAGAATTTAATCTTTTGAATGGAACAATAGAACTGCCGGGTGAAAGCTAGGGAATTGTCGTTTAGCAAGTTTAAATTCTCATTTCAGGGTAAGACAATTGTTTTAGTTGGAAGATGCATTCCCTACCTAATCACGATCTTCTAGCAGAATCAGACTATTGATAATATCTCCAGTTGATCTCAGCAACATTACACGCATATCGATCCACTTGAACATGTTGTGCTCCCAAAACATGCTCCTTGCGTCTTCGTCGTTCGTTAATTCCACCCAACTAAATGATATTCTCCCCTCGTCGAACGTTAGACGTTTGTACCGAACGTATTCCACCCTCCTTGTGTCTCTAGGGTTGACTCATTGGTTGAATTCATTCAGTTGATCCTTGAGACCTCGTAACGTCACACCAAGGCACCAAACCTTCAACCTCTGAGGTTCTCCGCCGTTGAATTGTGCATGAACGTCGAACATATTGGCCATTGCTTCAAATCTACACAATAAGAAATTAAAAACAATCAATGAAAAATTCATTCAAACATTTCATCAAACATTTGGAGTGCAAATTATACATAAACCCTAAAAAATTTATAAAATTCGAAAAAAAATATAAATTTAAGCAATACAACTTCATTATAACAAGTATTCATAATATTTGTTAATAGCATTTCAGATCTACAACATAACTCTATTAAAAAAAAAAAAATCAAAATTTAAAAATTAAACTACAACTAAAACTATAAACATATACACATATATACTAACTAAAATTTATGACAATAGCCTAGGTGATTACTTACTTGTGATTTAGTGAATTTTTTTTTGGATGATTTGGTGGAGTTTTTTTAGAGTGAAAGAAAATTGAGAGAGAGAGAGTGATGAAAGAGTGGCTGGAAGCTGGGTTCTGAGTTGAATATGTAATGAACATACTGCCGCTGGCACCAGCGGTAGTTAACTGCTGCCAGATTGGTGAACGGTAGTTAACTACCATTGGGGGCTTTTTAGGAATTTCCATGTGTTATTAGGAAGATATGTATGTCAGAAAAGCAATTTTCAAAAATAAAATCTAAATTTATGTGTCCAAATCAAAAGGTCCAGCTCCAAGCCCACATAACAACTATTAAGGGAGAAGATTGCTAATCTCACCAACAAAATTGCTCTTCCACACCTTAAAATGACCTTCAATTTCATTATAGGACGTGGGATAACATTTTTTGAAGTGTAAAGAGCAATTTTTATTAAATGACATACACATCTTATTCCCTAATCCCTATTTATCATGGCAAACTTGAATTTTCCAAATATATATGATGGATCCATTATTATGGTTAACAAAAGTTTATTTAAAAAAATATGTTAAACAATAACAAACTTAAATTTTTCAAATACATATGATTATTTCGTTTTATTGAAAATGGATACTACTTAAGTGATAAAAGATTTCCTTAAAAAAAGTGATAACAAATATAATTGAAAAATTGCATTTTTAAAAATTAAAACGACAATTAAATAGAAGCACGAAATTAAAATCAAAAGACAGTGAAAAAAAACCGAGGGAGTGTTGTTTTTTTACTCATAATCGTTTGGTCGGAATAACCCGACTTCAAATTTTAACTAATCATTGGCATATACTTAGATCATCTCTAATAGAGGGTCTTCAATTTGAAGACTTCGTACATGTTAAATATAAATTTTTTTGGGTGCTTATAAGAGTCAAATGTCTCAAAGAAGACATTATTTAATTAGTTGGTCTTATTTAAAAATTTTATATGAGATGTTTGACGAAAGAGATTGAGTATTTTTTTTTTTTTTTGGTTTAATAGCCTAGTGGTTAAAGCTCACATAATTAAATGTGAAGAAGTGAGGTGTCTGGGGTTTGAACCCCGGCCTCTACATAAATTATGCAATGTCCCTACCAAACTAAGCTCACAGGGACAGAGATTGAGTATTTATTAGATACCATTATTAAAAAGTTTAAAATGAACGATGTATACGTGTGTGACCGTTTAAGTATATAAAACAAAATTGAGTGTCTCTTCTATTTGATGTTCATGTTCTTAGTCCCTTCTCATGATCATAGAGTTAAGACAAAAAAAAAAGTTTAAAACAAAAAAGAGAAATGATATTTGTACAACCATTTTTATAAAACTTTTGTACAACTTTCTCTCTCATACTTACACTATGTTCTTATTCTTTCTCTTTCTTTTTCCTCTCTATATTATTTTTGATCAATGAGAAGAGAGAACTTGTCCAAAAAGTTGTACCAAAAAGAGTGTTTAAATGCTACTACTCAATAAAAAAATGGAACGGTTGTGAGAAGAAGTAGAAGAGGGAGTGTACAATTGGAACAGATGGAGATTCGTGCGCCGTTGCTTGCTTGCTTACTTGTTCACGTGGAGAAGAATATCCTTTACTAGTACTTCACTTTACTCTGTTCCTTCTTTGTACTCTTCTACCATTGAAAAAGACGCTTACGATAATAATTCATACGACAATGATCAAATCAAATAATAGCGTCTTAAACCCTCCATTCCATTCTTCAACACTCATGGACGACACTGCTTCAACCTGAACCTTCTTTGATCCTAGCTCCGATGGTTTCCTCTTTCGCTTTTAATCCTCTCATTTCTTCCTCCTTCAACATTGCCTCCACCACTCACCACGTAATGTTTCTTCAGTTTTTTTTTTTTTTTTTTTTTTTTTTTTTTTAATTTTTTATTTTTTTTTTTTTTAAAAAATTTTTGTT
>Ga0228710_1010643_pt1 | contig 12199 bp, 13 predicted proteins | sample MedpolnodulmetaG_FD_177995 | JGI IMG/M metagenome (GOLD analysis project Ga0228710, IMG submission 177995) | Root nodule microbial communities from Medicago polymorpha collected in Santa Monica, California, United States - pink nodules | ecosystem: Host-associated > Plants > Roots > Nodule...
AAAATAGATTAATACGATCTCTTTTTAAAAAACAGCTTATTTATGCAAAACAACTTATTACGATCTCTTTTGAAAAAACAACTTATTTATGCAAAACAGTTTATTACTATCTCTTTTAAAAAAAACAACTTATTCGAAACAACTTATTTATACAAAACAACTTATTAGGATCTCTTTTTAAAAAACAACTTATTCGAAACAACTTATTTATGCAAAACAGCTTATTACGATCTCATTTTCAAAAACAACTTATTCGAAACAGCTTGTTTATGCAAAACAACTTATTAGGATCTCTTTTTTAAAATGAGATCGTCAGCAAAGTCATCTTTTTCAGTACTGCTGCTACCACTTTCATTTACACTGTTCTTAGAAATTTCTGCGACTTTCTCTTTGTCTGCCTTGAATAAATTGATATCAACGAAAAATCCTGGAAATGTATTAAGGCAACAGAAACTTGTATGAATCAAAAAGAATAACGAGCAGAACATATATATTTTGCATACAGTATTATCAACATAACTGTATGAGTTGGCCATATTTAAAAAAATTATTCTGATCAGCTTCACAAGCTAGCATACCATAAACAACTACTTGAGTAATAGTTGGATGAAACATAACAGACTCCATGTCCCCAAAATTCCTTGGAATTTAAGTTCGAAACAAAAAATTTAAGTGTTCTTGCAAATCAAGCATTTAAGGATATAATATGCCTATGTTTATGAAAATTATCCACAGGATTAATAACTCATATTCCCGCTTTTCTGTTGGAGCTTCAAAGAGCAAATTACTAAGGTATTCATTACACTTGCACAAGTTGAGTTTAGAGTAACTTCCAATAAACTTTTGGACTAGTCAAAACCCATGACTCAGGTATCAAGCTATATGGACCAGCCACGCTAAATTATACCCATGTCAAATCCATTCTTTCTTTTATCCCATCTTCCCAAAATGGGTACAAAAGAAAGAAAAATAAATACCGATAAACTTTCTAGCGTAGCATCATTTTACCGAACAAGTGTGTATTAAGAAAATGGATTGCTACTTACTCGTGAAAGACTATTTGTTTTGAATAAGCTGTTTTTTTTAAAAGAGGTCATAATAAGCTGTTTTGCATAAATATGTTGTTTTGAATAAACTGTTTTTGAAAATGAGATCGTAATAAGCTGTTTTGCATAAATAAGCTGTTTTGAATAAGTTGTTTTTTAAAAATGAGATCGTAATAAGCTGTTTTGCATAAAAAGTTGTTTCGAATAAGTTGTTTTTTAAAAAAGAGATCCTAATAAGTTGTTTTGTATAAATAAGTTGTTTCGAATAAGCTGTTTTTTTAAAAGAGATCATAATAAGCTCATTTGCATAAATAAGCTGTTTTTTTAAAAATATATTGTAATAAACTGTTTTGCATAGATAAGATGTTTTGAATAATTTTTTTTATAAAAAAAAAATAGATCTTAATAAGCTCTTTTGCATAAATAAGCTGTTTTTTAAAAAAAAAAATCGTAATAAGTTATTTTGCATAAAAAAATTATTCGTTTTGGTATTTTATTTTATGAAATTAAAAAAGTGGGAGAGAGACGATTTAATTAAAAAAAATAGTTTAGTTAAAAAAATAAGGTGATAATAAAAAATATAATTATTTAAATAAAAAAGATTAATATTTTTTGAAGTTATCCGTTGGACTTTTTTTATTTTAAAGAGGTGATCCATTGGATTTTAGAAATAAGGTGGATGGATCAAATCCATCCATAGTTTTAAATGGGTGGATCCAAACCAATCCATTAACAAAAATTTTTGTTTGATGGATGGATTGGATGGATATGGATCTCATGGATCATATTACCACCCCTAGTTAAAGGTAAAGAAAGTCGCAAAATCCTAGATTTTAGAAATTAAGTCGGGATTTTGACAACAATAAATATAACGAACATGTTGTATCAGGAACATACGTTCCTTTTTTTCCATCATTTGGTTGTGAAAAGCGACAAAAAAGGGTAACCGCATCATCAATGCCAAGCGGCCTTAAGGATGATGTTTCAAACCGTGGAAACACAACTCTAGAAATTATCAAAATTTTACAATCTGGAACCTGAACCTGTAACGTATCAATAAAGGATTCTATGCCTCGGCAAACATTATCAAGAACCAACATCACTGGACAACTTTCCTCAATTTTCTTCAGCAAACAACTCAACTGTCTAGCAGCTTCCTCATTGTCTACCACGCAAGGCTCATCATGTTAACAATGTCGAAATAATTTTTGCACGATGTTCTTCAGATTTGCAGTTTTTGACACAGTGAAGAACAATATATTTTTCCCAAATTTATTAGTCCAACAAGCAAACAAGATTCTTAAATATCCTGTTTCACGTCATTTTCAAAAAGACTTGTTTTTATGAATGAATGAATAACGTTTTCAAAAAGTCTTCGACTCCAAGATGAGCAACAATCATGGTTATCGAAGTCGTCACGCCAACAAATGATCGATGTTACATCAACAGTACTTTATCATGATTCTCAATAGTCAATAATACCAAATATCATGATGAAACCACAACAAATACTACAACCTGGTTTAAAACCTTATTGACGACAACACTGGCACATATTCCAACATCAAACACAATACTGACACGTATGAACATGTAATAAAAGTGATAGGTAGATAAAGAGTTATATATGTTACCTCTAACTTGGTCATCCCAACATAGAAGCGTGGCCAAAGTGGTTTTCCCGGGTTTTAGAGGAGCATTACATAACCTGTTGAGTTGTCTCCCCTGATTAATATCTCTCGCTATGGAAAGTGTCTCTTTAACATCCGTTGCTGTGTTTCATCGGGGTAACAAGACTAGTGGATCTAGCAATTTTCTTTTCCTTAGCATGAATCTCTCCTTGGTAACAAGGTAAATAACAACATTTCCACCAAGGGAGTGTTTGTTCACTCTCTCTTTCCCTTGTTCCAGTTCTTCTAAGTTAAAAACGTAGTCAACTAAGTTAAGAAAATTACTTCAAACTTTTTTTTTTGGACAGAATTTGATGACTTAAGAAAAAAGAAAGTAGTATATGTAAAAGCCGAAAAACATAGTCAACAACTGAGAGAAACTACTGTTGTGGACTTTCTTGGCGTGTGTTGCAATCAAGAGTTAAGAACGTAATATTTGCTGACTGATGAGTACTCATACATCGAATGAACGGATTCTAATTTTAATTTCCAAAGCTGTGTTTCGCAAGGCCAATTTTTTACTTATAAACTCATAGGACTAAAATTAATTCTGTCTAATTAAAAACTTTTTTTCCTCACGAGCTTATAATATTTTCCTCATGAGCTTATGACATTTATAAACTAACCCGCTATGATTTAGATTAACCATAGAGAGCCTTAAATACACTAACCTCTATCCACCTTAGCTCCTTTAAGCTGATGTTAGAGAAAGAAAACAGAATAATAATAAAAGACCTTCTTCTTGGAAGATCTTTTGTGAACCTGAAGTCCATTTGTTACTATTAAAGATTCAAGTTTATTAATCTTGTCTACAAACTTTGGTTATGTAATTTTCTTCGAGCATTATTTTTTTTTTCTCACATTGGCTTGTTGATGCAATGTAACATATATAAGAGAGAAAAAACATAATTAGATAACAAAAAATGACAACGTTTCAAATAAATGAGCACGAATAGACGTTATTTTACAATCATGTATAACGATATATTGTATAAATGAAAATAAAAAACGATCAAGTTCATTACATATGTTGCGATGACAATAAACAAATGAAGTAATATATCATACAATAATGAATAAGTTAACTTTAGCCACCTCTATTTCTAGCTCTGAGAGGCTAGGCTTGAAATGCTCCCAACATTCAGCAGTCTCCTGGTCACATATTAAATGCTCTAAATTCACGAGTTTTGTGACTGACTCTGGAAATGTGTCTGATGAGAAACCAGTCATGTGCAGCTCTATTAGATTATGCAAGTTTCCAATTTCTTCGGGTAAAGTGTGAAGGCTTGCGCAACCTGATATATCAAGTAAATGTAGCTTACCAAGCCTTCCAATTGAAGTTGGTATCTCCTCCAACTCAGCACAGGAACTAAGTCTCAATACTCTCAGATTCTTGAGGTTTCCAATTTCTTGGGGCAGCATTCGAAAAGCAATGCACCTTGTGATACTGAGCTTCTTGAAGGAACTAATATCACAGATCCCAGAAGGAACTGTTACTAAATCTTTGCAATAATCAACGCATAATTCTTCTAGATTTGGGAGTACCTCCGAAATTGAAACTGTGTCACTTTGAAAAGCTTGTCTCGTTTCGCAAAAGTAAAGGGACAATTTTCGTAGACTAATCAATTTGCAAAGGGAAGGAACTGAAACCTGGTGCAATCTGATTTTTCTAAGGTTTCGTAGATAACCAAGAAACTCAAAATTGTCTAACTTAGCACAGTGGAAACCTTTATAATTGGTAATTATCAAAACCTTTAGTTTAGTCATTTTCTTTATGCACTCTGGTAAGGTGAACTTATCAGTATCGAGGTTCAAGATCAGCACCTCAACTTGTTCAACTTTTACAACATTGCTCCAATCTGGAGTCACCATTTTGTCTGCAAAATCAACATTTCATTTGGTGTCAAGAGTGAAAATAGTAGATATGTGTCTGTGTGTGCAAATGCAATTGTGTACGCATTTTAGAGTAGAGAGGTTAACTGACCAGTTGAAATGGACAATGAGCGCGCAATCATATTTTGCTGGTTCTGTTGATTCCAACTATTATCATTCATGTCAAAAATCAACCTCTCCCTTTGTTCATATGGTTTCTCTCTGGCTTGAACAATAGCTATCTCCTTAAGAAGGTCATGTTGAGTAAGGAAATGATGGTTGTAGTAATTGTCAACATGACTTGTCATTTCCCTGGTTAATGAGAAAATGTTATAACTATATACAACCCTAAAATATTTTCTTTATATTAACGTTTTCTGTTTTTTGATTGACGTGATTATTATAAAAGCTATACAATCAACAATACTTAACTGTGATCCTCCATGATATAAAGAATCACAATGGCAATTTAAAAGTGTCACTATAATTAAAAGAATAAAAGTAAGTAGTGGACAAATGTACCTAGCAACTACAAGATTAACCAAATTCAGGTTGTCTAACTCATGAACAATGTTCATTGCATCTATGTCGTCATCGACAAGGTCGTTCAGCTCTATCCAAATGTCAATGAGGGCAGCCACAGGTATTTTTTTGTCTTGGAAAAATAATCCAAGGTCCATGAAGCACTTCTTGATGTTTGAATTACCTTTCAATGCATCTTCCAAAAATTTTTGCAGGCGTTTACGCAACTCATCATTAGAATCAACAATAGAACGACCTTCAGACAACAAGTTCACCATTCTTTTCCACACTGCAAAAGGTTGTCCACGAAGTGACCCCCCAATCAATTTAAGGACCAATGGAGAACCCCAACAACCTTTTGCTACCTGCAATTGATCATATTGACAATTTTAGTATACGTAAACCACCAAAACTTTTTGTCATTATATTATAAAACAAACCTATTGGTGACAAAATGAGACTAATGAGATGAATATAACAAACCTGTTTTACATATTTTTCAGCAGGAACATAACTTGTTGCATCATTTGGTAGTGCAAAGCGACAGAAAAGAGTAACTGCGTCATCATCTCTAAGTGGCTTTAAGAATAGTGAACTAAACCGTGGAAACTCAACTCTAGAAGTAATCAAAATTTTACAATCTGGAACTTGAACCTGAAAGTCGTCAATTAATGATTCTGAGCCTGGGCATACATTATCCAGAACTAACATTACTGGACCAGTTTCCCTAATTTTGTTCAGCAAGCTTCTAAAGTTTTTAACCACATCCATATCGTCTATGAGGCAAGGTTCATCATGTCCAAATAAACTTGGAGTTTTCGACATAGTGAAGAACAATATATTTCTTCCAAATTTACCTAATCCAAGCAAACAAACAAGATTCTTAAATATCAAGTTTCATGTCGTTTGCAAACAAAACCTTTTTATTATGAATGATCGAGTAAGGTTTTAAAAAAAGGTCAGTGACTCCAATTGGAGAAACAATGTCATGGTTATCAAAGTTGCCACGACAACAATCAAAGTTACATCAGCTGTACTTTATCACGATTCTCAATATTATAAACTATCTTGATGCAACCACAACAATTACTGCAACCTTTATTAAAACCTTAAGACGAGGTTAGATAGTTAGTTAGGTAAGATTTATTTATGAAACACTGAGTCATACACGACCATCAGACACAACAGTGACATGTAGACATAAGTAATAGAAGTGATTGAGTGTCAGTGTTGACATATATCGAAAACTGAACACGATGTAGACAGAGTTATGTTACCTCTAACTTTGTGATCCCGACAGAGCAACGTAGCCAAAGTGGTTTTCCCAGATCCAGCCAATCCAGTTAACAAAAATACAGACACACCACTACCAAGTAACCATTTCTTCAACTGATTCAAAGGAGAATCAAACCCAACAGTGAAATCAGGTTTTACAGGAGGATCATATAACCTCTTGAAATTGAATTGTTTCCCCATCAAATCTCTGACTATAGAAAGTATCTCTTTAACATCCCTTGCTGTGTTCATCGAGGTAACAAGGGTAATGGATCTAGCAATTTTCTCATCCATAGCATGAAGTTCTCCTTGGTAAAGAGGTAGAAGAAAACACTCCTGCCAGGGGACATTGGAGTATTTGTTAACCAACTCTTTCCCTTGATTCAGTTCATCTGTTAGAATATCTATCTCTACATTTGAATGATTCAATTCCTCGTTTAACAGTTTTGTTTCTTCAGCATGTATTATGCAACGATCCACTAGAGATTTGAGGTTTTCAAAAGTGGTTTCAAAATTCAAAGCTTTGGATATCTGGTTTGCTGCTTCTTGAAACACTGCTCCAAGAGCAGCCCCTCCAAACAACTCTCCGGCCATAACTGGATGAAGAAACTTTGCAATTCAATTATCTCTCTAGGTTTGGAAAGTGTTCTTTTGATTTCTCTGGGTTTTTTCTTCCTCTCAAGTCAAGCTCAATGAAACCAATATTAATTGTGAGAAAGGTAGCTTCCAGGAAATCATTGTCTATTTCTTCTAGAAAAAGAAAAATCAGCAACTTAAAGTCAACCTCTCCACCGAGCTCACATAAACCCGCCCTTTTCGTATCTCATTCCCATCTCTAAAATTATTTAAATAAATTGATTGGGTCGTGACGTTGCAAAATTTTGTACTTTCTCCTTCCCTAGTCATTCGCTTTCTTCACCTGTAGAAAACACACGCTGAAACTGTGACGGTTTCTGAGAATGGCGTCGCCACCATCATCTCCGTCTCCTCCTCCTTCTGAATTCTTTTTTCCTGACCCTAATGCCAAAAAAAATTCATGTTTGACCCCTATGAAAATTAATCACCAAAATGACCCACTTTCATTTTTTTGGGTTTTTTTTTGTCGTTTTCCTCATTCCCGCTGTTTCAAATGGCGGGGATAAGCCCCCTTCCTGACACTTGTCAGCTCGTGACATGCGAGACAGATGTGACCTTTTTTTAAAAAAATTTTTTTGTTTGTTACCGCCATTTCAAACGGTGGGACTGAATTTTTAATTTTTTTTTGTTTTTTTTTGGCAACATATTAAAATACAATAATAATAAATAAAAATAAAAACTAATTAGTTTATTCATAAGAAATAAAAATAAAAACTACTTTCTCCGCGGCTACCATTTACGCCAATGTAAACTATGACCTCCCGTAGCACATAATTTATCTTTTTTATTTCATACGGGTCGTTGGTCTTTTTTATCTTTTTGAAAAATCTAAGAAGGCACGTCACAAAAGGAATATCCGTCTGCATGGTCTCCGACATACATGAATCAATTAAAAGCGCATTCAATGACCCAAGGAATGGTTGGCAAGAAACTGGTTTAGCTCATGTGTACTGCATTCGAAACATTAAGCAAAATTTTATGAGGACAATCAAGGATGGAGATCTTAAGGATGTTGTAAATAATATGAGTAAGCATATTATCTTACGTTTTTTTTATATTGTGTTATTATTAAATAGGTTCACTATCTTACCAGTTGTTTTTTCTTGACGTGCAGGACATGCCCTAAACGTACCGTTGTTTGATTACTATCGTGGTGTAATCCAGAAGGCAAATCAACGTGCATTAGATTGGGTGGACAATATTCCGAAAGAAAAATAGACTCAAGCATATGACGAGGGTCGACGATGGGGCCACATGACAAGCAACATCGTTGAGTCGTGGAACTTTGTGTTTAAGGGAACACGCAACCTACCTGTTACACCTATAGTTCAATCAACCTACTATAGGCTGGCATGTCTCTTTGCCAATAGGGCTCAGAAAGCGTTTGCAATGGTAGGTTCCGGAGATTTGTTCAGCGAATATTGCCAGAATGCGATTAAGGATGACATTGTTAAGTCCAACACCCATCATGTAGAACAGTTTGACCGAGAAAGGTATTCCTTCTCAGTCCGTGAGACCGTCAACTATAGGGAGGGAAGGCCAATGGGAACTTTCAAGGTGGACCTACAAGCGGGGTGGTGCGATTGTGGGAAATTTCAAGCTTTACATTTGCCTTGTTCCCATGTCATAGCTGTGTGTTCTTCATTTCACCCATGACTACACAACCCTTATTCCAGCTGTGTTCAAAAACGAGAGTGTTTACTCCATCTACAACACAGCATTCAAAGTAGTCCACGACAAGAGTTATTGGCTTCCATACGACGGTCCCGTGCTTTGCCATAATCCAAACATGCGAAGACTAAAGAAAGGTCGACCCAATAATACCCGCATAAGGACTGAAATGGACGAGGAGGTGGTAGAGAGGACTCCGACACCGAGACGGTGTGGGTTGTGTCGGCATACCGATCATATTAGGAGAAATTGTCCGAGTATAAATAACCGGTAGTTAATAACGTTATGTATTATTTGTTCTAATAAATTAATATTTATCATTATTTGTATTTTAATTATATATATGTTGTAAAAAAAACAAAAAAAAGAAAGAAAAAAAAAATTCAGTCCCACCAATTGAAATGGCGGTAAGAACAAAAAAAATTATAAAAAAAAAGGTCACATCTGTCTCGCCTGTCACGAGCTGACAAGTGTCAGGAAGGGGGCTCATTCCCGCCATTTGAAACGGCGGGAATAAGAAAAACGACAAAAAAAAACCCCAAAAAATAAAACTGGGTCATTTTGGTGATTAATTTTCATAGGGAGTCAAACATGAATTTTTTTTTGGCATTAGGGTCAGAAAAAAAAATTCCCTCCTTCTCCCACTCCTTCCATCACTCTGTCGTTGTTGCAGTCTACTTTCTCTCACCTTCCTGTCATGTCTATGAGGAAGAAGATCATCGATAAAATTCAACAAAATCGCTATGAAGCACTGATTGAGACACAAACATCAGACACTGAAAAAATATGAATTGATTGAACGTAGTCACGCATGTCGGAGTCGGTATATGACATGTGTCAGACACCATCAGACATGTCTTTCATCAGAAGTGTCAGCACTACAAAGGAGGAAGAGAGAAATCTCACACACTTATGAAATGGAAATTCAGTTTAAGTTGTCAAAGACTTATTACTTTTGCTAACAGTGTATATAATTTTCATGTTTGGATCTCCAACTATTTTCATGCTTGAATTCTTATGCTAAAATTTCAACTATAGCTATTTTTACCTCATCAAAATAAAGGTATAGTTTTTTTAGATATTGCTTTAAAAAATGCCATTCACTGGATTTTCATCCTGTACATTTTGACTTTATGTATATATATAGAAGTCCTTATGTTACATTTTAGTACTGTGGTCTCAACATACTTTAATTTAGTAGCTTTCAAATAACATATTATGGATAAAACCAAAATTAAGGTATAAATTCATGTAGACCCTTTGTGGGACTCTATAGTACCTCATAAATAAAAGTGAACAACAGTACATCTCGTGTATATGGTCCCACATTTCCTAGAGATATGACATGTCTAATGTTTATAAAGTTTAGACAACCCTCTTCTTATAAGTCAGTTTTACGAGGCGGAACTAAATTATGCTCAACCCAAGTTCTTAGACATAGGAACATGATTATTCTTGTATAAGAACAAATTAGCCCATATTTAGCATGCATTGAGAGAACCAAAGAGGAGTTGGGCTTGGGCTTACTCTTAGCATGTTTATGACGTTAATTGTAGACTTGTTTGATATTTGTCATGGACTCTTGCCTTTTGTTCTTCAAATTTGTCAAAATATTTTTTGGTTTCATCGAACTATTGGTCAAGTCATGTACAATCTTCTTGTCGCCCTCCATTAATCTTCCGGCAAGAAGGTACCTTGCTACATACGGCACCATCTCATGGTTGTGAACACCATTAAGAATAGCCAATCTCCAAGCATTGTCTTCCCTCATGGCATATCCACGCACCTTGAACAAACACCCACTTTTTCTTGATCATGTTGCTTCATGCTTCACTTTTCTCTTCGGTACTTTGTGCTCGCCACTTCGTTCACAAACCAATTCCAACATAGGATTTCTAAGTTCACAAGATCTTTCAATGATAACCATAAATCCATCCCTATTTGCTTGTCGACGAACCCAACCGAGCAATTTGTCTTTATCATTCCATGTATCTCGGGTCGAAAAGAAATGAGTTGTGTCCACTTTGTTGTCACGAAGTTTCCACACACCGGAATTGACATTTGAAGCCTCCACTTTAACGGAAGCTTCAACCTTCACGGAAGCTTCGACCTTAATGTGAGCTTCAACCTTAATGGAATCGACAACACTAGGTTTTCGATCACCCGGATCATCACCCGCATTCTCAACCATATCTAGAAATAAACAACATATAATTGCTAAAATAATTAATTAACATGTATCTGATATCATATAAGAACATAAACGAACAAAAAAAAAGATTTTTTTTTTGAGGCAGTAGCACTGCCATTTGAAAACATTTCTAAGTATCCAGCGGCAGTTAACAGCCGCTGAGCTGAGCGGTAGTTAATTGCCGCTAACTTTCATGTCAGAGGGAAAAAAATCAGCAAAAAGCAATCAAATGTAAACGAGTTAAAACTTGCAATACCTGTTTTTTGATGTATATTGTGCGTAGAAACGTCCTATCAATCCATCAACAATGATTTAGAACAAAGATTTTGACACAAAAATTTTGAAATGGAGATTTTTTGAGGTTTTGTAATGGTGAGGTAAGGTGATGAGTGAATAAGAGGTAGGGGTTTTCTAGTTTTGGGGGGAAAACATTGAACCAGTTAACTACCGGTGGCCTCAGCGGCAGTTAACGGCTGCCGGTCACCTGAGCGGTAGTTAGCGGTAGTTAACTACCGCTGAGGGCTTTTAAGTAAATTTCATGTGTTATTAGGAAGGTTTGTATGTCAGAACAACAATTTTCACAAAGCTTTGTAGCCAAAGTGGTCTTCCCCAATCCTCATAAACTAGCATGAGGACGCATGATAGGCTTACTCTTAGCATGTTCATCCCAACAAAGCTTTGTAGTCAAAGTTGTCTTCCCCAATCCTCCTAAACTAGTGTGAGGATGCGGGATGGGGCCACCGACGATTTTTCCATAATAATAGGATTGCATTAAGGATCAACTTTAAGCCCATATTTTTTTATCTTAGTTTTAGATGTACTTAAACACATCCAAGAGTTATGTAGTCCTGCTTGAAGAAACGAGGAGGAATTGAATGGGAGGTTAGAGACTTGGAGATAAGTCTTAGAAGCGTATGACTTCCGCCTCAGTAGAAGTAAGCCAGAGTATATGAAATACATAGTTTTAAAACTCGGACCGGTCATCGACTCGGCAATACTATTGGGTCACTGAGTCATTGGTTGAACCGCATGACTGAACCATATTAAATCGGATAACTCGGTAGTATGACTCGGTCTCTATAAAAAAAAATTATACATGTATTAAAGTAGATTAAGCCGGATGGCTCGGTCCATAAAATTGTACGTGTATTAAAGGAAAAACAATATTTTTATAAAACACTATTATTAACATTTTTTCATATTCTATATTAAAAATAAATATAAGTGTATGAAATATTTTTCTCAAAAAAACAAGTGTATGAACTATTATTATTTATTACGGGAGGTGTATAAAATATTTTTAAATGCAAGGAAAC
>Ga0228710_1010646_pt1 | contig 12196 bp, 6 predicted proteins | sample MedpolnodulmetaG_FD_177995 | JGI IMG/M metagenome (GOLD analysis project Ga0228710, IMG submission 177995) | Root nodule microbial communities from Medicago polymorpha collected in Santa Monica, California, United States - pink nodules | ecosystem: Host-associated > Plants > Roots > Nodule...
CATGGGCTCTAAGTCAGAAATACTAAAATATGCAGCTTTTGTCAAAGAAGCAAAAGCAGCAAAAGGGTAAAAGGGGGCGCGCCACTTTGTTATATTTTTGCACAAGATCTTCAAATTCTTTGCACAAGATTTTTTTGTTATGAGATCTTCATATTTTTGGCATGAATCCTTGCACAATATATTTTGTATGGGATCTTCATATTTTTGGCACGAATCAGCTCCAATTCTCCTTTCTTTTGCTCCAAGACTAAATCTTTTGAATATTTGTTCCTGAAATATAATAACTTGCAATTGAAGTAAAATAATTCTAAAAGGAAATAATATTTAAATAAAACTAAATCAAATCTAAATAAAATAGACTTAAATAACATATTAAAAACACTAATTTATTGACTTATCAGTACCATTTTTGCTTCTTAAAAAAAATTGTTTAATTTTACACTAGATATACAATTAGTGGAGTAAACAAATACAAACTAGTGTAGAATCTAAGATTTAAGAATTTTTAAGACATAAAATATGTAGAAATTCTAAATTCACATATGTTTTGATTTTGAAATAAATATGAAATGAAACTTTTTCTCTTCTATATAAAAAATTTGAAAAAGATTGATTCATGAACTTAAATTGACCCTTACGAATTATTGTGCCTTTTTTATTTGTGTTCATTTCAATCGTTATATATGTAATACTCGCTTTCATTTTCACAACCAATTTTTAAATTGGTTTGAGAAATGAATCAAGGCATGTGCTCTTTCCCTTCAATCATTGAATAAAACTTACTCGTTCGTTATAAATGATACTCCTTTCAGTTTTAAATATAAGCAACAAAATAGAAAAAAGAGCAATGCTAAAGAGAGCGAATGAATGTGTCGTGAAAATTCAAGAATGCATATGTGTATAGCATGTATTGGTGAACAGTCCGAATTTGGTGGAATAAAGGAGGTAGTGGTGCCATTTTTTTTGGTATCAACAAGCCACAATTATCGGGAAAAATTCGCTATAATTTTTTCAGGAAGTTTAGCATTTTCCATAAAAAAAATTGATGGTCTTGAATATAAGCAAATGGCAACCACTTCTATCATATTTAATGTTACTATTCCTAATTACCTTTCAATTAATGTGATACTTTTTTTCTTTTCATAGATGAAATTACAATTGTATTTTTAATACTTTGAGAGAAATAAATGACACTAACTAATTTTTTTTAAAGGGTATGATTTTTTTGTTGTTGCTTATATTCAAGACCGAAGAGAATACTTGTTTTCATTTTCACCATTAATGAGTGACGACTCCATTCCCCTTCTTTGATACGGGCTTTGAATTTCTCCGATTTCATATTTACATCTCTAAACTTTTGCATGTGGTTATCGGCGACATCTTTACTCGGCTAACCACCGGATTTTATCTTTTTTAATTTTTTTCCTCTTAAAACTCAATTTAGCTGTGAAATTTAATTGATTTTACTTTCTTTTTGTGGTGGTCGAGGTTTGAACTCATACCATACATATATTATGCATTGTCTCTAACAACTGAGCTAAACTCACATAAAAGGATTTTGGCTTAGTTTAGCAATTGATGTCGTTTCTCAAAAAAAAATAAAATCAATTGATGTAGTATATTGGCTCATTGATACGAGTAAGGCTCTATCCATTTATAAATAATGACTAAATGGATTAGCTTTATTTTCGATGGAAAAATACATGTTATGTCAAATCGATTATGATAAGTAACCAATTTTTTTTTATTATGATAATTTAATACTCTCTTCGTTTCTATATATAAGCCTTCTTTACTTTTTCACATTTCTTTAAAAAAAATGTGAGTGCAAATGTGTCTATTTTGTGTATTAATATTATCAAATTGTCATTTGTTTGTATGTGTATTAAATTTGACTTTTCATATTTCAAGTCAAGATAATTGTTTTAATTAAGGGTAATAGGTATGTTTAAGATTTGTAAAAAAGAAAGAAGGTATGTTTAAGAAAAAATAATAATAAATGCATCTAATAATTTAAAAAAGGGTTTATATTTAAGGACATATTCTTAGTCAAATAAAAACTTATATATAAGGATGAGGGAGTAAATGATTTTGCGTTTCAAAAAGCTCGAAAAATAAGTAAAAAGTTTTAATAATATTTTTTCTTTTAAGTAAAAAGGCGTCACTTTGAAGTTTGCTTTTGGCCTCATTTATTGGTGGGCCGGCCCTGGATTTTAGATTTGATGTTTGAAAGTCTATATAGAAACAGATTAAAAGGAAAAAAATGACGTGAAAAAAGATAAATATAAAATAATTATCTGAAATTATTAAAGGACGATAAATGTAATTTTACCCACATTATTCATATTTTAATTACGAATGTAAGCAACAACAAATACTTTAAAAATCTTATCTAATACTAAGGGTAGACACCGAGAACATGTTCAATTGTCAACTTTTATGTTGTGTTTAATAGAATATATATAGAAAATTGTTTTCCTGACATTGAAAACTTCACATGACACAAGTAAAATACTTAAATGCCTCCAACGGTAGTTAACTACCGTTGAGGACCCGACAGAAGTTAACTACCGCTGAATTCATTTCAATTTATGCCTATACACTGCAGCCTAGTCTTTTTCTCTGTCTTATTTTCTTCTTCCTTTTCCACTTAGTTCTAGAAACAAAACCACTTCAACAAAACTACAGCCTAGTTATTTGTATAACATCTTTCAACAAATGGGGTTCCCGTAATTTTAATGTCAATGGAAGTACGATTCTCTCTTTATGTTAAAAATCGAGACTTTTTAGAGTATCTAAATTTGCATATGAACTGCATTTGTCAATTCCAATGATTCAAATTCAACTTGTCTCTTACAAGTATCAATACAAATACAACTTTAAAACTATGAATTGAACTGTGTTAGATAGCTTTTCTGCCAAATGTCTTTTGTGTATGTGGTGATGGAGTAGATGCAAATTTTTAAATTAAGGTAGTGTTTTGGATTGAATTGGAATAGTTGTTTGAATTGTTAGGGGCACGTGAATTTGTGACTGCAACTAGGATAACAGGGGGGAGTTGAAGTAGTTTTTTTTCTAGTTCTAAGTGGAAAAGGAAGAAGAAAAGAAGACAAAGAAAATGAGTAGGCTGTAGTGTATATGCATAAATTGAAATGAATTCAGCGGTAGTTAACTACCGCTGGGGTCAGCGGTAGTTAACTTCTGTCGGATCCTCAATGGTAGTTAACTACGGCTGAAGCTTTTAAGTATTTTACTTGTGTCGTTAGGAAACTTTTGATGTCAAAAAAGCAACTTTCATATATATATTTATATATATATTATCACATTTGGGTATCGAAATTTTTGTCATTTACCACTTTCAAATTAGTTAAAAATAAAAATAAAAAGGATAAAGTGGTAAACATAATAGTTTAAATGAAAGAGAATTTTTTTTTAATCAAAACTATGGGAAAGGCTAACATAAATTTTATCTTGGAATTTATGTATTCAACTTATTAAAATATAAAAAAAAACAACTTTAGACATAAGAAAATGACCCGTTACATAATACGTCATAAAATTTGTTAGGTTATTGTTGTGATTTTATTAACTCTTTATTTCGTTTTTTTCCGTTTTCCACTACCAATTAAATGTTTTTTTAGGCAACATCTGAAAATAAATCATATACTTCATTGTATAGTTATTTTTATATGCTATAGGTATCTGTAGCAAGATCATTATGATGATACATGAATGTGTCTCGCATGATCTTGCATTATCAAATTTAACTATGCAATCCTTTCAATTAATTCAAGAAATTGACATTACTATGTAATTTATTTTTTTGAAACTTTTGAAAGAAAAAATTAAGATTAATTTCTCTAGTAGGTCTATTTTCAACTAAAATATAATTTGTTTTGTTATGAAAATTATCCCAATTTATTGGATAATAAATAACATCAATATTTTTAATATTAGTGAAGCACATTATTAGGAATAAAGGGCCCAAAAAAATATCACCAATTTCTTCGATAATAATTTTTCGGCACATTATTAAGAACACATTTTTTTTATTTTATAGGGAGACATATATAGAAATCTTTGTGCTATAAGGTTCGTAAAGCAAATCCCGCCAAAAGAGGCAAAAATATTAACCGACTTCAACTCAGTCCTTCATAATGTCTATGTTTAGGACCTTTATGTAAACTTTGTTATATATACTCTCCATAAACGAAATATTTCTATATACACCCTCTCCATAATTTGTTTTGGGCCCCTTATCGGTAAGGGCCTTTTATGCTTAGAGCCGGCCCTAAGACCCCAAAACTATATACACCCTTTATATAGTAGATATTTATTTTTGGATCATTCTCCCTCGGTTTGGATTTTAGTAGTAGTCAATTCCTAGGTAGGGACCCGGAAATAAAGAGGAGGATACTAAATCAAGTCTTGTTCTATATATGCTAAATTGGAATACCAATCTCTGAAATTGTTAAGCAAAAGGTGTTAACTTGATTTAATAATATTAATAGTTATTATGGAAAACTTAAACACATCTTCAAACGTATCATCAACTAGCTGGCTATCTCATTTGGTAAGAATTTTTCTTCTTCATATATATAGTTCTAATTATGTACACAAATGAGCTGAATTTAATTATATGAATGATTTTTATACGGTTGTCATTTTTTCTTCTTTTGGTTTCAGCTATTTGAAGAAAATGAAATAGAGGGTTGTAATTTGTTTAAACAATGCGAACAAAACTTGTTTGGTGAAGAAGAGTTTACTTCACATGACATATACTCCATCACCGCAGATTCCAAACAAATACTCCATCTATTTCAAATCTTTGGTTATATGCTATTAATTTTAGTTTTAGAAACAACCAACCACTAGTTAGCTATTAATTTTATGAATTTGTAACATTTAATTAAACTTGATTATGTTGTAAATCAAATCTAAAGATGGACAAGGCTTCAATCATAGTAGATACTATCAAGCATGTGAAAGAGCTCCAAGAACGTTTGAGGGCATTAGAATTTGTAGTGACGCTTAACAACCACCATTAAGTTATGAGTCATGGAAGGATGATGGTTCTAAGGCTGCTAGTGCTAATAATGAAGCTCCCCCTCATGTGGAAGCCAAAATTATGGGGAAAGACGTGCTCATAAGGATCCAATGCCAAAAGCAAAAAACTTTTTTGCTTAATATATTGGTTGAAATTCAAAAGCTTCATCTCTTTGTTGTTAATAGTAGTGTCTTAGCTGTTGGGGATTCTATCCTTGACATAACAATCATTGCTCAGGTAAAGGAAAATATCAACTTTTTTAATTTAAAAATAGATTAAAGTTATTTAATTGGAGTAATCATCTAAGTATCACTCTTTTCATTTTTTTTTCAATATATAAAATTCATATTCTTAGTCTCAAAAGTACCATTAAAAATATTTATTTATTTTTATATGTAAATGTCAATTGTTAGTAGATTGTTAGAAGACAAGATGAAATGTTAATTTGCGAAGATTAAACCAAAAACATCCTTTCTAAATCTCATTTAATATTTTTTAGCTCACCAACTGAACTATCTAGGCTAACGCGAAACATAAGAAAATACATCCTATTAAAATAATCCCCAACACCTTAAAATTAAGACAAATGTACAATTTTGGCTTGTTAAAAAAGACAAATGTACAAATTTTTATTTAATTTTTATACAATTTTCTCCATCCCACAATATAAATCAACCTTACCAACATGGTACGTATAAGAAAGTTGATAACATTTCTCTCTTATTAAAAGAATCATAGTTCAATATCTAAAACTGCTCATTTGTGAGACAATCCAACCCCATGTAATAAACGAGATGTTTGTTGAGGTTTTAAAGGTTAGTCTCATAATGAGCCAAAGTTTCTTAAGTTGTGGTTGTCGGCTCAGAGTTAAAACCTACTATTAATTACTCCCTGTTGTCCTTATATAAGAAACCAAACCAAAAAACATTAAAATCAATGTAATCATTAATTAATGCAACTTTTTGAATATTTTTACAAATATACTCTCATAAAAAATTGTGAAACATTAAATACACCTACTAATATTATAAAGAGAAATATTAAATAAAATAAAGGGTAGAAAAGTCTTTTAAACAATAACTAAATATTGAATTTTTTTTATAATAAAGACAAGAGGAAGTAGAAAAGAAAAAAAGGTCAATATTGTGAATGACATTGCAAAATAAATAAATATGAAAAGGTCTTTTTTTCTTAAATATGAAAAATGTGACACTCGTTTTCCTTTTCCCAGCCAATTTTTAAATTGGTTTGAGAAATGAATCAAGGCATGTGCTGTTTCCCTTTAATTATTATTGAATAACACTTACATGGTCCACACTATTTATTGTAGGTAGGAACGGGGTACAAATTGACCAAAAATGATCTTGTAAAAAGCGTACACGTGGGTGTAATGAGAATGTACGGTCCCACGGGTGGATGGAACATTGATAATAAATCATAACGAGACTGATACTATGATGAAGTACCTAACACTTTTTTTTTGGTGGTCGGAGATTGAACACCAGATCTTACATATTTTATGCATTGTTCATACCAACTGAGTTAAGTTCACGAGGACATACGTACGTACCCAACACTAATTAACTCAAAATCTGTTTCTGCAGTTCCTGGTTTCCTGCGGACTGTTTTGGCATCATGGCATGGCATGGGTTATTGCTTTGGTATTTCTTGTTGTAAATCCAACATTTTTCAAGGATTTGTAGTTGGAATCGTGGTGATTAATGTTTAATTAGTTTTGAGGTAAGATTGTCCTGTTTGCTGCATCAGAAGAAATTGATTTATTTCATTTTCTTCGCTAGTTGTTTGTGGCATGGACCGAGATCCTAAGATGTCATAGACTATTTTCTTACCTCATTGGCATAGATAGCAGTGGTGTTTTGAGTTCCAGATTGGGAGTTTATACATTTGCGTTTTGCATAAGCTCCTAATTGTTTGTGGTGTGGTTCGATCAAAGATTGGTGCTCATTCAAGCTTTATTGTATTTTGGTTGCTACTAGTAGAAGGTCTGCGCTTTTTGTTTCAGGTTCAGGGGCTATTTTTGGTTGTTAAAATAACAATACTCTTTTTGGATTGTATATCAGGCTTGTCTTATGCCATCCCATCTTTTTTAATATAATCTTTTTTTGGCTTTTTCAAAAAAAACTCATAATGTCAATCAAATGTTATGGCAAATCCGAATCAACGAATGTTATCTCTTGTTTGTTACGTGATCCTCTCCGACACTTCATTTTCTCTCTATTTTCTTCTTCCTATCACATCATTTATTATATCACTTTCTCTATTCCTATCTCTCTAGATGTTGTAGATGGGTAAAAGGTGTACAAAAATAATTTTTCTATGTTTATTTGTAATGCTTATTACAATTTTCTTTTACTTAATAAATACTCATTGTAACAAGTAACAACTAGTTGTATTCTCTTTTATTGCAATAAAGAATTATATTTTACGCATAAATACCACTTACCTTGGAAATTTAAATTTTATTATGAAATAAAATAAAAATGGATTGGTTTGTTTAACTCACACTTTATATAGGGTCGGACTCGAGTAGTATTTTCATAGACCATATTTTAATAGTTTTGTTTTTTTTCTTCCCAACCTTGTAAACTCAAAGCTTGTTAGGACCGATTCTAAACTGATAGTCCATTTTGACCGCTTTACTCTCTCCCAATTGGTTTTGCTTGAAAGGCAAAGTTCGAGAGATACAACCTGTGTTGCTCATTGAATTTTTTTACAAGTGAAATTAGTAATTTACTCTTAAAAAACTTCAGTTGTTGATATCTCAAATAATACTTTGTATGGATCCTCCGCATTTAGGAAGAGAAAGTTACATATTTTTTTTTCTTTCTATAGGTTATCCCTCACACGCACATTTTCCCTCATTCTCTTTTCTTTTTAAGTCATTCAAAAGTAGAGAAGACAATGTTAAAGGATTCATATCCAACAATACACTAACTATTCGAAATCAGAGAATTTCGAAAAAATGAGTGATGTATCGAGCTTTGGAAAGCTTGAAAATGAGGAATACTCACAAAATATATATATTTTTAATAAAATCTATACAAAATGCTATGTTGATAGATAGGTAGAACTCATTGAGAATGAATCAAGTAACTCAACAAATTTTAACCAAGTCACAATAAATGGTTAGTGGACTTGTCAAAAATGTAAAATAAAATTGTTTATGGGACGAGAGGAAAACCAAGAGCATATAGAAGCAATATTATAAGGGAAGGAGATCGTTCCTCAAACCCCTAACAACCACTTGCAGCAAACCAATATACACCAAAACCAAAACCCAGTTAAACAAATAATTAGAAAGCTTTCAAAGAGAATGATGTTTAGAGACACCCTCAGAACAATATTCTAACCACTAACAGTTTTTTTGGTTTGTTGAATCTTCATTTTTTTTTCTTCGGAGTTTTGGATAAATATTGAGTAAAATTGGCCTCTACGTCTTTAGTATGCGTTACAAAAACGTCTTGAGTGCCCTTATCCCTTACAATTCCCCATAGTTGTTGAAGCAGACAAATGTATTTACCATTTACATGTTTAAGTTATGAAAATCAGTTACAATTTGAACATGAGTGCTCACTGTTGAACTTGCACGAACATATATCGATTTTTTGATGTGACTAAGGAATTTTTTGGATTACGCCTCATGAAACCCTGCTTCAAGATCATCTTTATCAGTTTCTTGACATGAAATTGCTAAAGGAATAAATGTATGTTCTTCTTCTGTACCATTAGCCTTATGAAGATTCTCATTATTATCCTGGATAAGCTCATCTTCTATTTTTTGGAGTACATCTTCCACTAGAGGTTCTTGTGGGCCATTTCTTTGTAGTCACATACCTTGTTTTGCACTAATCTTTTCTGCCTACTGGTCAAGTTTGGTAATCACAAAGTGGTTTTGCCATCCTTTCCTTCTTTAGTGGCTTGCATATTCAATTATGTTTTCAACAACTATCCAAAGAATGATCAACAACATGACAAGATGATCCAATGCGATATTTGTTCCTTAACGAATAACGGATAAACTGATTTGATTTATATGATGAAGGAGAATATAGATGAATCGTGGTGTCTCTATCATAGAGGTTGATCCGAACCTATTTCTCTTCATGTTTTTCCATCCAAGTGAACCAGAAAAAGTTTTCTAACAATGTCCATGATCTTTTGATGGTCATTCTGTCATTTTCAGATTGCTACAATAGAGATGTGTACCTTGCGATGGTACCTCTCTGTTGTGAATTCGATGAAAAATCACACCAATAACAAACTTGATGTGTGGAGCAAGGGATAATCAAGCAACCAAAACAAAGTGTATGGAACAATTATAAACACAAGCCAAAAGTAGAAAACAGCGAGAGAAAGAAAGAGAGAACACAAAAGAATTTGTTGACACAGTTCGGTCCAAATTGACCTAGTTTGGAGGAGAGAGCAGTCATCCGTTTCACTATAATGATGAGTAACTTTACAAAAGAGATATCAATGGGTTACAAGAATAAGTCTCCCGCCTAATTCTACCCAAAGCCCCAATCTCCTCCCGTGACCAAGAGACTCAATCCTAATAGTGTTTCCCAAGGTGAATCAACCCTCAAACCCTAGTGTTTGTTCCCAAGAGACAGACTCTATACAAACCCTATTTTTATTCACCTCACAGACGTGCTCTATTCTCTCATCTATTCTAGGCCATCTATATACTTTATTTTGATATCATACTCTATTCCTCATTCTTAGTCTTAAGATATTACTTGTTCATTACTATTACATATAACGTCTCCTCTCTTTACAACTAGGTCCCACCTCACCATCGTCATTATCTCCTTCATACTTATTCTTCTCAATAAAATGATTTTATGTCTTATTACTTTGTTCTCATGTTCGTAGTCATCTATGCATCGTCCATTCCCCTAATCTTAACTTCGTTCTAATTTAAAGTTATTATCTCACCTTATCATTAATTTCGACTTCAACAACTTTCCTCACTAAGACTATATTATAATCCAAGGTTTCATTCTCTCGATACTAGTTATTATTATTATCGTCAACCATTATAACTATTAACTCTTATCCTCTTTCATATTCATCTTGCTCCTTTCTAATCGATCACAGTCTTATTCATCATTATCATCATTCCTATTATATTTCATTACTTAATATACAACTCTTTATCTTCCCTTACATTTCCTCTTAACGACCCGCTCATCGTTTACAATCATCTAAATTAGACTTCTATATTCTCTATTAATTTTTACTCCTTATACGTTACTATCTAACATTCATCTTAAGTTCTTTAACTACCTTGGCTATTTTACTCTTTCACTTAACAGTATTCTTAAACTCATTATTGATTTAAGGAGATTATGTATAACCTCATCAGTTACTTGGAGGAGCACCTACTTCATATCCCATTTTATCATCGTCTTATACCCCTTTTTACTAAATCCTATTTGCTCTATTAAATTCTTGTCTTATAAACCTTAGTTAATTGGATATCTTTTCTCACTGTTATTATCATCAGTGACCTTACCCAATGTTTTAACTCCTACTCACAACATAACCCACTTCATCATTTACTCGTCACTCTAAACAAGATATGTCATCGATATTACTTGTCATTCACAAACATTATTTATTACACCATTCATCATCACCATTCAACAATTATCATCTCAACAAAGATCTTCATCATACGACAGTGACCTCTCATCATTAAACAACATCTTACACGAGAATATGTACACATCACATTCCTTTGTTATTCATTACCATATTTTGGAATCTACCCTCGTCATTCATTCTCTCCATTACTACATCTTTCATTCTAATAGTATATTATCTTCGGTTCATATTTAAGTTTGTTATTATCCTGATGTAATCACTTCTATTTATACTTGAACACACTCCCTCATCTATATATGTAATTTAGGGGTCCTTACATTTACTTTACACACTAATGAGTTTATTAAAATCACTATTACTTTAATAAATGTTGAAGAATCCACTAAAAGGATTGTACTAAAATTTCGTTAACAACGCATCATGACTCAAGTGCGGTGTTTAAATCATTACTCAAGTTCTAGAGGGACTAATGGATTACATCCAATGAGAAATGAAAGCTAACACCTTTATCTACATCTTTCACGAGGAGACCTAAATCCAATTCGGTACATAGAAGGGTGGAAAGATTGGTTTCCCTCAACCTAGGCAGATTGCATGACTGTGCTGACCCCTGTGTAGTATTTCAATCATAACTCACGTTGTGGATGTTTGTTTCAGGTGAGACCAAATCCATTGGAAAGATAACATCCATACCTACAACTTTCATGTTTACACCAAGACCCAGTTCGGAACAGAAATGGGTCAAAAATGCCCATAAGTGGGCACTAGGCGCCAGGAAACAGGCACCTGAAGCGCCAACTCTCGGGTTGTGGGCGCTAGGTGCCCTTGTTGCAGTGCAGCACTGTGATGTGCCCCAATTCTACGTTTTTGAGCTACGGAAGTGCTTATAAAAGTCCCTAAATGTCCACTTTAAGAGTCCTTATGATCCCAAACTGATATGAAACATTACTTAGGGTTATCCTAACATCAAAACACTACTTTTTCACACAATTTATCTAATTGCATCACTCTTCACATGATTAAATTCTCAAATCAATTACCTAATTTTGGTTTTTGAATTTTAATCTTTCAACAACAACAATAACCCTCAATTCTCATATATCAACTTCATCTTTTAATTAGGTCATCATCAATCTCTGATCACAATCTCACATCATAACAACAACATCCTACTCTAACCTCTTTACATCCCCACGATAAAAACACAAACCCTAGAGATGAATAGATTCTCCCCCTTAACTCAAATCCGTAGAAACCTTTGGTTTGGCTCGATGTTGCTGCATTAGGGTTCCGCTTCTCTCCCTCTGTTTTTCTTCTCCCTTTTCTTGATCAGCAAAACTGATTTCTAATCCCTAACATTCCTATTTATATTTGGGCTCACTATTTGCTATAGGTGTCTTCCTTTCATACGCACTACTCTTTTACTTCTCCCCTCCCCCACTTATTATAATCTTGCTTTCTACACCCACGACTCTTTATTTATTTTGTTAGGACACTCCTCCTCGTTCCTTTTAATTTTCT
>Ga0228710_1010647_pt1 | contig 12196 bp, 5 predicted proteins | sample MedpolnodulmetaG_FD_177995 | JGI IMG/M metagenome (GOLD analysis project Ga0228710, IMG submission 177995) | Root nodule microbial communities from Medicago polymorpha collected in Santa Monica, California, United States - pink nodules | ecosystem: Host-associated > Plants > Roots > Nodule...
TTGGAAATATGGTTCTTTGGTTTTTTTTTTTTTTTATTCGGTGTCGTGTTGTTTTCTATTTGAATTTTTTATTTAGATGGTTCAAAATATCGTTCTTAGAATCTTATATTTTAGGCAACCAGCCCCTTGCACTATCCATATGTCATGTCGTACTTTTTTTTTTACGTTGCTTTTAAATCATATAATATAATATATAATATATAATTTTAAGTCATTTTAGTTAAATACAAAATATTAATTGAATTTATAAAACACATTTATCATTTTAGATATGAAATTAATTTGAAATGAATTTAAATATTTAAAAAAGAATTGAAAAAGTAATAAAATTATGTATAAAATTTATTAAAAAAATAAATAAACAAACATGTTCTTTTATGTCATTTTATAGTAATCAATCACTTCAACAACTAATTTTACCAAACACATTATTTTTAATAAGCGAGTTTTTCCAGCTATAAGCTATCAGTCATCAACTATCAACTAGTTTATCAGCTAGCTTATAGCTGATTTTTACCAAAGAGAGTCTTAGTTTAAAGACCACTTTTTTTTCTTTCTTTCACCTCATGGTGGAAAAAAACTCCTGAAAAAATATAAAATGGGTCAAAAATCAAAATTATCAAACATTAGAACGAAAAAAAAGGAGGGAAAATTGGCTCCAAAGTTTTTTCGCTAGAATTTGGTGTGGTCCAATTTGCGGAAAAACCAAAACTCTTATTACTTGTTGCTCAGTCACAGGGATAATTACCCGGATTAGTCTCTTCTTAATCACCATTTTTTTACATTTATTTACTGAAAATTGAAATTGAACTCGTCAAAACTTGTTACACCTATTTTCTCACAGCTCCATTTTTTGTTTTTATTATTCAAAAAGAAGCTTCAAATTCAATTCAATGGGTTCTTCAACGCGATTGGCTAAGCTCATTTCCACCATTGCCTTTTCAGCTTATTTCTTTATCATCATTTTTCAAATCCCCATTTTCAGGTATTATCATCATCATCATTTCTCTTTCACCCTTTTTTCTTTTCTTTAATAAAGCTACCTTTATTATTCCTTCTTTTTGTTTTTATATATCATTATTAGTATTATTACATTATACATTTTCAATTTAATATCTTCTGCAAATTAGGGTTAATCATTGCTGTAACATTTAGGTTCTGTTTTTATTTTTTACTTTTGAAGGGTTTACGTTCTGTTTCTTTTGTTCTTTAAATTAATATTCTGCAAATTAGGGTTAATCAAGTTGTGAAGCTCTGACACGGACACCGGACACTGATAATATTTTGAAAAGAATAAATTAATTGAAGATATTTACATGTGTAGGTGTCTGACATTGACACTGAACCACTAAAATATTACCGGTAATCTAGAGTTTGAGTGAGAGGTAACTAAAAACAGGCAAGTGATTCAAAATCCAATGTATCATACAATCAAAGTGAATTGTAGAAAGTTAAATTATGACATTAATTGGGTTCATAATTGCAGTTTAACTGGCTCAGATTCATATACTAATTAGTAAAAGACCTATGTGGACCGTACATTTGCCCGTAGTTTTGACGATACAAATAGATTGCATGTTTTCTTGTGCGATAATTTTTTTGGTCAAATGTTATGTGTTGGTGAATGTGTGTTTTCAAGTTGGTCAAATTGTGGTCTAGTATGATAGAGTTGTTGATCTAGTTGATGACAACGGGGAGTGGAATTTGCGGATGAGGAGTGATTGGCTGCCTATGCATATGCTGCAGAAAATCATAGCCATTGTTCCACCTAGTAGAGACGGAGGGGATGATGTTAGATGTTGGCCGGGTGATATTCATGGAGAATTCTCAGTGTCTGCAGCTTATTATAGCCTCTGTTGATTCAATACTCTGATTCAAATCATGAGCCTTGGTCTAAAATTTGGCATCTTAAGGTTCAAGGAAGAGTGAAATTCTTTCTTTTGGTTGTTTTACATAGTAGATTGATGACCAAGTTTCAGAGAAGTAAAATTGAAATTGGTAAACCTTGGTGTGTGAATTGTGAAATTGAAGTGGAAACCATATTACATGCCTTGCATGACTGTCCCAATGCTATGGTGTTATGGATTGATGTCATCCCATTGGATGTGAGAAATTGGTTATTTAGTGTGGACCTGGTGCATTGGATTGAGTTTAATTTATCTAGTTCTCATGTTGGAAAATTGAATATAGGTTGGAAGAATTATTGAGTTCTTGCTTGTCATATGCTTTGGTCATGGAGAAACAAAGAGTTGCAGTCTTTGCGCTTTGTTAGTTAGGCCTGCTAATCCGTGGATACTAGTGCAGCAGCGAGTGAGTTGCTATACTGATACGGTGCAGCAGAACCGCTTATTACATGATGCCATTAAACGTCAAATTTTCATTAGTTGGATTCCACCTCCTATGGGGTGGGTAAAATTAAATACGGATGGTGCTAGTAGACGGTAATTAGATTTGTGGTTATGCTAAATATCTTGGAGCGTGTAGTGCCTCTCTTGCAGAATTGTGGGGGGGGTTCGATGGATTGAATATGGCCTGAATGAGAGGTTTCCGGGCGGTGGAGCTTTGTATTCATTCAGTAGCAGTCGTGAAGAGTATGAAGGGTGGCAAGTCTAGTAGTGAGGTGGGGAATCACAGTTTACTTGAGATGGAGTGGGAGATCAAAATTTGTCATTTGCATCGAGAAGCAAATTGTTGTGCGGACGCTCTAGCTAATATGAGTTGTGACAGCGACGATGCTTTACAAGTGTTTGAGTTATGTCTGAGTCAGATTAGTCATTTGATCTTTGTTGATGTTATTGGAGTTTCTACTCCACGTCTAGTTGGTTTTGGCGCTCTTTGTATCCACAAAAAAATGTGTGTTTTCAATTCTTGCAATAACTAACACCAAAAGCTTGCAATAACTAACAGGAAAAGCTTGAAATGAAGTTCTGATTTAATACTTTCAATTTCCATTTCAGTTATAATTTAAAAGAATCAAAACAATGCTCTTTGTATAACTGTATTGTAGTGCTAATTGATACTAACAAAGGCTCCATTTCTTTCAGCGTTCCATGCAGAAGGGGAATCTGCAAGACACCGTTAGAATTGACATGTTCTCAATTGATTGCAAGTGAGGTGTTTCCACTTTTCATAGTGAAAGCTCTTATCTACCCAGGATCAGTTGCAAAGGCTATTTTCAAGCTGAAAACAATCCCAAGTTACAGAAACTTGTTGCACAATTTCAATACAAGGACAATCTCGGCCGTATCAGAACTCCAACGCCTAGAGGTTGATTACTAACTGAAAAGAAAAACAACGGTTACATCAGTGCTATAGCATTATAGTGTAGCGAACAAATTGATATACTTCTGCATTATGCTATTTAATACAAAATTTTGCCAAATAGCAGCTCTATAGCACTGTCGCATAGTAGAATTTTAACAAACTGGTATTTTTTGCAATCTGCAATTGACAACACCGCCTCAAATTGTATTGGTAAATGAACCTTCTGAGGGTTTAGTTTTGACACTCGTTTTTAAAGTTGGGTTTTTCCTGCAGGTTCTTGCAGGAAGCTATTTGGCTGTAGGAGGAGCAATATTGGGTTTGATAAAACCAGGAAGAATGGGACTTTTTGGAATACTTCTTCTTATATGGGGTCTGATTAGAGAACTCATCATGATAGAATCTGGTTTCAGTCATGCAAAGGGTATCCGAATCTATCCAACCATTCTTTTTGCTCTAGTCTCTGCATTCTTTTCCATTAGAAGGGATGTTAGAGAATTAATTCGTACCTTTAATCTAAAGCGTGTTCGGAAGGCAAAACATTTCTAAATGATTTGAAAATTGAGAATGGCATACATGCGTCAGCGTATGCATCCTTGGTGTAACATGCTAGGATGCTTGAATCTTACTCGACAGGTAGGTAGCTAGGAATACTTCTGCTTACTGTTAATGGCAATTTCAACCACAGGAATACTAGACTTCTTGATCTTAGGCTAGCCATTGGAAAATATGCAGCAAATTTTTTGACGAACTATTGGTAAATGAGAATGTGTTGGTTGACGATATTCATAGCACCTGATTTGACACGACAGAATTTTTAATAAGTGTACAATGCAGCTTTGTGTGCACGATTATTTCTTTCATTTCATTTGTTAAATCTAAACAAAGAGAAGGCAATTTCCAATAATCAAATACAACATATACATGGAATGAGTTGTAGACATAGGGGATGCTTACATCGCAGGTCGCAACAGAATGTGGTGAATTCTGAGACATGAAATGCAACAGGTCCGTGTCTTGGAACTTGCCAAATTTTGTTGGTGATAATGCAAGCATAACCATATGTAACCAGCTGATTTTATGTGTTTGTTTTGGCGTTGGGGGAATGGTGAACGCATGTTGAGTTAGAAGCTATTTATTGCAGCTTTTTTATATCACGGTGAATTGACATGCCTTCTTCGACTTGGAGGTTGATGGCCACTCTCCCAAACGAACCGTTTCTTTATCAGTGTTCAATGTGATTGATTGTTCTGAATAAAGAATTTGTAGGATTATTTAGAAATATGCATTATGTAGCTCACTGTACAATTTCAGTTCATTCATTGCATATGTTAAATCTAAACAGAAAGTAGTTCCTTGTTTCCAAAACTCAAATAGCAAAGCCAATATTTTCTGTGAGAGCTTTAAAGATCAATTTAATGTTTATCACCTTATCTCATAGCATTATTAATTCTCAAAGTTAAAAGTAGTATATCCATTTGAATTTCCAGCTCAACCGCTTTAACTGGAGGAGTTGGAGAACAAAATAAGAAGACATTGACTCCTCTAAAGTGAGAAAATCAAGAGATGTCATTTTGATATGGTTACAATGTTGACTTTTAATTTGTTAATCGATGGTTAATAATATTCATTTTACATTTTAAAGTAAATGGTTAATATATATGTATTGATGCCTCATAGTTGATATTGAGCAGAATGTTTTTATTTATTATTGTACAAGCGGTTAGAATGTTCTTGTATAGTATTAGCAAAAAAAAAAAATGTTCTTGTGTGGTATATTTGCATACACTATATCACTACTATAAAATAATCTAGAAATATAATTACTATTACTAATTAGTAAATAACAATGGCGCCGGCAGCAGCATCATTATTGACGAAATGTTCCAAAATTAATGGTGACAGAAACAAAGAGAAAAACTGTGGCATCATCATTGTCATAGTCATTGACATTCAATATTCCACAAACAATGGCGGAAACATGTTCTTACTTACCGGAGGAGTGGTGGGAGTGTATCTTCAAGTTAGTTGACGATGGCGACAACAACCGTTACTTGGAACCTCTCTCCCTCGTGTCCAAACAGTTTTTGTCCATCACCAACCGTCTACGATTCTCTATCACAATCTCTGATAAAACCATCCCTTTCATTCCTCGCCTCTTCAACAGGTTCCCTAACCTCGCATCTCTCAACATCACGCGCTTCTCCACAAAAAGTGACCTCGACAAGCTTCTTACCAATATCTCCACTTTCCCGGTAGACATTAAATCGCTTACTTTCTTCCATTGCTATAGCAATATTCCTGCAGATGGGCTGCGAGCTTTCTCCAAAAATATGAAAAATTTGACATCTCTTACTTGTTACCGAATGAATAAAATCCGCAGGAATGATCTATTCTTCCTTGCTGATTGTTTCCCTTTACTCGAAGAACTCAACCTTAGCTATCCTGTTATTGCTACTAGCTATGATTTTGAGCTAGATGATGATGATCAGACGTTGTTGGCACTTCCCAAACTCCGCAAAATTAATTTATCAGGTAATTTCATCGATCGCCAATATGTTAACTCTCTCTGCAAGAACTGTAACCTTCTTCGAGATGTGATCGTGACTGATTGGTTTTAACGAAGCAAAGGAATATCTATTTAGATGACGATACTCCATTGTGATATAATATATTTATTGTTGAATCAGAATTTGATTTTCGATTTGGTTGTTACTGCAAAGCAAACTTATGTGTTGTGTTATCCAACTTTTTAGTTTTTTCTTTTATTTTCTGCAATAAAACAGCTTTTGTTGACATTCTTTTTGTTCAGCAGGATAAAAGAAGTTCAAACAATTTTTCCAACATTTTTTAACACTACATGTGAACTTCCACTGAATTATTTTGAGTAATGTTTGTTATGGTTTCTTCATCTGCATAATGCATTTAATAACATAATACCATTTATTATGCATTTAAGCTTGAAGAGCATACAGAGTAAAACTGATGTAAGAGTCTTTAAATCGTGCTCCTTTGATGCAAATCGGAAGTAAAAATGAATTCAAGTTCAAACAAACATGAACACATTGGATACTATTTGCATAGGTACGGGTACGGTGCCTTATACGATATGAGTACTGAAACGAGAATACGACAATTTAAAAATAAATCGGAAGTATAACGGAAGTATACAGCAATTTAAATATATTGAATTTAGTTAATGATATGAGCCTAATTTGTTCATCTAGTTTTGGTTGCATTGTTAAGCTGCAAATGGTTTGGAACAAGTTTCACAAGAATATGAACATTATTAAATCTAATATTTTCTTTCAATTTTGCTTAGGCAAGGTTAAAGTTGATTGCAATGGAACAACTTCGCCAAATTGAAAGAATATGAGAGACTGAATTTCTTTTAGGATGGGTTTGTTTCAAGTTTACCAAATTTATTCCGTAGGAATAACATTCCTTAGAATATGAAGATGGAAATTTTATTCTAAGGTATATAGAAAAAATATGTTTGTTTAACATTATAATATTGCCGGGAACCATAAAAATAGGGATTATAACAGATAATTATATATTAATTTATTCCCATCTTCGTGGGAACTTTATTCCCACCCTTTTTTTTTTGGAAAAATTTTCTATTCTCAGGAAAGTTTCATACTCGGAAATAAAATTTAGTAAACTTGGAACAAACATAGACATAAATATTTCTATCTTTTTATTCTAAGGAATCTACGAATATAACTTGAAGCAAACGCACCTTGTCTTCTTTATTGTGTATTTTATCTAGAAAGTGGTTTCTTAATAACATTGATAGTTGGATCTAAAACTCCTTTTATCAAATTTGTTTTTTATTTCCATTCATGTTCTTACATAAAATGTACCGTTTTCATGTTTGCTTTTAAGCCTTATAATATGTTGCGTCGGCCTGTCAATTATTATGCAGGTGTAAAATTATTTTGAAATTTTAATAATCATTAAGACATTGAGAATTATATGCTATAAAACCTTGCTAGTCCTCTAAAAAAAAATTGCTAGTTTTATTCCAACGAGTTTTTTAGAAAAGGTTTTTAGACAGTTGTTCAATTTCACTGTTGTCTTACTGAGTTTTGGCCTAATCCTTCTATGATATTCTTTGTATTTTGTTATTTCGTCTACCAATATATTTATTAATGTCAATATAGTTGGGATGTCAAATTTACTCTGTGTTACATCTGCACTCTAACTTTTTCTTTAAAAAATGTTATAATTCGATTCTTAACTTTTTTTTTATGTAAACTATGTATCATCTGCACTTAACTACATAAACTAATCAATCGAGTCAGGTAGGACTGTAATAAATGACAAAATTCTCCATCAAAAAATTTAACACCATTACATTCACATGGTTGGATTCAGACCTAAAACCTCTAGTTAAAACTTATTTTGCTTCTTTTTTTTAAAGGAAAAATTATTTTGCTTTTGTTTTACTTTGAAGATTTACATACATTTATGAGGTTTGTTGCAAATGATGTGGGGTTGTTAATTGTGTCAATCTAGTTGCGATGTCTTAAGGCCCCATTGACGCTCTTTCCCCCTTTGCTTGTAAAAAGAACTTTGAAGAATTATATATTAGGCTTTATTAAAAATTATTGTCTATTAATCATAAATACTAGCGGTTGATGGATCCTTTTATTACACTAATGCGTGTAAATTATAAATAATTTTTTATAAAATTTAAATTAAAATTAAAATTATATGTATAAATGTTTGTGACAACTCTAATAATATAATTCATTTTAATCCCTTACCGCAAAGAGTTAGATATAAGAGAAATGCTTTCTTAGGAACAAACCTAAATTAAAAAAATTTGGTCACACTCACACAAATACATTTTTATTTAAAGATTAAATGGTTTGATGATGTTGAATGACAAGACTAATTTAGTTATTTTTTAATTTCTTTCTTTATTGTGTGTACGCCCAAATAATTTAATTTGTGATTGTGCCTATGTAAGAATAGCTCTAGATATCATTCATTTTAATCCCTTAACGCAAAGAGTCAGATAAACAACTTCAACAATCAAAATAGAATATACGTAGTTTAGTTATTTGTGCCAATATCACTCTCCACTCTATTCTATATTGCAAATATATATAGATACTTAAACGAAGATTAAAGTTAGTGCATTTCCATTAAATAGTGGTTAAACAGTGATCAAGAACAATATTCTTAACTTTTGTAGTGGGTGTGCATTAACATTTTCCATATATATGAGTGGACAAGAAAACCACTTTTTGGCTCGTGATCTTGTTAGCTGTGTGTTGATGTTGATTTCCATAACATGGCGTGTATGAGTGTATTTGGAACCATAATCAATTGCAACCAAATCAGATTGTTAACATGACACAAACTATGTTGGCTGAGTGTGCAGTTGATAGGAGTTTCTTTTGTAATGACTAATGAGAGCACAGTGGGTATGTCTGTTGTCTGTTTTCGTGTGCTGGGCAATTTATTAAGGCGATTTCAGGTTGGTGTCAACCTGAGATGCGAGTTCTCGAAAGTGAGACAGTTTCTTTGTTAAAAGCTTTGCGTTGGATCCATTATTTGGGACTACACAGGGTGTCCCTGATGCACTAAGTCTAACTTTATGGAATGTTGCGTGCGTAGATGAAGATGGTACGTCTAAATTCAGCGTAATGGTGGCAAACATTAGGCGTCGTTTAACTTTTGATTATAACTTTAAGGTAAAGTTTATTAAAAGGCAAGCAAATATGACTATTCATTCTCGTGCTAGAGTTACCATTTCTTATGCTTGTCGCCATGAGTTTGGTTATGGTCCTCTTTGTATTCTTCCGTTTTTTATTAATGAATTAAGTTAAATTTGTTTGGTTAATAACATAATAAATTAATGCATGTCTTTTAAAGTCATTTTGCAACCCATCTCAATGTTTTCTCTCTCCTTGGTTAAATCAATCATTTTTTTTTATGAACAACTAATAACGCTTTAGTGCTTCAATCAACACTTACTATTTATTTTTTAATAATGCATGTTTTTGAACATTTTATTGCAAATGAAAATGATTTTACATAAACACTTTTTTTAAAGGATGTTAAATCAACACTTAGCATATCATTATGGATTCTTCTTGATGTGTAGGTTTCAGTTCCCCATCGTTTGGTTTAGTTTGGTTCATCCAATTTTTCTGATATTTTGTTCGCTGAGTTGTTAGCAATTTACCACGGTATGATATTGACCAAAATTGTAGGTATCACTAACTTTGTTGCTAATGATTCACTCGAGTGCATCAACCTCGTCAATAGTCTCATTGTGAAGTACATGTCTATGTTGTGCTTGTTAAAGACATAAAAAGCCATTTCTTCAAAACAATATGTCATTGTTTGTCACACCCTTAGAGAAAAGAATCAATGTGCATATTCTTTTGTAAAACTTGGAGCTTCCTCAAACAATGATTTCTTAATCCATGCTTCTTCTATGGAAGGCTTGCTTAATCTTATTCGTAATAATGTTTTACGAACTTTCTTCTTTACAGAGTACTTTCCTTGTTTGCCTTTGTTTTTGTTATTTGGTACTATAAGAAAAACGTCATTATAAAAAATGTTATTAGTCGATCATAAAAAAAAATGATTGGTTGAAAGTGAGAAAAAAAGTTGGGATGAAATGCAAAATGATTTTAAAAGACATGCATTGGTTACTTTTGAAGAAAAGAAGATGGTTTTTTTGTCCAAAACTAAAAAGAGAAATGATATTTGAACATCCATTTTGTGACAACTTTCTCTCTCATACTCACATTACTTTTTACTTTATCTCTCTATTGCTTTGATTTTCGTGTAAATATCTACTTTATCTTTGTAAATTATGGTTGTCATATAAGTTGTCAACCAAATGGATGTTCAAATAACACTCCTCAACCAAAAAAAGTGTAGCATGCTAATGAACACCTGTTAATTTTTTAGTAAAAAAAATGATATATAAACATCTATTTTGACAACCCTATGTATATAGGGGTATTTTCGTAAAAACATTGTGTTATAAAGTTTTTTCCTTGTGGTTTTATGAAAATACTCATATTAACATAAAGTTGTCAAAATAGTTGTTGTACCCCTATTTTATGTATGCAATGGCGGAGCCAGACAAAAAAGTTTGGGGTGACCGCCATAAAAAAATACTAAAATATATAAATCATATTGCATATAACACATTTAAGTCATAATAAACAAAAAATCGATCATTTAAAATTTAAACTACATTTATACCAATGTTTTTAAAGGTGGGCCGGAGATTGAACCGGTGAGACCTTCGGTTCATGGTTCAATTGGTTAAACCGGTTAAATCGTTATGAACTGTTATTGAACCGGTTAATGAATAAATAAATATAAATAAAATAAATATAAAGATAAACCAAGAAAAACCTCTAAAGATTTTATTAATTTTCATATTTTAATGCAACCTACTTTATTCTTTATTTATATGGATATTAATCCATTTAGTTGACTCATTGAGCCCAAGTCCAAATCAAAGTATCCAACACTAGATATAAATATAAATTAGTTGTTGTATCACATTGGTTGGTAATATTTCCTAAGCCGCCGCTAACAACTTTCTCTTTCGTTCTACTAGTTCATGTTTCTTTTTTCCTTTCCTTATAGAGACCACAATTTCTACGAAAGCAAACTAAAAGCTTAAGCTTTTTCATCAAATTTGAAAGACATCGTTAACATCAAATTTGAAAGCCTTTTCAGCAGGAGTGGCAATGACAAAAGGAAATGTATTTTCTGTTCCTTCCAACAAGTATGCAGAATTCAATATGTTCTTGGATCCTTTAGCAGCAAAGACATTGTTTCAATCAGAAGTTAACATCACACTCATTCCACTCGGTATCCAGCGCAAAGCAAGTTCATTTTCAAGTATCATAAACTGGCTTAGTAGGACAAAAAAAACCCAAAAGCAGTATATAAATTTTTTTTTATTTTAGGATGGGGTCGCGGTGGTTCCCCCTTGCCACCCCAGTTCCGCCACTGGTAGGACAGAAAAAAACACCAAAAACAGTATATAACTTTTCTTATTTTTTTTAGGATGGGGTGGCAGTGGCTCCCCCTTGCCACCCAAGTTCCGCCACTGTATGTATGGATGCATGTATACCATATTTTTGTAGGGGTTATATAAAACATGTTAGCATGGGAAGAGAGGTGGTTGGACCATGCTTGTGTTAGAACAATCACTCTGTTCTATGCGCAGCGAAAGTGCTTATTAAGAATAAGCTGTTTTGAGCAAGATGAATAACTAACAGAAAATGAAGAACTAAAACTGAAGAAACAATGAATGGGAGAATTTTTTATTGATTCACACCACTACACTTTTATTTACAACATAAGGGAGTGTATATATACAACTAGATGTTGTAACAAACTCCTCTAACTAACTACATCAGAATCTGTCTTCAGAAGCTTCACTTCAGAAGCTTTACTTCAGACGCACCACTTCAGGAGCTCCACTTCAGAAGCACTATTTCAGACGCTCCACTTCAGAAGCACTACTTCAGAAGTATTCTTCAGAGGCGCTACTTCAGAAGCATTCTTCAGTTATTGATTACTTATTCTAATACTCCCCCTTAATCATAACTGCTGAATATTAAAGACACTTAAATTCTTTCTCAGAAACTCAACTGAACACTTCTTAAAGCCTATTTGGATTAGAACTTGATCAATTTTCTTGTTCCATGCTCTAGAAGCCTGCTTTAATCCATATAGTGCTTTATGCAGTTTGTACACCATGTTCTCTTTCCCAGCAATCTCAAATCCTGGTGGTTGTGACACAAACACTAGCTCTTCCAGGGGACCATTTAGAAATGCTGACTTTACATCTAAATGATAGAGCAACCACTCATTCTTACAAGCAATAGCAACTACTAACCTCACAGTCTCAATTCTAGCAACTGGAGCAAACACTTCA
>Ga0228710_1010649_pt1 | contig 12195 bp, 6 predicted proteins | sample MedpolnodulmetaG_FD_177995 | JGI IMG/M metagenome (GOLD analysis project Ga0228710, IMG submission 177995) | Root nodule microbial communities from Medicago polymorpha collected in Santa Monica, California, United States - pink nodules | ecosystem: Host-associated > Plants > Roots > Nodule...
TTTTCCGTTATTTTTTTTTTTTTTTATCCATTTTATATTATCATACATTGCATGAACTATGACATATTTTAAGAGGCTATCGTATTTAGCTTCATTCTATTATATTGATGTTATAAGAGGACGCAGAGGGTGATTTTGTTGGAAAATAAAACAATAATATTTTTCACAAAACTCTACTCTTTTTTTTTTTTGAGTAAACAAAACTCTACATTTTGTGAAGTCGCAAATCTATACAAGTATATTATAATTTTAATGTCCATCGATTATGATATTTTGCATTATTCGTATACTTATAAATGATATAATCTTTTTTTGACAAAACTTATAAATGATATAATCATTAATGTTTGATTATTATTGTCACTATAATGTCCACATTCATATTTTTATTTAAACTAGTGAATATACATGCTATTCCAATAGGAGATATTTTATATTCAAACTCTTTCTGAATTTTCAAGTCACTGATTTTAGTAAAATTTAGATTAATTAGATGTTAAGCAATGTGCATATGAAGTGTAAGTTTAGTGATAAGAGTTTGACTGTAATTTTAAGGGATAAAATTCAATTACATCCAAAGAAAATGGTAAAAATTGTAATTAATACCAATTTAATTAATATTAATTTCTCCTTTAAAAAAATAAATAATAATTTTTCATTTCTCCAATTTTTCAAAATGTCAAGTATGATAGCGAGAACATTTACTGATTCTAACTTAAAGTCATTTGTATCTTTAAAAAAAATTAAAGTAATTTGTAATAGAGCAAACACATTCTCCCGGATAACATCCCGTGCTATTGATCCACTAGCCATAGGAATATCTACCACTCTAATGTGGTATTTCTTTCTTCTTCTTTCACAAGGATTCAAATCCATGACATGGGGTTTAAGTACGTTGTTATGGTTTCTTATCCTCATGGGAGGGCAAAAAAATAAAATATCACACGAAAGGTAATAGATATTCCTATAAATGACAAATTCTTACGTGAGGCCGGTGACCAATCCGTTATATAGGAGTTGCTAACTTAGACCAATTTAAAAAAATTAAGGTCTAAGTTAGCAATATGCACCTTTTTATTTGGACAAAAATATCCATTTGTTACTATTCAAACAAATTTTAAGCATAAGATTATTTTTGTAAATTTAGAAAGCATTTTTTGAAACATTTTGTTGAAATATAAAAATTGAGTGCAATTTACTAAATCATCATTTAATTCTAAATTGGTTTGAATGGGGGCAGGTAGATTTTTTTTTTGCACTAATAAAAAGGTGCACACTTACTAAATTAGACCCTAATGCTTATATATATATACAAACCTAAAAATATTAAGGTCTAAGTTAACAAATGCAAATGTGCATTTTTTCATTTGAAAAAAAAAATTCATTACAAAAAAAAAATATCTTTATTATTTAAAGGGGAAATTACACTCACCTTTCCTGATGTTTATTAAAATGACACTGACACCCTCTCTAGTTTTAAAACTTACACGAACCTCCCTTAAGTTTTTATGAAATAGACAAACATTTCCCGTATCTATTAACACCGTTAAATTTCCGTTATCTTTTCTGGTTTGAAGAATAGCAACATGAACAATGAAATTGGCAACACAAACAGCAATCACATATTCTTTATGATCGTTGAAAGAGAACATTCTAACATACATATATAATATATTTTTAGCTTCTCATAAATCAACAACACGTGAAATGAGTTTAATAACAACAATTCCATTAAAAATGATGCATGCATAAATAACATGGTAAATTCAAGTGTCAAAAAGTGAAAAAGATATGATGGTGCTTTTGATATTCTGTCGCATATCATATGTTGTTCTTGAATTGTTTGGAATTTTCTTTAACGGGATTAATCGAGTAAACTGATTTAAGTCGTATTTCTAATTTCGTTCGAATATAAGGTCTTTTGGAAATTTAAATGTTCTAAAATGTTCCACTAGTTTCTCTCCATATTTGTTTTGAAAATCAGTTCTGACTTATAGATTTTTCTATGATGATTTCTTGAAAATTAAAAATATATGTATGTTATTAGAACGTTGGCTATTTAATTTCATTTATGTGTTGGTTGATTTCTGGGAAACTAAAAACATATGTATGTTAGAACGTTCTGTTTCAGCAACAAGAAACAATATGCTCTTATCATTGACATCGTCATTTTCATTGTTTGCATTGCAGCTATCTAAAATTTTGTTAACGGAAAGTTAACGGTGTTAACGAAGAAGGGATGTATTTGTCTATTTGATGAAAACTTCACGAAAGGTCAGTGTAAATTTTAAAATTAGAGGGGATGTTAGTGTCATTTTAATAAACCTCATGTGAATGTATTTTCCCCTTATTTAAAACATTAAAGTCTAAGTTAGTAGTTTCTTTTTTGGTATAATGTTTAATAGCTTCTTTTAATGAGTCAACAAACTTAAAAGGAGCTTCAAATTATTCAACCCTTGTTACCTGGAGAAAGTGCATGCTTCATTGGTACGATGAAATTTCATGGGACAGCTCTATAACATGCTTTTGGTTTTTAACAAATTAAAATTAAGTGCTACTTACAAAATTATCCTTTATTTATAACTACCTTAGACGTATGTATTACTGTCCGTTGCCACATTTCAAAATAATTTTATCCTGAAAAAACACTGCCCCAAAAAGAGATAATTTGATCAATCTCATCCTCATTGAAAGGATTGTCACATGATTATTTTGCTGCAATGTTAAAGTTGGAAATGAAACTTACAGAGACATATTCCATTAAACTTCAAATTATAAATGATTATAGAAAAATTGTCACAGATTAAATAATATTATTTTGTAAATATCTGGTTGCTGTGTAATCTTTCTTCAACGTGCTATGCCCTACAAATCTCAATTGAAATTCAACGGTTGTTTTTCTCTCAAGAAATAATGATTCTCAAACCTTGAAAATGAAAAAATAAAATAAAAATCACCCTTTACAAGATAAGGTTTTATATGGTCGTGTTTAACATCTGTGCATGATTCCAATTATTACGAGACTCAATCATATTAAATTTGTTCTTTGCAACATAAAAAAATATCACAAGTGCTTCATATATATAATGATAATGGTGCACATTTCATGCACATGTAACGTCTTTGCTTGTAGATCCTCCATCCTTATAAAGTTGAACTACAAGAACAATGCTTTCCATTATTATAAAAAAAATGGTGTATAAGGTCATTGGCTGCATGTATGTACAAATTAATTATTATAATAATGTTGAGAGTGCTAACATTATTTTACACTGGCAAAGCTTTGATGGCTAGACTATGAGAAAGATGCATAACCCTTCAAATTTAAATCCTTCATGCATTGTGGACAATACGGTATTTAATTATGGGTCAGTGAATGGTCATTATCGGCCCTTGCATTTTGATACATATAGAGATTTCACCATAATAAATCCCCATTTCCAACCATGCAGACCATTTCATAGATTAAGAAAATATCATAAATTAAAAAAATGGTAATTTTGTTATATCATCTTTACTGACAATTTGTGTGTTTCCATTATCATAATGCAAAGTAAAAAATAATTTGAAAGTGTTACATATAGTATTAATTAGGGTTTCTTTTAAACAAACAAAAATGGAATATATTAATACCGACAAAACAGTCTCCTTACCACAAGGTGTACCAAAAACACCACTAAAACATACAAACAGTCATCCAAAGAGTCAAAAAATAATTAATCAATATCCAAACAAGAAAAAGGGCTCGACCACCACTTCTGAAAGCCATAGACAAAATTGACATTTTTTGTTTTCAACCACCAAAAGGAATAAAATTTAACTTCATCTAACAATTGTGGTATGAAATAATCTAATTAGAGTTACAATTGGAAAAAAAAATCGCTTAAAACTACATATTGGAAAATGAAAATGAGACAACTCATTGAGATAAATATTGTGCAAGTGCTAACATGTGTTTTTAAGAGCACATGTAAAGAAATATATGTCTTAAAAATTGTGCATTTAACTTTTTAAAAATTAAAATATGTTTTTAATGTAAGGTTGTTACTTTTGGATCTTTAACATGTGTCTTTAGACATAAGTAAACAAGACTATAAATATTATTATAAATGCGACAATTATTATAGGACATGGTATACACATAGTCAAAATTTAAATCCACGGTGAGATGAGTAATTTCTGTTGTATAACAAGTGTAACTTAGAAGTCGTACATTAGTTAGAAAAGTTGAGATTGAGTACTTTATAAGTGAGAGAGCCAATAAACTCGTTGTCTTAAGGTTTTGTGTAAAAGAGGGACGTTTCTCTCACTTGTGTGGTTTTCGCTTCCGAGGTGGCATGCTGAATTGATGGACTCACACTTGATGGGAGGGATTGTTTTGTGACAAGTGTGAGTTAGAAGTCTCACATCGATTAGAAAAGTGGATGGTCGAACACTTTATAAGTGAGTGAGCTCATAAATCCATTGCTTTAAGATTTTGAATAAAAAATGTGGTGTCTCTCACTTATGTTGTTGCTCTTATCTAATAGAGGTGATTCCTCCTCTCCTCTTGTTACCCAACAATTTTCTAACTTTTGTTGTTCATTCCAGAGGTGAATGCTAATAGAATTTAATAACTGAATCCCCTCTAAAAGAAATTAATAACAGAAAAGTAGTTGTCTAACTTTACTCAAAATAACAAGAGTCCATGTTTCTCTTATCTTTTTCCCACATCATGAATTACAATGCAAGTTTTATCTCTCAATGAGCATCATGTGCAATGTCCCACTCTCTTACAAACTCATTAACGTTGTCATCCTGTTTTTTGTCTCTTCATACCCCACTGTTTGCACTTCTTGGAAGACAACTTCAAGTTCTTAATTAGAATTCTAGTAGTTAGCTAGCAACTTTGCCAAAACAAGTAACACCACTTGTCAAATTTCTAGCCATAATTAAGGATATATACGACTCTTCTAATGTGAGATGTGCACTTTGGATGATAATATGTTAAATTATTTCGAAAAAAAAAAGAAGAAAGATAATAATACGTTAAATTATATAAATTTACCATTGGATTTTTAATAATTGCTTATTACATTTACACAAGTTTAATCATAATCACAAATCATTTATTGTTCAAACAACATTGGCTATGGTTGGATCCTAATGTTTGCTTTTGGGGAGTTCATATTCCCACACGGTGGTCCAAAAACTTTGAGTAAATTTCGATTTACCCCATGCTATATCATTGATTTTGTACAGTAAAAAATTATGGAGGTCCCAAAATCAAAAATATTCAAATTACAAGGAAAAAACTAAAATAATAAATTACATGGTAGAAAAATCAGAAATGACCTATATTACAAGAGATAAAAAACTCTTAATCCAACAAAAATAAAAATCCCGTTTAGGAACTAAAGTGTAACAAAAGGTGTAGAATTAATGGCCCATGTTTTCTAAGTGGTCTATTCAAGGAGGTCCACGTAGAGGTAAATTGGGTTGTTACTCTTTGTAACAGTTCACACACCCTTATTATGGCTTCTGACATATCTACCTAATAGTCCCTTTCAATTGCACAAGTTTCAGAAAGTTGAAATTAAAACCAGCTCAATATTGTGCTTGAGAGATCACAGCTATATTTGTGATAAGAAAAGCATTAATAAGTGCTACTATGGTCCTACATGCATCTTCTTTTAGCCACTACACTGGTTAGTGAAAACAAATGCTACGGTTTCAAAGTCTATAAAAAGGGTTTCAATCAACAAACAAAGTACAAAACTTATGTAAAATTAACAAAATCAGTAAGTGAAAATTTCGTAGTGTATAATGTAATGTCACTTCCACAACTGGCAATTTTGTTCTCGTGCTCCCAATCAATAATACAATGGATGCTTGTCAATGAAAATGTGCTACCATTATGATTGTTGTGCCCTAACCACCTTTGTTTTCTTCCCTCACAAAACTCAACTCTTGTAAATTATTAATCAACTTAATTAGTTATATTTAGCACCACATCCCTACGTGTGAGAAGACACCTAAATTATTGTATCAATGTAGATATTCATCCAAATCTCACATTGATTAATGACAACCATGTGGAGAGTTATTATAAAAATAGTTTTTGAAATTTTATCACCACAATAAATCTAATAAAATATTTTGTTGAGAGAATGTAAATGTAGTTATGAGGTGACAAACCATAAAGAATCACCACGATAAATTTGCAAGTTGTATTTTTGTTTCTTTGTGCTACTTTTATAGATGTTTGTTCTCTTGTATGTAGATTTAATCATGTTGCTTTTCCAACGATTTAAATCAAAGTGAATATTTTTTCTAAAGAAAATTGCTACCCGATTTCAAATTCCTTTCAAAAACCGAATCAAATCAAACTCAACTGCATTTACAAATTTTAGTACATAGGGGGTAAAATCCAAATAAAACCAAAATAGGAAGGATAAAAGTGCATTTAAGCCAATTTTTTATTATTATTTTACGTCTCAAACATAATTGGAAATGGTGTTGTCACTTATTTGCTTTTGAGGAGATGTTGGGGGAATGTAGTGATGTTTTATCTAACATTTATACATAGATTAGGGTGGTAGACTAGTGGCGGTGGCAACTTACTCTGAAAAAAGGGTACACGGTTATCAAAGTTTATCATATGTTAACTGAAGCGGAACCAAATACTTGGAGTGAGTTACATGAAATTATTTAGAACAAAGTAGTTCCTTTGAAGGTGTTTATTTTTGTGTAGTGTCTTCTTCATAACCGGTTACCTACAACGGATAACCTAGTTAAGCGCGGAATTCTTCAACAAAATTAGAATGAGTAAATAGGCAATTACCCCCTGAAATTAACAAAACTTCAATTACCCTCCTGAAATTGCACAACGTTAATCAACTTACCCCTCCGTCAAATTCTTCTGTTAGTCAACATGACGTTTTTCAAATACCCCCCCCCCCTGAAGTTTTGCATTTATGTGCAAAATGTCCCCCGAACTTGAACTTATGTCCAATGATTCAAATCAAAGTGAATATTTTTTTTAAAGAAAATGGCTTACCCGATTACAAATTCCTTTCAAAAACCGAATCAAATCAAACTCAACTGCATTTATAAATTTTAGTACTTATATTATTTTATTTTTTTGAAAGGAAGTACTTATATTATTATCACTAGCGAAAAGACTTCTGCTCTTTTTACTGCATTAACGTTTAAAAATTATGAACGGTGTTTTTATATGAAATTTTGATTTTGATTAAAATAAAAAATATAAATGTTTGTTAGTTATAACAAACCAAACTAAACATGATTATGCATTTCAACGACACCAACAATATATCAAAAAATATAATCTAAATTCTTTTTTTAATGACACAAACAACAATCTTTATTAAGGGTAAAATTGGGATAATGAAAAAGTAAGTAGAAATATACTCGTATAGTTTTTTTTTTGTGGTAGCCGGGGTTCGAACCCCAAACCTTGCATATTTTATACATTGTCCATACCAACTGAGTTAAGCTCACGAGGACATAGTTTGTTATATTTTTTAAATGACAAAGAAAAAAAATAACCAGACATATATATATTCATATCATGTTTGTTACATTTGTTTTAATATTTAAATTTATTCTTATTTATTTGTTATATGTTTTATTTGTATTAAAAATTGAGGGTGTTTTTGACGAGAAAACTTCAACCCAAAAGTGCTGAAAGGAGTAGTTTTCGTTATATATAGTATAAATCTATTTTCCCTCAAAAAAAGAAAGTATAGATCTATTTGTTACATGTTTTATTTGTATTAAAAATTGAGGGTATTTTTGAAAAGAAAAATCTAATCCAATAGTATTGAAAGGGGTAGTTTTCTTTATATACAATATAGATATAGATTATTGTCTTATATTAAAAAAGTTGTTGAAGTATAAAAATATAACTATGCTAATAATTATCAAGATATTTATAAGTGCATATTGGGTTAAATCTTGTATCGGCTCTCTTTCATGTTCGTTGTTATTATTGTAAGACTTTTATTGTTCTTTGAGTTCTCCACCTGCACTCCTTGTGCGGGGGTGAACCGTTTTAGTGGTATATGAATTTTATTTTGTCTTGTTAAAAAAAAACACATAATTGATAATTGTTACTTGTAATGTGAACTTTGTTTTACATTATATAATGTTGATGTTATTTTGTCTATAATATGTTGTTTGATATACTATAAACATATAATTATATATGTTCATAACATGTAAAGATAGTTTGCCATGACCACAAGATAAAAAACAATTTTTGTATGTTTGCAAACAACACATATTTAAGATTCTTTTCTACGTATCCTTATTGATGGGTTAGGCCAACATATGTCATCGGTAGAGTACCATGCTATATCCTTATGTATTACCTCATCATTACATTATTTTCAATTGATGAAGTTTGCCTTGTTTGTCGTAAGGCATGTCTGAATACATTGGAGAGCACACAGTTTATCGTCGAGAATGTCCAAGATTCAAATACATGACATGAATTTGTTAGAGATGTCCTTTTTTATATATTTAGGTGGGCAAAGGTATCTACAAAGAAAAATGCGTTTGTGAACTTCTTGACCGACCCACATGAGAGAAGATTGACATTTAGACCACCAAATGTTCTATTAAACGGATATGTAGGAGAAAACATGCATGTTTAGACTTGAGTGAAGTTTCTCCACTTATAAAATTGAAGATAAAATTGAGGACCGTTATCTATACGTAACTTTTCAGATTTCGACTAAGATGTTACTTTTAAGTATTTATTACCTTTAGAAAAAAAATGCTTTTTTTTTGTTGAAATCATTAGTGTACTACCCTAAAATAACTTAGGGTAAAATCGTCCAAAAATAATTTAATCATGCAGAAATAACTTGGGTTAAAATCTTGCAAAAATAATTTAACCTTGAAAAAACTAGCCCTTGTGGGTGGTAGTTAAAAAATAAGACCAGTCTTTGTTCTCATAATATATTTAGGCTATTTTTGCGAGACTCCAACGTATTGACCTCGAGTGAACAGGTTAATACATGTGGTTGTCTAAATTTTGTGAAGCAAACTAGATATTAGGTTGTCGCAAAGGTCCACAAAATATTTGCTTTTAGAGTAGTGGTTTTTGCTACGACACAACAACTCTCTTCTATTTCTCCTTAACTATCCAAAAACTATTTCTCTATCAATAATTCCATATTGGTTGTGTTTCGTATCTGAGGCAGTTTGAATGCTTGAAATTTATCTTTTTTCTTAAGGATGCTTGAACTTTATCAATTATTTACTGTATTTTGAATTGATTTCAAACTCATGGATGAGCACATGATGAATCTGAATTTGTGTAAATGGGTAATTTGCATCTGAATTTCATTGATGTTAATATCGCCTTGGAGAACTGATGCCAATTAAACTGATCATAATTCCACTCTGACTTATGTATTAAATATTAGTCATCATGGTTTACAATTTCTTTATTGATAATATGGATTTGGACAAATTCTAGAGTAATTTTTTTTTTGGTCAAAATTCTAGAGTAATTTAACTACCGTGCATACAGAAAATGATGGTGTAATAACAAAGAGCAAACCATGTGGTTGAAATAAATTACACAAATTTATAGTCACACTTCAATTTTTATAGTACAAAGAAGATTGATAACGTCAATGCAAAAATTGAAGCACCTATATCCATTGTTTTAAGCGAACCATGGGTTTTGAACCCGGACCTTACATATATTATACGTTGTCTCTACCAACTGAGTTAAACTCACAATGATTCTTTGTACTAGTTTTGAATGAACAATATTGCAATTTTCAATTTAGGTCTTATGTAATCTTACTTACTTATGTGCTTAGGCCTATAAACCTATAACATCTTTTAGGCCATCAAATATGGGATTTACTTTTCTCACCCTATGTCTTTCCTCGCACGCCCTATTTTTTTTTTCAATTTTACCCCTGATCTGGATTATGTTTTCCGAAATAGATTGTTAGAATTTTGCAGATTAATCCGAATAATAAAATCTGGAAAGGCCTTTTACCAGAATTTTAAACTTTGAAATTCATAAAATAAATGCAAATAAACATATAAACCAGAAATAACAAGACAAAAAGATAAAAACAACTCATTTTATTAATATATGAACAATACATTACAATAATGTTGAAGCTTTTTAAGCTTATTACATAAGAACATAAATCTATTTCTAATCTCCTAATAGCCTAATTATAATCTCCTAAGAACCTAACCACTGGTATGTGATAGGACATACCAGTAGCTTCCCTGTTGGAGGGCAACCAGAGGAGGAGGGAAGAGGAGGGCGGGAAGAGGAAAACAATGCCCCTGAGGGAGGTAGGAGTGCTCAAACTTACGCTCAGACAGGCCAAGCTAAGAACCACACTGACCCACATGACCCCCTAGATGAACCGCACTTCTTTGCAGTGTGGTTCCATCCTCATTGACCAATCATACAAACCCTGAAAGTTTTCAACGAGGCCCTTATCTATGAAAGGCCAACGATGGAAAACCATGATTATAGAAGGAAGAAGAGGAGGAAGAAAGGGTGGGAGAGGATGGTGTGAGAAATAGTGGGCTTTGGAAGGTTATTTATAGGGAGGGTGGGTCAAAAAACGGTTGGGAGGCCATAAATGCAGACAAAAAACGTGGTAAAACACGTTTTTTTGACTTGACCACCGACAAAACATGTGGTGCAAACCACCGGCCATGACACTGATGCAGTCCGGAAAATACAATCAAGAATGCACCTGTTTTTTTTCGGAATATATATTTCAGATAAATACGATATTGGTGAACGAGAGAAAAGTTGACACTTCTTGTAGGGTTAAGGAAGTTCCGGAATGTATAATCCGGAAAGCTTCAGCATTTGATTCTTTTGTGTGGAGCCATTAATGTAGGTTTGGACGGTTACAACCACTAACACGTTTTCATTGACTGTAGTAATGACCTAGGACTTGTTTTAGGCTATAAATAGGCTTCCATCTTCAACAAATACCTTCATTCTCCACTTCACCTCTTTTCTTCCATTTTCTTCAATTTTTTTTTAGTTTTTTAGGGGTGTCGGTGCTGTCATAGTCATTGTTGACCGTTCATATGAACCCTGTACTTGTATGAGGTTCATATAACGGTCAACAGAGACCCTTTACATCAAAGAAAGACAAAAGCACATAACATATGGTCCGAAATTCGTTTTTCGGATAGCACTAACAATCTGTTCCGGATTATATAATCCAGACCAGGAGTATTTTTGGAAATTTTGGAGGGCACGCGAGAAGGCAGCAGGGTGGAAAAAATAATAGTCTTTTTTCAAGAGCTCTCCATTTTCTAAAGACAGGAGGTACGACGTGAAAATGCCTTTCTAATCACAAACTTTACGAATTTTTATTCTCATGTTATGGTTCGACTTGATTAAATATTATTGGTATGTTCTTATAGTGACGACTAAAGGTCGAGCACTGAAATGAAGTATTAATTTACACCATCAATTATTAATGAAATGAAAAGAGAAGGACAAAGAAGTTTTACAAGCTCTATATCTTTGGTGACTTTCTTTTATATGTTTAGATCTTTGTGTTGAATGGTGATGTCATTTTTCATATATCAATTTTGTTAATATCATTAGGGGTTAGGTTAGTATAATGTAGTCTTAGTATCATTAAGTGCAACAAGGTTTTATATTCCTTAAAAACATGGAGTTGTGTAGGATATGTTACCCGGTATAAATCTTTGTTTGCAATTCATTACGATAACTTCTCAATTCGCACTCCAAAACCAGGCTCCGTATACGGCCTGAGACCTAAATAAGTCTCCTACGATAGGAGACATGGTTGTTTTTTTTTGTTTTGATAGAATGAATATGAACCATTGGGTAAAGGTTAACCAACCTTTAGATCAAAATGCTTATTATACACCCCCAACATTCAATTACCTTCTTTTATTCTAAATTACTTTTTTCTTTCTTCTCTCTGCCCCCAGCAGTAACCTTTGTCGGAGGAGCAACTCGCAGTTGCTAGATTCACCGGAGTGCAACATATTTTTTGTTGAGAAATTCAAACAGTGCAACATGTTGATCACTGTTATTATGCTTAAATAATAATAACAGTTATGTAACTAATAGTGATTGGGATAGTGCTAGTGTGTGGTGATTAGTTGAGCAAGTTCTTCTAACACCCAATTATTTTATAGGTTTGT
>Ga0228710_1010650_pt1 | contig 12194 bp, 11 predicted proteins | sample MedpolnodulmetaG_FD_177995 | JGI IMG/M metagenome (GOLD analysis project Ga0228710, IMG submission 177995) | Root nodule microbial communities from Medicago polymorpha collected in Santa Monica, California, United States - pink nodules | ecosystem: Host-associated > Plants > Roots > Nodule...
ATTCCAATAGCAATCAACCATGAGAATAGGCGTGGTTGCTAGAGGAACACACTCACTGCACCTCGAAAGAGGCTTTGATACGCTAAAGAGAAACTTGTCTTTAGAAAGTAGGTCGAATATAAAGTTAGGTTTAGGGTTTGTTTGTGAAGGGTTTGTTACTATGATGAACCAATAATCCTAAGGCACCTTTTTATTATTATTGTTATTTTCTTTTAAAACAAAAACCAAACCTTTTTAACTTTTAAAGCTTTCATTCTAATCATTGTTAAAAGCTAATTAAATTCATAACTCCCTGTCGGAATGATACTCTATTTTTACTACTTCGGTAGAACCGTGCACTTGCGGTTTTACTCATCAGTATGCTAGAAACCAAATCAGGTTTAATAATAGAAAGATTCCTTGGAAAAGGGCCATTTCCTCCATCATCTCCAATGTCAATACAACCGGAAATTGTTCTAATGCAACCTCTTTATCAATGTCGGATTTTGCTCTTCTCAAGAAATTCAACATTACTTTGCATCCTTCGAAAGCTCCTCAAATTAAGGAGATTTTCTGGAATCCTCCTTTGCCTCCTTGGATAAAGTGCAACACGGATGGAGCTGCTAATAGTACCACTTAAGTTGTGGCGGAATATTCAGAAACTATAAGGCAGATTTTGTTTTATGTTTTGCAGAGAACACAGGTGCTGGTAATGCATTTCATGCAAAGTTATCTGGTGCTATGAGGGCCATTGAAATAGCAGCCTCAAGAAACTGGACTCATCTATGGCTGGAATTTGATTCTTCGTTGGTAGTAAATGCTTTCAAGTCTAATTCCATGGTGCCTTAGCATTTAAGAAATAGATGGTTGAATTGCCAATGCTTGATTAGGAACATGAACTTCTTGGTTTCTCACATTTTTAGGGAAGGGAATCAATGTGTTGATAGTCTAGCTAATGTCGGGATGTCCCTGGATCATCTAACTTGCTAGTTTAATCTTCATAAACCATATGTAGAAAACAAGATAGGCTGGCCTATCTTTAGATTCGACCTTCTTAAGGAGGTTTTGGTTCGGTCCCCCTCCGTTTTGTTGTTTTTCTTTGGTTTCTTTTAATATATTTCTGATGGTAGTGGCTATTTGCTGCTCCATCTTTGGTTTTTAAAAAAATAATGTATAATCCTGTCAAAAAAAAAGGTGATAATAACGACAAAAAATAACATTCAAACATAGATGAACAATGTATTTTTCTCCCATATGCTAATATCAAATGCGTGGGTCGCATAATATCACGGTAAATATATATATATATAAAAAACAATTACAAAAATCAACAGTATTCATTCATTCAAAATCGATAAAGTACATTGATATAATACAAATTCTAAGTCGCTAAAAATAAAAAGGACGAATCTGTGAATAAACTCAAATATGACTTCGTTAATATGCTCACAAAATCCATGTTAATTGCATAAAACGGAAGAGTATCTATGCCTTCAAATAAGACTATATTCAAGTCTCCGGAATACTATTGTCTTCGGATTTGCAACGTTGACGACACCAAAATCATTGACTGAAAGTGCGCTTGCTCAAAGCTAATCTTTCAACCTGAATCAAATTAACATCGCACTAAGACGGGAAATTAAAACTAACAGAGTTGTGCAAATACGACAAAATCACAAAAACAAACGGAAAAAAAGACTAAAACTATGTGGAGATTACTTTTTAAATTGACCCAAACTAGGCATGACAATGGGGCAGGGTGGGGACGGGTTTTACATTCCCTGTCCCCTTAACCGATTCTTAAATACTTACCCGTTACCCTAACCATACCCAACATGGATGAGAAATTGAACCCACATCAACGTCCTAGACGGGTTCGGGTATGCCCGCCCCATCCCAGCAATATGCTCACTTTAACAATTGTTAGACCGATTGATTTAGTTGCTCCTTTAAATATCAATGGTAATTTTTATAACACAGCAATTATCTGGACCGGTCGGTTCAACCCGTAAAACCGTGAATCAGGGTCCTTTGCTTTTTGGATTCTTTCACAAATCTCGAATTTATTTAAAAATTTGGAAGCTTTTTTATGTTTACCCCTTTGAAAAAAATATAAATTGTTCATGTTTATGCCAAATATTTGGATCACTAAGCATGAAGAAGAAAGAAGTTAAGAAGGATTAAAGAAAACGAGAAACAATGGTAGTAAAAACAAGAAAGAAGGTGAGAAGTTAAGAAGGATTAAATAAAACGAGAAACCATGGTAGTAAAAACAAGAAAGAAGTGGAAAAGTAGTAAGCATGAGTAATACTCTCAGGCGTGTCATGGAGGAAATGTTAGACCATCCAATTTATAATTTAGGGTTAACTGATATGCAGAAGGAGCAAAAGCTTCTTCAGAAGCTTATGCAAGAGTGTTTTCTACCCAAAGTTGGAGGAGTAGATACATTATCTTTGGATCACAAAGTATTTCTTCATTACTTTGTGAAGTTTGAAAAAGTAAGTCTTCCAAAATACATTTTCAAACATATGATCTGGGCACGGAGAGAAAGCCAAGATAAGAATAAAAGTGCCATTCCCTCTGGAAGACTTCTATCTAAAATCTTTTATCATGGAGGGATTTTGAACATACTCAAGACCATTGGTGCAGTGTCTGATAAGCAGCTGGCCACTATGGTTGGAAAATATATCAATGCAAAAACCTTGAAAAGTATGAAGATGATTAACGAAGTCCCGAAGGTAGAAACTTATCTTACAAAATCAATGATTTTATATGATATTATGGAAGACTTCCCACCAATCTCTAAGGAAGATCATCCGAGGGTGATTGCAGAATATGCTTCTTGGTATTTCAAGGAAACGGGTAGAGTTATTGACATTGACAACTTGCCTGATACTCTTGGTGGACCACCATTAAGGATTGCTAGCAAGAAAACAAAGTCCAACAAGAGTTCTTCATAAGCTGTTAAGGGTGAAGCCTCTGAATCAAAGCCTAAGAAGGCTAAGAAAGAAAAAGCTACTCTTCAAGTCAAAGAAGTTGGTTCTGATATACCAACTATTCAAGAAGAAGTTCAGGATTTAGAACCTGCCAAGATTCTAAACAAGAGAACTAGAGGTGGATCTTCAACTGGATCTTCAGGAGCTATACCTCCGCAACCAAAGATTCAGAAGAAGAAGAAGCACATCAAGAAGATGAGGGTATCAGACTATGCGATTGAAGAGGATGCAGAGATTGAAGCTGCAAATGATTTGGTCACAACTGAAATTGAGGTGCCTGCTGAAGCAATCAATTGTTGAAGACGTTCAGAAGGTAGTTGAGCTTGCAGGAAATCTTCAAGAGTTGGTGGTGGCTGATGAACTACTCAAAGGTGCTGAAGAAGTTCAGAGGGAGGATGTTGCTTGTTCAGAAGCTGGAACTTCAGAAGCTGATGCTTCAGAAGCTACTTGAGGTATTACTTCTTCTCACATTATCTATAATAATATAGTAGAAATAAAGTCTACCTCAACCTCAACCTCTTTAGACACCATAGAAGATATTCCCTTGAGTAGAGTCTATGAAAATCTAAATAAATCCTTAGCCCCATCACCATCTACCAAGCACTAGAAAAAGCCTGCTGATGATGAATTTGTGCCTACGCATCCAACTGTTCTATAAAGATTAGGTGAAATGGCTCAAATGAGAATGAATGTATGTCAGAGATTACGTGTCGATCATCCCTTGCAACCACCTTTCATTCAGCCTCTTCAAACTATTCTTGTTGATGAAAGTGAGCAAGTTGGACCAACTTTTGACATCCCTACAACCATCTGTTCTTGAGGAACTGGCTATCACTATCAAGGTGAATTAACAAGTTTTAGGCCAAACTCAGAAATAGCTTCTTATGAAGTTGTTTTAGAAAGCCCCCAACAACATCAACTTGACTCACAGATGGCCCCAAATACCTGCTTTGACCTCATCATACACCCTGAGTACAAACCATATCATCTTAATGTGACTCACTCAAACATATCCTTTGGAATTGCATTAAGAAATATTTCAAACAAAAGTTCATCTCTTCATAAACAAACAATTTTTGAACCTTACATTTGTTGTGCAACCCCTAAGTGTAGCTTTACCCTCTTCATAAGCTACACTTGACCCTCAATCCTTTGTTTAACCACCCCCTGAACCTGAATTCATGATTACATCAGATTCAAGTACTGGAGATGAGCAACCTATTCAAACTGGTGTTACCCTAGACCCATATGCACCATTTGTTTTAGAATCTATTCATGATGAACCTTATGTTGCTCCAAACCCATCTGCTGCTATTGAAATTTCAAGCACAGATATACTCAGCTCTTCAAACCAAATTGGTCCTCAAATCATAACTACAATTGTCTCACCCCCTCCTACCCTTTTACTAGACTCTACTATATTAAAAGAGGTATGTGACAATATACTTAAGGATCAGAACAAATTGGTGAAGACCATAAACAACTTTGTTCATGCTGAGAATTATGAAGAGAAGTGGACTGCCTTAAGAGAAAGAGTTGATATCGTAATGTGTGAAGTTCAGAAGCTCTCTATAGAAGCATATAAGGAGTCTATCAATACTCTTAACATCTGATTCAAGAATGTTGTATCCAGCATGAAGGAAGTTGAAATCAACAGAGATCAAGAGAAGCACAAGGTGTTTATTTCAGACTATCCTTTCTATCTAGATGCTTCTTCAATTATCACTGCTAATGTTCATGCAGATTTAAGCCTGAATTGGTTATCGAAGCTTAATGTTAATTCTGATGCTCCAATTCTTGCTAAGTTGCAAAGTGATTCTGAACAAGAGCAAAAGATCAAGAAGTTAGATAAGGATTTGTTTGAACAGAAGCTAATGTATGAAGAACTCAATAGGAACATGGCTCTTCAGAAAGAAGAATTTCTAGAAAGAGAGGAAGCTCAAGCTAGAGGATATAATGAGCTTAAGAAGCTATGCAGAAGCAGTCAGATATGATGATGCAGATGATGGAAATGATGAAAAATCAAACCAAGCCTTAGATTGCACATATTACTAGCTTGTTTACTTTATGTTTTGTCATTGTTTTTGCTTCTGAACAATGTGTTTTACTGTTTTGCTAAGTACTGATTCTGACATATTTTATGCTATGACTATGCTTCTGAATATTTTTTTGTGAGCTCTAATCATTTTACCTTTATAGAATTTTCTCATAATGTTTTTTCTCACTTCTTCTTTTTTTCTTTATTTTTTAACTTTTTGTTAATGACAAAAGGGAGAGTAGATATAGTATTAAAGGCCCTGAGCCCTACTAATTTTAATTTTAAGTCAAAATTGAGTTAGGAGAACCTTCTTCTCATCTATTAGTCTATTAGTTTAATGTCAGATTATTTTGTGTGTTACTACGTTTTTTAATGAATTTAATTAACTTGGATAGAACTTAGGGGGAGCTTACAAACCCCGCCTTAAAGGGCTATTGGACTTAGGGGGAGCTTACAAACCTCATACCCAAATAGTCCACTTGTTAATTAAATTAACAGCAATTGAACATTTTAATACTAGTGTTTGTCATCATCAAAAAGGGGGAGATTGTTGGAACAAAATGTGTTTAACATTACCCTTTGAGTTTTGAAGATAGAAAGGTATTAAAAAATGTCAATTGGATATGCTCATATTTGTTCAAGTGTGCAGGACCATAGACAAAAATTTAGTGTCTTTAATTCAAGCATAGGTTCTGGAAGAACAAATGAGAGCAATGGATTCTACAAAAAGGAAGCTTGAGTTGCAAGGAAGCGTCTGAAGAAAAGAGGTTCTGAAGACAAGAGGCTCTGAAGATCATCAGAAGTTGACGTCATCAGAAGCATCCTCCTCAGAAGTTGTTCACCAGAAGCTGACGTCAACAGAGGTTCTGAAGATCATCAGAAGGTGGAGGACTGGAAGCTTCAAAGTTTGTTCAAATGCTATTATCACACCTATCATTGCAGAAGGAATAAAAGCCTAGAGTAATGGCTAATTTAGAGGTGTTTGAGTCATTGGATGCATATCCTTCCAGAACGTTGGAAAAGGACAATAGTACAATTGTATAACCACCTTCTCCACTACTATGTTTTGTGTCTGCAATAGTACAAGAACAACAGCTGTGACTACCCTGGTATTCCTCTATACATGGAATGGATTTGAAATTGTTCCTTCATAGGGCAATAACCAAATCAAGCAACAAATCATTGGTGATTTGATCAAGCTTCAAACGACTCTTTTTTGATGTTCTGGCAAACAACAACGTCTTTTTCACACCTCTATATAAAGGAGTGAAGACCTGAAGAACTGTAAGACAGACAACAATTTTACAAGTGCAAAACTCTGCTGAAATTGTTCCACATCAAAAGTTCACTTAGAATTTCTTAACAACTTTCATATCTTAGAAATTCTATAGTCTTAAGAGTTTGTATCTGATTTATATTGTGAACACCACTGATTGTATATCAAGTGTTCAACCTCAAACAAATTTCTTTGTAATTCTGTTTGAATAGAAGTCTCTTGCAATTGGGCTTGAGCATAGGAAGTATCTTGATTTTGTTCTTGAGCATAGGAAATCTCTTGCAGTTGTGCTTGAGTAGTTTGAAGTCTCTTGCTATTTTCAGCAGTGAGCAATTGTAATCAGATATTGGTTTTAGTGAACTCTCCTTCGACAAAGAGAGGGTTAGTGACCAAGATTAACGACAAAGTGAAAGGATGTGGTGGCAGAGATCTGAAAGAGGGTGAACAAAGGGGAACGACAGAGTGACAAGGGTGAGGCAACAAGTGACTTATACATGTATGGATCTGCCATTGTTTTCTAAGCTCAAATTTTGGGTTTGATGCTTTTCATGGGTTAGATTATGTTTGAACATATTATGAAATTGGCGATTTTGATGTTTGGGAGAACAGGAACCAAAAAAGAGATGAAGAAATTTAGGGTTTTTTGAAAATAAATTAATTTGGATGAATATATTTGTTATGGCATTTTATGGTGATTTAATTGTTGTTGGGTTTGGATGAATATTATAGGGATGGTGATGGAAGATGAAGGTGAAGGGAGGAGAGTATGAAGAAAACAAATTGGGATTGTTTTAGAAGAAGATGGCATTTTTGTCATTTCTCAATGGTCTAATGAGAGCAAGGGTATTTTTGTCCATTCACGTCACCTTTTGTTGAGTCATACACCCATTAGACTTATCAACAGTGCCACGTAAGTTGATTAGTGACGTGGAAGTAATTAAGTGGGAGGAGGAACTAAATTTTAAATGATTAGATTTTGCAATGGCGATTTGAAAAGATTAGTAAGTTTAGGGACCAAATTTCAAAAGAACCCTATTTACAGAGACTAAACATATATATAAGCATATAATCAACAATGGGTAAAAAACAAATATAGACATAGATACAATCCAGATACCAAGTAAGGTCATGCACATTACAAATCGAAGAAAATGAATGTTAATTGTTAATGCAATGTTTTTCACCTCTACTTCAGGGTCGTTCCTCTGAAATAGGAGGCTTGACTTTCTTTTTAAAATAGGCTTTAGTAAAATAAAAACGCAATATTTTTGTGTAGCTAAGCTTCGTTAAAAAAATCAGAATCAGAAGAACTTCTAACACATGAAACGAAATAAAATAAAATTAAGTGAAAGAGAGGTGAAATTTACCTATCAGTGTTGTTTGGATTGTCACTCCTCTGTCGTGGGAAAGAGGAAAACGAATGGTTTATGCGAAAAATAAATGATTGTTTCGATTTTTTCAATTAAATAGCTTTCCAAATTGATTGATTAATTGATTATACAAATTAGAGTGGTTTGATAACATCATATTTATGTCCAGAAATGAGAACTATCGTCTAGAAAAAACTCAAACATGTACAGAAGAACGAAAAAAGAGGTAACATATATATTTTTTTTTAATTTAAGTGGGGGTGGATATTAAACTTAATTTTTTTTTAGGCTCGTAGCTTTTGGAGGCCTAACTTGGTTCAGCACCTTGCACTCATCCAAGGTTGGGTCTGCTCTACTTCATATGCATATGGTACCATATTAGTGCATCTAGATAGTAGGCTATGAGTAGTACATGTTTCGTGCCTCTGTTGAAGCAACGTCTCACTGGTTGAATTTGATGCTTCACACTCTCACCAGTAAAATATTGTCAAATGACTAGTCAGGGTTGACCAGCTTTTAAAGTACGTTTCGAGATCATATCATATAGATTTAAAAATCACACCAAAGCCCCCCAAATGACCTCCATCATCCCAATTCATATCAACTATCACCCACCTAGTCATTCTCCAATATATCATGCATGTTTACACAACTAATGCAAATAAACTATCCGCCTTACTCCACACACCTAAGTGAGTTCCATCATTGTCTCTCATGCCAAACAGGCTAGGTAACAAAATTTATATAATATACAAATACATTTCACAATAATGACCTTGTAATTAATTTAAATTAAAGACCATTTCATATTTTTTCAACAACATATATGAAAACAAAACAAAGATGAAATGCGTAGACACAGAAGAAGAAGAAAAACCAAAGCAAATGTAGGGATAATTTTCGTTTGAGTAGTTTTAGTTTTGGAAGAAGCCATTTTTGAATGTGTACTACATAATCAAGGAAAAGTTAATATTATTTCTTAACAAAAGGAAAAATAAAAGTCAATACTAATAATATTTTTGTTTGAATAGTTTTTTTCTTTAAAAAAAAAAACTCTAGAAAAATAAACGGAAACATAAGTTATGGAAATATTTTATAATCATATAATACTACTCTATCTGCTTTAAATTATAAGATGTCTTAAGGAAAAAAAAAAGTTGTTTCAAATTATGAGTTGTTTTATAATACCACTGAAACATTCATACTACTCTTCTTTCAATTGTTTAATATTTTTTCTCATATGACTAATGAAGGTTAATTTTGTAAAATAACCTATAATTTCTCTTTCTCATAAAATATTAATTATATTTCTTAATATGTGTGAAATGTCAAAAACGACTTATAATTTAGGACGAAAAAAGTATATACAAGTATAAATATTTCAGTTTGAATTAGATTGGATCAATTTATATTATGGAAACCGAAAATAAATGATGTGGACGGTCAATGTGTCCACATGTGATCTGCCATGATATAAGTGACATGGCCACATTATCAAAATTAACCTTAAAATGGGCTGGGATCAAAAGACATAAAAATTTGAAATAGAGGGGTCAAAATGCTGGATTTTAAAACAGGAGGCCAAATTTTCAGAAAATTGAAATTAGGAGAACTAAAAGTGCATTAAAGCCAAAATATTATTACATTTTTGTCTCAATATTGACAATATCTTTTACTCTAACAAAATATCATTTTTTTTTAAAAAAAGTATAAAAATATTTCATTCGGATGGTTTCATTTAAGGTACACTCTTTTTCCTCCTAATATTTCCATCATTTAATATTGTTTTCTTTTATTAGAATAACATGAACTTTAAATGATCACATGGATAGTTGAATAGTTTATTTATAAGGAATCATGTTCATTATATCGATTATGCTTATGGGATTTAAGATGAAATTTCGCGTTTTTTCTATAGTTGTGAACACCAAATTTGCATGTTGAGTGTGGTTGAGTGGTTATATGAGCATGCCTTAATATGATCCTTGTTTATTTGTATTAGAACAGCAACACATAGAAGTGAAGTATTCTTTTCAAAATATCAGAATTTAAAAAATTCATAGCTTTTTTAGATTTTTATAAAATTCTATTGAGTCGTCTTCAGATCTTGGGAAATTATGCGAATTATTAATGAGTAAATCGCTCACATTCTTAATCTATATGTATATATTATTTTAAGATTATACTTTTTTTTTGAAGAGGCTTTTAAGATTATACTTAAACTTTGTTCAGAATAGATTATACTTAAACTTGTGTATTAACCAATGCACGGGGAAAAATTATTTGTCAAGAATAATTTGTTCTCTCCTCTTTCTTTTTTTTTTATTTTTTTTTATTTGATAGTTTAAGAGTTTTTGCACACAGGTGAATAAATTATTTAACATACACACACAAAATACCTTTAATTTAGTTATTTATTTATTTTATGAACTCCATTTTTTAAATAAAGGGCAAAATTAAATACTCTAATAATATAGTTAAAAATCTAAGGTCAGTTATGTCTTGAATTTCTAAATAAAATTAATTATTCTGAAACAAAATAAAATAATAAAATCACCAATGTTTTTTTACTTAGATAAAGTCATTGTAAACTCGTACACACAAGTGGAGACTTCGATGTTCGAACCCCGTCTTGACGTTCGGCATAACAATTTCAACATTTTATTAGTTGAGTTTGGAATTGTGGATTCAACAATGTTTTTTTTTGTTAGAAAATAAAACTGAGAAAGATTAAGAAGGGAGGAAGTATTATATATTATTACATAAATAGTTGTATAAAATGTTAAATATGCATAGGAAAACCTTTTTTTACCATTTCAAATCATTATTTACATGGTGTTCGTGTTCAATGGCTAATCTGCTTGTCGTTTTTCGTCAAGAATGTTTTTTGTATTATCACAACCATAAGTCTTAATTATTTAGTCACACACACAAACATACAATTGACATTGCTATTAATGGTATGTTATATCCAATTCCACGAAAAAATCATAGTTGGGTAAGTTTGACAAGTGACACAAGCTAGTTTGCATATGCATCTTGTTACGAGTGACAACAATCCACATTTCCGTAAGGATTCATCCACATCATCATTTGCTTCATAGGTAAAGGATTTGACACCCAACTGCTTCAATTTTAGTCAAAGAAACGTGACAATCTGAATCAAAAAACAAAATAGCATTCAAGAAACATGACAATCTGAGTTGTAACAGCCCGGTTTCTTTGAGAATCAAAAAAGTGACAATCTGAGTCAACTTAAAGTCATACATCTTCATCTCTCATCTATTTACAGACTACACATCCAAAAATATCTAATGTTTAAATATTAAAGAATCAATGTTATTAGTGAAACCATGATTTCCTTTGTCGCTAAAAAAAGTGACATGTGGCAATTCTTTGTTTGTAGACAATACTAATTATATTTATGTAGATTCAGTTACATGTTATAACAATCTTCTACAAGGGCCTCCATGTAATTAATATACATTGGTGTGTGACTAAGTCAGGAAATTCAATGCCTGATTTTCATTTTTAGAGACGAACCAATAATAACGAACTTGTCTTTAATGCAATTTGTAATCAAACGGATATGATATTTGAGACTTTTAGTTAATAAAGGTTCATGCCATATTGACCAGATTGTATTTCATCCTCATGATTCATCAAGTGTATTCACGGTGTCTGATGGTAGGGATGTATCTCAATATATAATGTTGGATGCACTTTTTGAGTCAACACTTTTGGAGCATAGTGGGAACTACAAAGGTTGTTTGCAATTTTCCATTTAATGTTGAGAGAGACAGATTGTCATCACTGTAAACTTCATCCTTTATTTGTTAATGTTCGGTACAGCCAAGATAGATAACTAGTGGGAACTGGGAAGAACATTTAGTTTTACATAAAAACTTGCCGATTTTTGGAACAAACGATAGTTTCAAGAGATTGTTATAAATTGTTTCGGGAATTTACAATGTAACTATAAAAGTATTGATTAGTTTGATGAAAAAGTTGAATTTATGTCACAACATTTATAAGACATTTACTACCCATAACAACAGAGTGCTTATTTTCACCAGATTTAAATGCAATGCATCTGCTTTAGCATTCATCTCTTCAGAGTTTACTAGAAATATTACATGGTAACAACGTGGTATATCATTGTACATAGTTGCTCTAAGTTTTCTACGACGAGCCAAAATTCATTAATGCATCACCAATATGATTTATACAAGATATGTCCAACCACCTCCCCATGTCTCTTTTGAATTACGTCCTACTGAGTCCTAAATCAACACAGAGTTTATACTACCTATCTCAGAAAACATATGATATAACATTTGATTTATCAAATCAACTTGAAGGTGAGAAAAACACAAGAAGGGGGGGTTGAATTGTGTTCTCAAAAACTTTTTTCGTTCCTTACGTTGAAGAACTGTTCTCAGGTTCAGAGTCTGAAGTAATTCAGAGTCTGAGTGAGTTCAGAGTCGTGTGCAGCGGATAGAAGTAAAGAACAGAGAAAGAAAGAACACAAGCAA
>Ga0228710_1010651_pt1 | contig 12192 bp, 11 predicted proteins | sample MedpolnodulmetaG_FD_177995 | JGI IMG/M metagenome (GOLD analysis project Ga0228710, IMG submission 177995) | Root nodule microbial communities from Medicago polymorpha collected in Santa Monica, California, United States - pink nodules | ecosystem: Host-associated > Plants > Roots > Nodule...
CCCCCCTATCCCAAAATTTGAATTATACGAATCAAACATCCAATTGAAGGTTAGTTCGAAATCGTTATGCATGCAAGTTAATTTGGGCATTTTTTTTCTTGGGTACTGAAGCTGTCCGGATTTTGTATTCCAGACTAGGTTGTTGCGATTCGGACAAATTCGTGTGTATTTTTTTCCTTTTTTGTGTGCTATGTTGTGCCCTAAATTTGATTCCTTTTGTATTATGCATGTGACAGGTATGGATGATGATGTTGATCGGCATGTTACATGTTACGCATCCGTTAGGAGAAAGCGGGAAGAGCGTCGTCTCACGTGTAGGATGGCTCGAGAGGCAGAGGTTGGAGAGGCGGCAGAAGGTGTATTTCAGGCTCCCAGGCGTAGGGCTGGCAGGCCACGCCGTGTTGTTGTTGAGGATAAGCCTCGGCCTCAGGCTGACCCATATTATGAGCATATGGACGTGGATCATCATGCGGATGATGATGCTGAGGCAATGGAAGAGGATGTGGAGGAGGATGCTCAGCAACAACGACGACGGAGGAAGGGGAAGAAGGTGGTGCTTCCAGACCTTGATCCTCCTAATGACTATCCCAGTGGCCCACACGACCTTACCCTGTTGACGAGGTACCATATGCACGTGACCAGGAAGGCGTCTGAGGGGGTAGTAAGTATTAATGTGATATTTTATGAAATCGATGTTAATCTTGGTGAAACTGATGTTAATGTTGTATAAGTCATTACCTCTGGTTAATTCTTTGTATTTTTATTTGATATCTAGTTTAACTCACCTTATCTTTGTGAAACTGATGTTAATGTTTTGTTTATAATTTTTTTCAGTGGCGGAACAATTTAAAAAACATCAACAATGGGAAGAAGATTGATTTGATGCATGATAATGATACCGGGCCTATCATGAACGCACGGTGGTGGCGTAATGCACTAGAAGCCATTGGTCTTTCTTGGCTTCAGGATACCAGCTACAGCCAGATTGACCACGACCTGATTTTTGCATTTGCGGAGAGGTGGCACGAGGAGACTTCGAGCTTCCACCTTCCGTTTGGGGAGATGACAGTGACACTTGATGATGTGTCATGTTTGCTGCATCTCCCCATTGATGGCATGCTTCTGCCCCACGAGTTCATATCAAGGGACGATGCGATGGATTTGATGATCAGGTATTTGGGGTCTGACCCGGGAGATGCTCTTGAGGACGTGACTAACACCAGAGGTGCACATGCTAGGTTTAGCTACTTGACGAAGATTTTCAAGGAGTGTCTCCTACGGCAGTTGGAGTTATTTAATGAGGGTGGTATGAATGAGAAGGTGTAGAGGTTGCGCGACTAGGCTCTGCGAATATATTTGTTGTAGTTGGTGGGGATCACGCTCTTCACGGACAAGAGCGGCACCTATATGGATGTTGTCAACCTGAGGTACTTCAGAGACCTGGAGGTTTTTGTTGGTTTTTCATGGCGAGCTGCGTGCATATCTCATTTGTATAGGGAGCTTAACCATGCTTCCCATTGGGCCTGCAGTCAGCTGTCAGGATACTTGTCTTTGCTGCAGGTATAAATTAATAATTATGTTTGTTTTTTCATTTGTATGTTTTGACCTTATTTATATATTTATATGTGGTTGTCTTATTTATATATTTATATAAGGAGAGCATGGGTACTTAGAGCTGAGCGGAAGGTTGGGCCGCATTAAAGACCTTGCGTATGTCGTTATGAACAATGGTGAGATGCAGCACGGGTTTGACGTATGGAACCATTTGAAGGAGGTATTGAGAGAGGTGCATCGTGGGAAGGTTTACCGCCGTATGGGAGCTACTTAGGGTGGCAGGGGTGTCGGGGGTTCTAGAGGTGGTAGAGATGACAGGAATGGTGGCAGGGGTGGTAGGGGTGTAGTGATAAAGGGTTTATTGTAATTTATTTTTATGTTAATGTTTGAATATTATGGATGATTTTAAGTTATGTAACACTTAGATAATTTTAATTATTATGTTTTATTAATGTTTGAATGTTTGAAAATTATATTGAGTTGTTAATTGTTATGTTATAAATTGAATTTTATGTTTAACAAATGATCAAAGGCCAAAATCAGTTGACTATATGCTCTAAAATTGAGGCTCAGCCAAAACAGATGGCTTCTGCCTCTGTGCTGATGCAGTTCGAATTCCATAATCTGGAGAGTTTTTGCACTTTCCAGATTATGTAAACCGGAAACATCATTTTTCACCCCATTTGTTGACTTTATATGGGGTGATTGACACGTTTCGGGTTACATAATCTGGAATGTGTAAAAACTGTCCGGATTATGGAATATGAATCCATCCATTGCACATTGGTATCAACATCCATCAGGTTGGTTTAAGTACCAAAATCCACGAATTTGTCCGGAACTCATTATCCAAAAGGAGTTCGGATTATGTAATCCAGACAAAGGGTATTTTTGGAAAAACAAATAGGCCGCGCGAGGAAATGTATAGGGTGGAACAAGTAATAGTCTAAGCAATATGCGTTGATGTGTAAATTGACCTTGGACTTCATTTTTAGGTTGCAACATAGTGAAGCCCCACTAAGCATCCCCTCCGAGGAATATGTGAACAACCCATTTATACAACTGACAACGTATTTGCTATTTATTTTTTTTATATAGTTTTTGACCGGTTTTGATTTTTGTGCTCCTCATAATGATATATTATGTTGCACTAGTTGTTCAATTTTAGTTGTGCAAATAACACAACTCATTCCCTTTTATTTAAGGCTAAGTTAAAACAAGCCTAAAAAGACACTTTATGGCAAGAAAAATAAACTTGTGATTAAAACACTTGTTTGACAACTACAAATAATAAACACCGTGTTGGGTACCAGAGTAACAAAATATTATCACGCAGCTAAAATAAGAGACGAGAAAAGAGGAACTGAACACACAATATTTACGTGGAAACCCTTCAACAAATAAAGGGAAAAAACCACGGGGCAAGAGTAGAGAACTTTCACTAAGTGGAAGAAATTACAGGACCTCTCTCTAAATACAAGGAGAGTACAATTACCACTCTCTCTTATAAATAGGAGAATACTAACTAACACAAACTAGGAGAAACCTCATAGGAGAAACTAATTTTTCTCTCTATATTTTTCCTCTCACTACTCTAAACAAGCTTTACTTGTTGTTGTGTTGTTACTGATTTGGGATAAATGGAAATGATTCACGGGCAAGCTATTTATAGGATTGCAAAGCCATTGCCTCAACCACTCCAATTTATGGCACCATAAACAATTGGACAAATTGTCAAAATTATTTACTGCCATGTATACAATTTCAACATGTACAACATATGAACATGTGTGAACAAGTGAATAACAAGCCAAAATGTATTATTACTTGCACATACTTAGCTTTCCACGTTTCATACTTGATATTGCATGTTCCATATCAAAGTCAATCAAAGTGGTCTTAACCTTTTTCCAATGTTCACAATCTCCCGCTTAAAGACACTTTTGTGAGCTCTCAAAATCTCTCTACCTTGCCAACTTTAGTTGCTACGTTTCCAATAGGCCATACGAGGATTGGCACCATACAAACTTGTCAGCGTTGATCGGCTTTGTCATTACATATTCTAGGTTATCATTGGTGTGAATCTTCTGCATATCCACACTCTCCTCCACTACTTCTCGAACAAAATGATATTGAACGCCTATGTGTTTCGTCCTTGAATGAAAAGTTGGATTCCTTGCAATGTGCAAGGCACTCTGAGTCTCTGACTGTCACAATACACAGTAATTTGCTGATGCTTGTGCCCGAGTTCCTCCATTAACCTTTGCATCCAAATAGCTTCCTTGCATGCTTGGGTAGCTGCCATGTACTCAGCTTCTGTCGTTGACAGAGCTACAACACTTTGTAACTTGGATAACCATCTTACTGCTCCTCCTGCAAGTGTGAACACATAACCAATAGTAGATTTTCTTTTATCATGATCACCTGTAAAATCTGAATCAACATAACCCCTGACAGTTAACCCTGACCCTCTAAAACATATTGCAACAACTTAGGTTCCTTTGATGTACCTCATGATTCTCTTAATAACATTCCAATGCTCTTTACCCGGATCTGCCATAAACCGACTAACCACTCCCACTGCTTGTGCAATGTCTCATCTTGTACATATCATGGCATACATAAGGCTTCCCACCACCGATGCATACAGTACTCGAGACATTTCCATCCTCTCTGCTTCATTGCTAGGACTCATACTTGAGGATAATTTAAAATTCACAGGAAGTGGGGTAGAGATTGACTTACAGTCTTGCATGTTGAAGTGGCGCAAGACTTTCCTTAGATAACTCTTTTGAGAAAGCCAAATCTTCCTGTCTTTTCTGTCTTGGTGAATTTGCATCCCTAAAATCTTGTTTGCTGGTCCCAAGTCTTTCATATTGAACTCCCTAGCCAACTGTGCCTTCAATTCCTGGACTCGATCTTTGTTGGGGCCTACCACCAACATGTCATCCACATACAACAGCAAAATGATAAAATCATTACCATCAAACCTTTTGTAGTACGTACAATGGTCTGAACTCAGCCTATTGTAATCGAGGCTAATTATGAAAGAATCAAATCTCTTGTACCAACATATGAGCGTCTGCTTTAGACCGTACAGAGATTTGGTCAACCTGCAAACCAAGTTTTCTTTTCCTTGTTCCTTAAATCCTTCAGGTTGGAGCATATAAATTTCTTCTTCAAGTTCTCCATGAAGAAAGGCAATCTTTACATCTAGTTGTTCAAGATGTAAATCCAATGCAGCACACATCGCCAACACTACTCTGATAGTAGTAAGTCTGACAACCGGAGAAAATATCTCATTGAAGTCAATACCTTCTTTCTGAGCATATCCTTTTACCACCAGTCTTGCACGATACCGTTCCACTTGATCATTGCCATCACGTTTGATCTTGTACACCCATTTGTTTCCAATGGCTTTCCGACCCTTTGGAAGTTCAACAAGTTCCCATGTCTTGTTCCTATGTAAGGCCTCCATTTCTTCATGCATTGCTGTCATCCATTGAGAAACATCTGAACCATTCAACGCCTCATGAAAAGTTGAAGGTTCACCTTCTTCAGTTATAAGACAATATGCATCGTGGCTCGTCATAACATAGTCTGATTGCCAAGATGGTTTCTGCGTCTGACGCGTTGATCGACGAACACCATTATTGACCTCATCTGGTTCTTGTTCTCCGTGCACTGATTCTGCTTCAGAAGAATCACTTTCTTTGGATTTTTCTTCCATCTGCACTATAGCAGTCTCTTTAGAAGTGCTGTCATTTTTCTGCTCACTTTGCAGTTCATTTTCTGCAAAGACTACATCCCTGCTAACAACAACCTTGCGGGCAGTGGGATCCCACAGGCGATACCCCTTAACATTGTCAGCATAACCCAAGAAGATACATTTCCTGGACTTTGGGTCCAACTTTGTTCTTTCTTGGGAGTTGTACATCACGTACACAGGACAACCAAACACATGTAGAGAAGAATAATCTACTGGCTTTCCTTTCCACATCTCCATCGGTGTCTTCAAATCAATCGCCGTTGATGGTGATCGATTGATTACATAACAGGCGGTTTTCACCGCTTCTGCCCAGAACGACTTGGCCATTCCCGCTGTTTCCAGCATAGCTCTTGTTCTTTCTAGGAGAGTTCTATTCATCCGCTCTGCCACACCATTTTGCTGAGGTGTATGTGCAACAGTGAATTGCCTTACAACACCCTCTTGTTTACAAAATGCTAGAAACTCGCCATCTACATATTCTCCTCCATTGTCTGTCCTCAAGCACTTAATCTTCTTCCCAGTTTCAAGCTCTATTTGTGCTTTGAATACCCTGAATACTGGAAACACATCTGACTTCTTCTTGATCGGGTACACCCATAATCTTCTGGAATAGTCATCAATGAATGACACGAAGTATCTTGCTCCTCCCAGAGATATTTCCGGTGACTCCCACACATCAGAATGTATCAAGTCTAGTATGTGTTTGCTTCTAGTAGTTACTCTAGCAAACTTCAATCTATGTTGCTTGCTTATCACACAGTGCTCACAGAATGGTAAATTTATTGTCTTGAGCCCGTGAAGGAGATTGCGTTCTGCAAGGACTTTCAAGCCACGTTCCGACATATGGCCTAGTCTTTGATGCCACATCATCGTTGTTTCTTCTTGGCTTGCTGCTGCAACTGATGCATCCGCCTCTTGCAATGTATCTCCCAGAAGCATGTATAGATTACTTGTGATCTTTTCTGCTTTCATCACCACAAGATTGCCTTTAACTACTTTCAAAATTCCACTTTCTGTGTGGATCTTGCACCCGAGATCATCCAATTGTCCAACAGACAATAAGTTCTTCTTCAACCCCTTTACATGACGTACTCCTTGTATTTTTCGAACAGTACCATCATGCATCTTTAATCTGATAGTACCGACTCCAGCAATTTCTAAGGCATGGTCATTTCCCATGTACACTGATCCTTCTGAGATAGGCTCATAAGAATAAAACCAATCTCGGTGTGGAGTCATGTGCCATGTTGCACCTGAATCCATTATCCAGACATCGTTGAGTCGTCTTCCGCCTTTAGAACTGGTTGCTGCTTCGCTATACAGGATTTCCCCGTCATCTGAGGTACTTGCAACACATCCTTGAGATGTTGAAGCTTCAGAATTCTTCTCTCCATTCTTCTTGTTATTCCAACACTCCTTCTTTATGTGCCCTTTCATGCCACAACCGTAGCATTTGATATTCTTCTTTCTTCGAGATTTTGACCTACCATGATTTTGACTCCCACTGGGGCCACGTTCCGTTGATCTACCTCTCATCATCGTCAAAGCCTTTGCTTCCTTTGAACTCTCTGACCTTTCTTCCTTATTCTTACGCCTGGATTCTTCTTCAAGGATTGCACCGGCGACATCATCAAAGTGAACAGTATCAGCTATGTTATTATTTGTAATGTTGATGATGAGTTGATCATACGAATCTGGTAAACTATGAAGTAGAAGTTCAGCACGCTCATTTTCCGCTATTCTTAAATCAGAAGCCGTGAGTTGAGAAAATAGTGTATTCAGGGTGTTGATGTGATCCGTTACGGATGTGGATTCACTCATTCGAAGAGTGTAGAGCCTTCTCTTTAAGAATATTATGTTGTGGAGTGATTTGACCTCGTACAATTTTATTAGAGTATCCAGATCTCCTTTGATGTCTTCTTTTCAGCAATACTTGACAATACCACGTCAGCCATTGCTAGGTGCAAATTGGCAACGGCATTATCATCCATCTCTTTCCACTTTTCGTCAGTGATATCTGCAGGTCTGTCATCTATTGCGTCTAGGCAATTATCTTTTCTCAAAATTGCCCTTATCTTCAATCTCGTACAATCTTATTCTTGAACTTCTCTATCTCAAATTTTGCTGCCATGGTTTTACACCAAATATTTTTTTTCTTCAAACTAAACCGGAATAATAAGAATTCTTTGCTGCCATGGGATAAATGGAAATGATTCACGGGCAAGCTATTTATAGGATTACAAAGCCATTGCCTCAACCACTCCAATTTATGGCACCGTAAACAATTGGACAAATTGTCAAAATTATTTACTGCCATGCATACAATTTCAACATGTACATCATATGAGCATGTGTGAACAAGTGAATAACAAGCCAACATGTATTATTACTTGCACATACTTAGCTTTCCACGTTTCATACTTCATATTGCATGTTCCATGCACATACTTAGCTTTCCACGTTTCGTACTTCATATTGCATGTTCCATATCAAAGTCAATCAAAGTGGCTTTAACCTTTTTCCAATGTTCACACACCGTTGATGCTCGTTTATTTTTATACATAAGTTGCGATGGGGCCTGTTTTAGACTTACATTCGAAGCTAAGTTATACTTAATAGTTATTTTTTAAATGGTTAATTAGTTTTGGTAATCTATCACTAATGCAACTGAGACTACCCACCATTTGCGTGTAATGTGTCTCTTTTCACATTAACACCATTTTCATCTCTGTGTAGCTTGCTTCCTCCAGGCACTATGATATTGTCCACAGAATTACCTGTCACCCCAAATTGCTTTATGACCTTCATACCATATTTTCTTTGACAGATATAAATAAACCATTCATCATTTTCATTGTGAATGAGATCATCTTAATAGACACCGACAATAAGAATTTTATAGACTCTTGCTCTTTTGGAATCCTTCACTAGTAAAGTTGTCCTTAGAGCTTGTTTTAGTCTATATAATGTCATGTGTAGCCTGTAGACTTTGTGCTCATTACCTCTCTTTACATAAATATTTTCAATCAATTTCTCATATAAGAATGTAGATTTCACATCTAGTTGATATAATTTCTATCCTCTATAAGGGGAGAAACAATTATGTTATGCTCATGAATCACAAGCTATCATGAACCACATCACTTGTTTCATTGTATATATAACTTAATCAAATAGTTATCTTTCTGTGCTGTTTTCTCTATAAAATATGTACATATATTTTCCTTGTGTCTTTTTCATACTTAGCCGCTACGTAAAGAATGAGTTATGAGTATAAAAAATGGTATACTAATGCAATATTTGCTTATTTTGTCAATGCAACATAATAAGAAAAAAGTCTTCAATGCACTTCAAAGTTTATAAATTTTTGAGTTAATAGGAATGGAAAATGCTTTAAAATCTTTTTTATGCACACAATACAATATTTTCCACCTGCCTGTTTTGATAAATTTTGTTTTCCTTTCATGATCACATCTTATCCCTTATAAAAAACAGGGCAAGTCAAAGTCAAATTTGTACTCTTTCAGAACATTTACAAAATCATTATATTTGGTAGAATAGTATTTCAACCATATCAGGTACACAGAATTTGAACCAGTTAGCACGAAGGGAATAGAAACTACGTTTGATTCCAATAATGGAAAAAACAGTAGTATATCAGATATGGAGAGGCCAAAGAAATTTCCACATCAAAAGAAGTTATTCCAGAAATCTAAAAAAACTCCAATAAAAAACATGTTTCACATATGCCTATGGCTGACAGTTTATCAATTATCACCCTCATCCTCTGCAATTTCTTTTTCTTAACCCCTTTCATTATATCATTCAACGTACTTACTTACAAGCTCTCAAACTTACTTTTTTCCCTTAAAAATTGCTAGATGACGTTAAATTATGGTTTACTACTTTATTCAATTCCACTCATTCAAATCATTATGCAAACAAAATTTAAATACCACAAATCATTTTTGGACAATTTATAAAATCATTATGCTTTGTGAAATAGAATTTCAGCCAAATCATGTATGCAGACAAAATTAGATCCAGTTGGGTTTGAACATAAAGGAAAGTGAAACCACTTCTGAATCCAACTATGGCAAAAACAATATATTGGTCATTGGTCAGTCAAATAAATTTCCACTTCAAACAGATTGCAATGAAAAGCTAATTTCTTTGCCTTATGGCTATGGCTAACAGTATAACAATTAAAAGCTAATTTCTTTGCCTTATTCTACAGCTTATTACCATGCAAAATGCATTTTTTTTCTTCTTAAACTTCTGTCTTTGAAAACTCTAAGTTGTAATCATAACGCTATTTAGGCTCAAGAAATGATTTAGTTTTAATGTTTCTTAAACTAAGGTATTAAAAATTCATTTAATTGTTCATGTGCAGGTCATTAATTTGAGACTATTTTTTTCTGGTTTAAAACAGAAATTCCAATCACCAAGTTATTAGAGTCCACTTAAATTAGAGAACAGAACCTTCTATTTCATTCAAATACATACAGGGCTATGATCAAACTTAAAATAAGTTCTGAGTCAAAGCAGTTAGTTGTGATCTTAATCAACAAGCTTAAACTAACTAGAGTAATTTACCATATAAAACAATTCCAAATAGTGAACGCAACAAACATTAAAACAGAATCCAGTTACACAAGCATAAACTCATCAGACTAATTTACCATATAGAACAATTTCAAGCCGTGAACACAACATACATTAGAACATAATCCAGATACATGTGCATAAATAACAATAAACAACAGTGAATCAAACAAACAAAGTTGTTAATATTTCCAATAAACATATTACAAATAGTTAACCCAAAAAACATAAACATTTTACGAGATATTGAATCAGTTGGTGTGGCATACTGTCTCATGTTACAAATTCGGCCACCCAAGAGTTCACAATACAACACAATTATAAATATCTAGAAAACAGTGAAGGAGAAAATATAACTAACTCATTCTTCTTGTTTGTGCCATCTTCTTAAGCTTCCTCATTGTCACTAGGGAGTGAAAGCAAAGACTCTGTATACATAGCCAATCGGAATCCATTTCGTGAATCTTTGCAATAGTAGGAATGCTCTAAAAACTCTCCTTCCTCATCGTATCTCACCAATCCAGTACAACAATTTGTTCCAACAATATCACCACTTTTTGTGCAACATACAAGGGAAATGCCATGAACGGTATCATAAGTAGTAAGAACAAGAGTTTTAGTCCAAGATGACTGCACTTTGTATTCTTTCATTACCCATATATCAACCGTATCCTCGTCCACTATAACCCATAGACTTAGAAATCCTCTAAATACCCATAACCCACAATCTGTACAACCATAGTCAATATCATCTGGGAGAGGAATCTCTACAAGTTTCCTTTCCACCAAATCAAATGCAACAACAAGATAGTCATGTGTATCAAGATTTAAAGCCAACCAGTGAATAGCCCCATTAAAGACTGACTCTACTAAGGGATAAACAAAGGAAGAGGCCTTACTACAAAAAGGCAAATCAAAAGTATCTACGATTTCTTCCCATTCATTAGCTCTCAATGAGAAAAACCCCAAGTAATCATACGAAAGTGAAACCACCAAGTAATCATCTGTTGACTCGTCATACCCAAAACCATAAAAAACTAAATGTGAAACACTAGGAGGGAAAGGTATTTGTCTATGAAATCCGGTGGATGGATTCCATATATAAGCTTTTGAACATGTTTGCAAAAATATAAACCCTCTACATGAACCTTTAATTTGAAGATCAAAATGAGATTCCGGAAGTGGAAAACTAGGGTTCAGTGGAACAGGTTCATTATAATCATCGTCGGTAAACAATGACGGTAAATCTATAGATCGAAATTCAGGAGTAGCAGTTAAGAACGTTGGAGAGGTAAGTTGAAACTGCGAATTTACGGTTAAGAACAGAATCCTACGAGTGTGTGTTGCAGCAGTAACTTGAAAGTGTGAAATTGCAAAGTGATTATCAGAGATAAGAGAAAACCATGACTTAGAAACGGATTTGAAACGAATAAGAGACTTAACTGGTAACCTTAATAAGATTTTGGTGATCAATTCATCAGGCAGATACGGTGGTGGATCCACCTCCGCCATGCGTGTACCTAGTGATGTATGTTTGCTTTGATTTAGGGTTTATGTGTAAAGAAAGGAGAAAAGATTAAAAGAACACGATGAAGTTCTTTATTAGAAAAATGCTTACAGGTTTATCAAGTTCTTTAACATGGTCTTGTTTTATATCGTTGAGAGTTACGGGATATTAGCTGTCTCCAATCAAAACTGGGTAGTCCTCAGCATGCACAGAGGGGCAACCGTCTAGGTTATATTTTTTAACTTAATAGTGATCAATAGTATATACATATTTTTACTTTTAATTAACTCAATTATCAACATACTACTTACTCCATTTTACTTTGGTTTTATCAACTAAATTTGTATTTTATTTTTTGATTAATTTCTAAATTATTTTGGTAGTATTAATTATGGTCATATACATTATAAAGAAATGAAAACTCAATTCATACTTTGGTATTAAAATATAGTTTAATTATAATACTCGGTCAGTCTATAATTATTATACACGTACATTCAATCATTTGTTGCACATTATCATATAATATGAAAATATTTTAATAAAATATATTTATGTTAAAAAAATTGTAAAGAAATTAATAGTAAAGAAAGGTTGTGTTTTTGTTATTAGTACTAAATTAATTTGACGCATCGATTCCAATTTGTGTTTCTGATTTCAGGCCGATGTTGATAATAGTGGCACGATCGACTATGGAGAATTCATAGCTGCAACATTACATTTAAACAAAGTTGATAGGGAAGATCATTTACATGCA
>Ga0228710_1010655_pt1 | contig 12188 bp, 2 predicted proteins | sample MedpolnodulmetaG_FD_177995 | JGI IMG/M metagenome (GOLD analysis project Ga0228710, IMG submission 177995) | Root nodule microbial communities from Medicago polymorpha collected in Santa Monica, California, United States - pink nodules | ecosystem: Host-associated > Plants > Roots > Nodule...
CAGACTCTGTTTTTCTAGACACTTGAGAATTCTAAGATATGAACTATTGTAAGAATTCTCTAAGTTGTTGATGTGTTTGCGACGTTTTGCACAAAGAGTGTTGGCCTTTTGCTTATTGTGTATGTATGTATGTTCTCCAAGTCTTTATCCCTATATATAGAGGATTTGAGAGACGTTGAGAATTAACTGTTACATCAACTTGTCTTGCTTGAAGCTTTGATTCTTCACCATTGATCCTTTGCCTGATTTGATAATTGCCCTATGAAGAACTAATTTCAAATCCATTTCATTTGAAGCGGAACAATGTCTGCAGCAATATTACTGTTATTCTTGTCTTGATGTAGAGACAAGTTGCAAAGATGTTGGTTGCAGAGGCGTGCGCAGAGTTAGTGGTCGTACACTTCGTACACTGTAGTTTGTCAACTTTGGTGAAGTGGCTTCTGATGAGATGCTTCTGATAACCTTGCTTTTGATGACCTTGCTTCTGATGACGTGTCTTCAGGAGCACTTTCTTCAGACTCATTTCTTCAGACGCATTTCTTCAGACGCATTCTTTCAGACGCTCTAAGCTTCAATAAAATTCCTTTTGCTCTTTGACTTGTTCATTCAGAATATTTATGAATAGTACTTTGATTATGATCCTATACACTTGAACAAATGTTTAGCATATCCAATTGATAATTTTTAATACCTTGTTATCATCAAAACTCAAGAGGTGATTCTGCGAAACACCCTTTGTTCCAACACTTTCTTCTCTCTCTCTCTCTCTCTCTCTCTCTCTCTCTCTCTCTCTCTCTCTCTCTCTCTCTATATATATATATATATATATATATATATATATATATATATATATGTATATCTTTTTATTATCCGCTGCATTTGACTCCGAACATTGTTTCCGACTTTGAACTCTATCAGACTCTTAACTCTGGACTTAGTTAAAACGAAGAAAAAACTAACACAATTCAAGCCCTCCTTCTTGTGTTTTTCTCACCTTTAAACTTCAGACCCTGAAATCTAAGTGTTAATTAAATTAACAAAAATTGCTCAAAATACTTGTGTTTCTCATCATAAAAAAGGGGGAGATTGTTATAATAGTAATGATTCATACAAGTTCTCTTGAGTATTGATGATAACAAAGTATTGAAGAACAATTGGTATACTAACATATGTTCAAGTGTGCAGGATCTCCTTATCATGAAGAAGGAACATATGAAGAGCATCAGAAAGGGATTGGAAAGCTTAGAAGACTATGGTGAGAGATCTATTGAAAGGTCAACCATAAGTCAACGTTCTTTGTAGAAGGAAGTCTCACAGAAGTTGGGGAGTGATCTCCATAGACTCTGTGAAGGACATCAAACGCAGAATCTGACAGGCTACTTAGATCTGAGAGATCAAGAAATCACGTAAGCTTTTGTCTTATTATGTGAGCTGTCTCTATCATAGCATCTGGTAGAGCAGTTATTTTGTCTTCTTCCATCTACATATACAACCAGACAATGGATTATCTAGATTGGTATTTATACCATGTTAAGGGTGTTAATTATCAAACGATTATCTAAAGTACAACAGGTAATCTCATAGTTTGAACTGGATGTTTTATCCTGGACGCGACGAGGTTGTTAGTTTGCGTTGAACAACTTTGGGTAGCGTCGCAAAACGCAACCTGGTTGTGACTCAACCCGAAATTTCTTTGGTGGTATATTTCCTTTCAAGATATTTTTTTAAACACAAAAACAACATAATAGAAACCAATTGAAAGGGAGAAGCTTTTAGTGTCCAAGACAAAATATGATTGTGTGATAGTGTAAGCTAAGGTTTGGATGCACGTTCGTTAATGCAATTTGCGGCGAATTCTCGTGGCAGACCAAAAGCTACATATTGCAGCTTAATAAATACCACGTCTATTTGTTCAAAAAATAAATAAATATCACGTCCAACTTACATTTGGATGCGAAATTTGGCATACCAAAGTTGATCCAAGCATGCTATAATTTTTTTTTTTATATTGTCGATGTATATCAATAAATTCTAAAATGAAGTATTATTAAAAATGTGTAGACCTTAAAATGTGGTGGCAAAATCTGGTGCAAAAGCAAAATTAAGCACTATGGTGAAATTAAGCGATATGGTCGACCATGAGTATTACCTCCGCCTTTTTAGAAAGACCTTGAGTATTTATTACAGCACCTCTCCAGGATGATGTTGAGTGTTTAACATCTCTTCAGACGAACACCTCTTCTACTTGAAGGCCATCTTGCAAGCGTCGTCGTTTCTAAGGTGAAATACTTCGACTTCTTCCTTAGGTGACTCTAATATATCCCCCAAGCTGCTTTAAAGTGTTTCTTAACCCTGGAATTTCACAAAAGCTCACAACTTTTAACCCTAAAAGTTCCCTCTTATGTAACACTAGAATTCCCACTTCTCCACCTCTTGTTTGAACTTAAAACCAAAGTCTTGTATATTTAGGCACAATCAACTTGTCTTGCACTCCAGGCAACACCCTTGTGGACTAAACAAGTGAAGCACCCGTCTTACTTTTCTTGCACTTCAAGAAATAGCCTTGTAGCCCATATGCCTTGCCGAGCAAATAAATTGCCTTATATTCATGCTTTCTTGAGAAACAAGTTGCGTCTTCAACTTTCTTGAAAAAGAAGCAAAAAATATAGCTTACGTTGAGCAGGCCCAAGTTGGTTTTGAGTCACACACAACATGATTCATAACTTGCTGCACAATTTCTTTGAGTTTAATCTAGAACGTTGGATTACATTTTCTCTAAATCTATGGCTTACAACAGGTCCAAGTTAGACCAGTCTTTTTAGTGGTCTAAACTATAAGGGAACAACCTAAGAAGACATTCTATCAAACTTCACTTACATTAAAAGAGAAAAATCCGATCAATCTGTCTTTCATGATTGAAGCACTTTTCAAGCATAAATAACAATCATTTGTGTCCTTATTAAAGACAAACTCTTGTACTTTTAAGCACTCATGATAGTTTTTGTTTTTTTTACGCAACACTAATGACAGAATATTTTACAATTTAACTGCAATATTAACCACTCTAACATCACATAGTAAATTACATTAATTATTTTTTAGGTACAAAAATGTACATCAGTATTTAATATACAACAAAGAATCTAAAGGACTCCCTTCAAAAAAGAATCCAAAGGACAAGAGTGAAACACAACTGCACAAACAACAAAATTTCGCTAGATTATAACTTAACTGACAAAATCTTTCAGAAAAGAAAACTTGCTTTTGTCCAACAAGCAGAAGACCAACACCGAAACAAGGGGGATAAAAATTGTCCAAAAAAGAAATATGTTTCTCCAATTTGTAGGCTTATTTGCTGAAACAGATGATGTTGCTACTTCTGATTGTTCACCCACCTAATAATAGAAATCAAGAAAAGGAGAAGCTTTTAGTGTCCAAGACAAAATATGATTTTGCGATAGTCTAAGTTAATGTTTGGATACACGTTTGTTAATGCAAACGTGCAGTGAATTCTCGCGGAAGACCAAAAGCTATAAATATCATGTCTAACTTAAATTGGGATGTGAAATTTAGCATCCCAAAGCTGATCCAAGCATGAAACATGCTATAAATCTTTTTTATATTGTCGGTATATACCAATAAATTCTAAAACGAATTATTATTAATAAAGTGTAGACCAAAAGTGAAGTTAAGCGCTATGGCTCAAACGACTTGTGTTTTTATGTGTAAGAATTCTTGGAAAAGATGGGATTTGGAAATACTTTTCTTAAAAAATTTAGGCATGATAACTAGGTCGGCATTCACATCAAATCCAATTTTCCATGATTGAACAATGCACGTTGAGATAGATTGTCATTTTATCAGAGAGAAGGTTTAACGAAAACTTGTATCTACTTCCTATGTTAGAATTTGTTTACAAAAGCACTGAATCGGGTGGATAGTAATTTTATTTGTAACAAGCTAGATATGATTGTTATGCATGCTCCAACTCGGATAATATGGTCTTTGGTTGCTGTAAAAATGCAAAGCATATCCTAAGCAATGGGATAGTTATCTGTTACTTGTTTTATTTCCATTTTTATTCCCAAAAGAAAAGGAACATAAAAACATGGATATAGTTGATTGTCCTGTAAACTATGAAGCATGGATACAGACACCGGACACGACACGGACACTGACACGCCAACACAGCTAATGATTTGAAAAAATCACATAATTCAATGTAATTACAAGTGTCGGTGTCGGTGTCGTGTCGGTGTCGGACACAACACGTGTCCGACACCATGACACGTCTAACCCCAGGAGTGTCCGTGCTTCTTAGCCTGTAAATAAAACCTACCAACATAATATCAACTAGTTAAAAGGAATAGGCTGATAAAAAAGATACCTGCCTGAAAGGTTTTATTGAAGTGTTCCATTCCTTCTTCATCAAATGATTTTGTACAGCTATCATTGCTTGAGTCAATGTTGGAAGCTTGATCTTCATTTCGGTTGATTAGCCCATTGTTGCATGCACCAATTTTAGTCTCCTTTAACTTTCCTACCAAACTTTTATTTTCTTGTTTTAAAGCATCTAGCTGCAGGAAGAACGTAGTGGTAACTAGTTCAGAATAGGCAAAGGAATTAAAAAAAGATATTCTTATTGATTAATGGAAACAATCATTATTGTCAAAATCCCGACTTAAATCCTAAAATCCAGGATTTTGCGACTTTATTCGCCTTCAACGCCTCAAATCCATAGTAGAATCCCAAAATAGACAAAATCCATCGATTTTGATTGCGATTTTACAATTTCTTATATCGATTGTACAAAAGTCTTTGAGTAAAATCCTTCGATTTTACATTAAAGGAACGAACTGAGATTCCATAAAAGATAAAAACATAGAACTTATTCGACGAGGTTAAACGTAAATACCTGTTTATTAATGCGCTCCCTTTCAGTAGCTAGTTGCATTACCAAATCCATGATAAACTTTGTTCTGGTATCAATTTCTTTTGCACTTGATAATTTTGTACTGCTAGCATGATCCAATGATGTTTTCATGCGAAGCATTCTCGACTTGAAGAGATCCAACTCTTTATGAAGTTCAAGGTTATTTTCAGATAGCATAATGCATTGTTCTTCAGCACTATCTTTATTACCTTCAGCTTTTGAAACCTTAGATTTTAGCTCTTCAATTAATATTTCCATATCCCAAATTGCTGTGTATAACATATTCTGCTGTTCTTGACCTGCTTCAGAAGATGCCTTCGCATTCTGTAGTTGGATATCTAGCTCCCTCAGTTGCTTCTCAAGCGAACCGACTTTTTTCTCGGCAGTACTAGCACTCCCTTTAAGAAAGTTCAGCTCTTCAGTAAGTTCCAAGTTCGTTTCAGTTAACTGTGTAACCTTTGCTTCAGCACTCTCAGCTCGATTTTCTGCTATATCAATGCTTTCTTTTAGAGATTCGGCAAAATTTTCTATTTCTATAAGATGTTCATGACAGGCTTCGTTCTCTTCACTCAAAGAATTTATCTGAACCTCAAAATTCTTTCGTTCTTCTTCTAGAATTTTCACCTTTTCCCTCAAATCCAACACCTCAGTATTTTCCTGAGTTTCGTCAACATTAGCATTACATCTCCCGTTCTTTTCTAAAGCAGCATCTTTAACCTTAAGTTGTTCGATTAAAATTTGAATATTCAATTTTAGCTCATTTTCTCGCTGCATATAACCGTTGAGGTTGAACTCAGTTACTTGGAGACGTCCCATTATACTTTTTGAAATCCCCATTAACACCTCGGTAGCATTGTCTGCTTCAAGAAATCTTCCCCAAACAACTTCTGCTGCTTCTTCCATATAAAATGCCACTTGTTCAGTGTAGCGGAGTTTCAACTTTAGTTCTTCGTTATTTCTTGACTCCGCTAACTTCTTTTCAAGATCTAGCTCCCTTGCAAGCGACTTCTCAAGCATTTGAAGAATATATCTCTGTTGTTCTACCATTCTCTGATCTTTCGTTTTCACTTTCACGTTTGACACATGACTATTTTCTGATAAATTCAAAGCCTTCCCCATTTCCCCTGTGTATATGAATGACTAAAAACGATAAATAACTCAATGTAAATTTTTCGAACAAAAAGAAAAATCTGTGTAATATTTCAACTTACAATTCTCATGTTGGAAAGCCACAAGACTTTTCTGAAGCTGCGATGACTGAATCTTTAACTCCAATAACTGTTGTTGTAATTGGTTCTTAGACTCTTCGGAATCTTGCAATTTTTCATCCATTATAAAGAAAACCTCACTCAAATGTCTGCATGACAATATTTTATGACGAGCATCAACAATTTCTTCATGTAGAGTGTCCATGAAATTGTCAAGCTCTGTTGCCTCAAAATCTAAAATGCCAGACAATAGATCAAACATCATTGCCTTCTCAAATGAGTTTTCTAAGTCGCAGGTATTCTTTGAATCTATTTCTTCAAGATCGTTTTCTCGAGCCAATAGATAAATATAAAGAACATGCATGTTCACCAGCTTCTCAGAAGAATAAGCTAGCCGATGATCTATTTCTGTTAAGGCTTGCAAGGATATATCAAGAACTTGGATGTCATTTTCTTTTGTTGAGAAACCCTCGAGTGAGTAGAGTTTTTCTAAAGCTGCATCCATTTCTTGGACCTCTTTCTTGGTTCAGAAATTAGAGGCTAGCTCTGAAAATAAGATAGAAATTTTATTTTGGTGGTAGAAAAGGAATGCCAAGCATCAATGGACACCATTAGTAAAGTAAAAAAAATATAGTAACAGAGTTTCTTAAGTATACTAACTCTATCTTTATTCTAACTTTTAGGAGATGATATTTAAATGAAAAACAGAATTTGTTACATAACGAATTCGTTTATGGGCTGTTGCTACTCTATTGCAATTGGATTATACTATTCTATTACAAACAACATAAATTAGCAGTTGGTAATTTTTTTTTTCCAAGAAGCTAAGTTAGCCTATCCTAATTGGCATGAGGAAGAATCAAACCTGAGGCCTTGAGGAGCAACACACTCCTAGATCCCAAGTCAATACCATCAGGCCAACCCAAGTGGGTTATTACCAGTTGGCAATTAGCATGACCTTAGCTTTATCTTTATATTGATTACTATTTTTGTATCTCAAAAGGCTCCTCTAGAATTCGTCTGCGCTTTTCTAGGCTGATTGAAATAATCTAAGATACTCTATAATCTAATATTAACAAATTATATCTACTCTACCATACTCTCTCCGTTGTTAATTATAAGCAAATTTGACTTTTTAGGTTCATTCAATTAATGGTATATGTACACCTACCTCCCTAGTCCCTACACTAAGACCTTATTTTTTGCTCAATTTCTTATATATAGGAAACATCTAATTTCTTCTAATTTTCTCGGTCAAACTAACCAATCTACTGTATCAACTAACTCTCTCACTAACCATCACTAACAGATACCTAACACTACTATCCCCTAACATTAAAAAAGAAAAAAATGAGTATTTAGTTGAAGAAATGCAGCTATAGTTTTGCAATTGTACGTTAGGCGCAACTATTTGTTGCAGGGGGAGTGGTGATTGCCCCTGTGGTACGGTTCAGGGGTATTGTTGTAATTTGGATTGTAATACTACATAAACAGCTATTACGTTCCATTGTTTGTGATTTGCGTTTCTTTAATCTTTTGTTACCAGTTATTGTTCTAACACAAACAATGTGGGACTCTTAAGTCTTAACACACTCATGACCCAATGGATCTAGGATAGTGACAATTTAAGAAGCACGGACACTCTTCGGATTAGGCGTGTCCCAGTGTCGGATATGTGTCGTGTCCGACACCAACACGACACCGACACTTGTAATTCCACTGAACTATTTGATTTTTTCAAATTATTAGTTGTGTCGGCGTGTCAGTGTGAGTGTCTGTGTCGTATCCGTGCTTCATGACAAATGAAGTATCTACTCGAATCTTAACAACAGAAACCACATGAGATCGTAGTTTTCTAACAAATCCAGCACACAACAATCATAAGCATATGTTCCAAACCTTAGAAATCCATGAAAGATAACCACAAAAAACCATCAATTATAACTCCCCAAAAATATTACAACAATTTTAATGAAGATTCAGCATACAACAAAACTCCAAAGCATACTGTTAAAAACATGAAACTGCCACAGCCATAATAAACAACAATTATGACTTTCTCATTTCCTCATAGGAAGGACATACAAATAAAGAAAGTTCAAAAGCTATGAAGCACGGATACGGACACGGACATCGGACACTGACACGCCGACACAGCTAATAATTTGAAAAAATCATATAATTCAATAAAATTACAAGTGTAGGTGTCAGACATGACACTAAACTGAGGAGGAGTGTTTGTGCTTCATTGTTCAAAATTAACATCAAATTATCAATTGAGAACCGAGAAATAAAGCCTTACCTTTCTATAAATGCTTCTGGACTCTAAACAAGAGACCCCGCATGAAAATTATCCAGGAAAGTCTATCTGGAAGAACTTCTAGTTCTAGCCAAGTCTTTTTAACTACCACTCATAAACAAATTAATCACTTTGTCACATTCTCCAAGGTAAATAAACAAAAGGGTATCTTCTTTTTTGTGGTGACACTCTGTCTTCAATAATTGTGGATAAATAAGGTTGAAGAGGAAGAAGTCAAACTGGTCAAACTAGAGCCTGAGAGTAGGAACAGAAAAAATCAAAAGAGAAAAAATGAAGACTTTGAATGGGGTGCACGTTGATCTTGAACTGTTTTGACAAAGTTTATTTGAATAATTGAGTTTGAGTTTGAGTTCTGGCAAAGGCACGACACAAAACAATAATAGAGTCAGAAGAACAAAATTGAGAGACAGGACATCATAGATAGATCTATCACTCCAACGTACGGTTTAGGTGGCTGTAAAGCTCAAGTGTCTTGGTTGTTGTGGGTCCCTCTTGTTGGATTCAAACAACTTTCTTATACAAAATTTCAATTGTCGTTTGATCGGTAGAAATAATACTCCCTCCGATTCTCAAAATTCGTATAATGTTCGAAAAAATCTTTTAAAAAAAATTAGAATTTTTTAACAAAAACATAAAATTAATATGAATTTTTAACCATAAAAAATTCATATTAAATTCATGTTTTGTTAAAAAATTCTAAATTTTTTGAAAAAGATTCTTATAATATTATAAATTTTTTTGCAAATTTTATTCAAAAATATGAATTCTCTACAATATTAGTTTACTTTAAAGGAGGGATCAAAAATGAAGATGAAATTTTTTTGAGAGACTAGAAGTTGAAGAAGATGTTTAGAAGGACTAAAACAAAAAGTTGGTATATTTATAGAGACCAAAACATATTTAACCCGAAATTTTTTGGATGAATTCTTGCACAAATTCTTCTAAGAACAATTACATTTTTTTAAAACTCAATTCAGTACATAGAAGAAAACTTAAAAGGTACAACTAAATTACATAGGGACTACACTTTCTGAAATAATTTATGATACGCTATAATAACAATTGAAGTTACTGGTTCACCACTATCAACGGTTATAACATCTTTAATCCATGTTTAGTTTGCATCCAAGACACGTAACATAAAATTGAACGTAGGTAAAAATAGGTATTGGTAGATAATGCCCAACATTAGATAGCGTTTTGATAGCATTGAGCAAGATGAAACATTGGATAACAGATAAAAAACTATGTTAAAGTGAAGGGCTTAATTACATATTTGATCCCTTATGTTTATCTTAGATTTCAGGTTGGTCCCTTATATTTTAAAAGTTTCAAGTTGGTTCTTTAATTTTTAAAAATTTCAAGTTGGTTTAAAACTTTACTAACATTGAAATAAGTTAGTCCGACATGATATTGAGTTTAATAAAACAAAAATATTAAAAAAAATGTTTTAAAACTCATTTTCTAAGTAAGTTAAATTTCATCGTCCATATTGTCAACCTGAGTCTTTAAACGGTCAAGTGACGGAAGGGACTAACCTATTTCAATATGAGTAACGTTTTGAACCAACTTGAAACTTTTAAAACATAAAGGACAAACTTGAATCTTTTAAAACATAAAGAACCAACGTAAAACTTAAAATAAACATAAGGGACTAAACATGCAATTAAGCCTAAAGTGAAGTGAAGAGATGACAAACGATGCTAAAGTGCAATGTTATGTTATTATCCAGTAACAATAGGGATATAAAAGTTTGTTGTGATCCAATAATAATAGGATTTCTGCTCTTTCCCCTGCACAAAACATTCGCGCCCTGCAACCTTTCCAAATATACCCTTGTGTGAGTTAAGTCACGCTGCATGACTTAACTCACGCATCTTATAATCTTTGCGTGACTTAAGTCACACACCACTGGCCTATGCGCGAGTTAACTCACGCACGTTGGCCGGTGGTCAGAACTGAAGAACAAACGTTTTTTGGACGATGGTCAATTTTTCAGCATTCAATCTACACGTTTTTTTACCACTTTTACACGTTTTTTTTACCACATTTATGGTAGATACAAACTAGGTTACCATTCCCACCTATAAATACCCCTCCAAAGTTCCTCATTTCCTCACACCATCTCACATTCTCTCCTCCCACTCTCTCCCCCTCTTTCTCTTTTTTTTTTCTTCAATAGTCTCTAGGCTAGTTTTACCCCTTTAGGTATATAGTGAGAAACCTTGTTGGTGTAAATAGTGGTCAGTTGGCTTGGGGAAAAAGACATCATCCCTTGAGGTAAAATTAGGTTTGCTTCTTTTTACCCCAACATCTTTTTACCGTGGGTAAAAAGTGTAACACCCTATTTCTATTAAAGCGATAAAACACGCGAATAAAGCATTTATTCAAGAAATAAACGCTACATCTTCAAATCCAAAATCAAACAACATGCATATATAAAATTATTCAACAATCGCAGCGGATATAAGTCATACATCAGCAAGTATACATGTCATAAAAACAACATACATCCAAAAATAAAATCTCCAAAACCCGACAAATGGGCAAACCTTCACAGTATAAATAAAATCCAGAATAATCGATCTAGAATAATCATACAGACAGGTATCCTAGATCAGAGCCTACCCTAAGACTCGACAGAAAACGATAAGGGAGACAGCTTCCGCTATCCAAGCACTCACCAAGCAAACTACTCCTGCACTCTGTCTACCCCTTCATACAAACAGGTAGGCGGTCAAAACCATAGAGGGATAGCTTCACATCAATCATAATCAAAATAAACAATTGGAAAGTTGCAATCAAATTTAAACTTTAAAAGATGAACAAGAACATTCGGCTACAATATTATTTATCAACACAATAATTCCATTCACCACAAGTAAGTGATTCATCAATCATACTCATCACCAACACAATCATCATCAAGCACATAAGCAATTAAGACTCATGCCAAATTATGCTATGCGCCTAGACACGACTCCTATATGCATATGGTCCATACTTCTCCAAGGTCGTCACCTCATGATGCAACAAAAACATCATTATCAACGGCTATATGGATATAACATCCGACACGACATATGATGCATGAACATATGACTCAATCCACCATGCATATGTTCACAATAATTCAACGGCTATAATCAACATCAACTATATCATATAGTTCAACAACTCCATACATACAATTCTTCACAATCCAAGTAAAGGAGAATATACGTTATACTAAGATAAGTATCATTTCAACACCTAGCAATCATTCATACATCTTCATGTAATCACACAAAGCTATTCACAAAAGATTTGCAAGTATTTGGTCTTTAAGGATTATTTTCGACAAAGTTCGTCTCTCATTTTACAACTCTAAAATAATGGAGACAAATAAACCAAAACCAAGTAAATAAATTCTAGGGCCTCGACTATGTATATACACAAATCACATATGAGTGCAGTAGTGCATACATTAACGTCTCATAGGCCAACTCACTTAAATTCAAAGTTTTGCAAAGTTCGTATCGTTTCTCTCATATTGCAAAACCAATTCATTTTCAAAACAAAACCAAGTTAGAATCAAGCGATGATACTCTTAGAAGCGATGATTACACAAAATCAACAGAATCATAGCAAAAGTCATGGCATTTACCCTAGGTTTCAACAATTTTCTATCTAAGCAATTCTCACAAGAATCAACACAACCCAGGGATGGTTTGCTAGCTAGTGAACT
>Ga0228710_1010656_pt1 | contig 12188 bp, 3 predicted proteins | sample MedpolnodulmetaG_FD_177995 | JGI IMG/M metagenome (GOLD analysis project Ga0228710, IMG submission 177995) | Root nodule microbial communities from Medicago polymorpha collected in Santa Monica, California, United States - pink nodules | ecosystem: Host-associated > Plants > Roots > Nodule...
TGAGTGGCGCTATTAATTGGTTGACTATTCAAAATAAGACCGAATATGAGTGGAATCATATTTCAATCGATCAATTTCTCATCCTCTCACTTGATCTGACTACCGAGACGTACCGACTTTTGCTGCCACCTCAGGGATTTGTTGAAGTACCACCTGTTGATCCAGCTGTTACTGTATTGATGGATTGTCTATGTTTTTCTCACCGTTTCAAGGAGACCCATTTTGTTTTATGGATGATGATGGAGTACGGAGTTCAAGAGTCTTGGACTCAATTCCTCAAAATTAGTTTTCAGGACCTTCAAATTGATTATGGCATCAGTGATTCACTGGACTATGGTTCTCAATTGTACTTGTATCCATTGTACCTTTCTGAGAGTGACAACACACTTATAATGGCAAGCAATCAACAAGGCTATGATGGTTATGATAACCATGCAATTATCTATAATTGGAGAGATAAAACGGTAGAGCAAATTACATCTGTCGACAATGAAATATTGTGGTTTCACACCAAGGATTATGTTGAAAGCTTAGTTTCAATCATTTGAGAGTAAGTTTCTCTTCAATGATTTAATTGTTTGAATTAATTTAACGTGTTTTATAATCATTGAACTGAATGAGTTTGTTTTGGGTTGTTTTTAGATATTATTATAACTTATAGACAGTCCTCCCAAAACGAAATTCAACGACTCTTGAATGATCTTTAATTGGTTGCTATTCAGAACGTTTTATCCAAAACTAATGTATGAAGTTGTTCTCAATTTGGGAGGATAAAACATTATTTAAAATGGAAATGCAGGGGAAAAAAGTCTTAAAAAGTAGTAGAGTCTAATGTTAAAGCGAGAAACATGTCAATAGGTTGGTTACAACTATCTTTAGACTTGGGCAAATTTATTAGCTATTGATCTATAGATAGATGAGAAAATGAAACATCATTTTCTCTTCAAACTGATATTAATTTCATTTAATTCAAAACTTTGTTATAGATAATGATTGTGCTATACTTATACTTTGTAATTGTATGGTACAAACGTTTAAATTGTTTGAGCATATGTTTGTGAACCCACCTTTGTTGCCACTTATGGGTGAACAAAGCTTTGTAATGAGTACCAACTGTTTTTTAATAGAATAAATTGAGTTAACCAACTAGGTTTGGCCGTTTCGGTCTAGCAGAAGAGGCTAGACTCCCACAACATGGAGAACCAATGTCTGAATCTCAGCTGGAAAATGTATCTACATTTTAGAGTGATGCACCTCAAATAGGATTACCTCTTGCAGAGGAATTTGTGGGAAACAAAAAAAAAGAAGTTTTCCTATTACCATGTTTTTTAAGCACGAAAACGCTTTTGCAAATTGTTGTGTGTGTGCCCCTACACACATACATTTGATTTATTCTTGGTTTCGTTTTGTTTATACCGATTCTAGTATATCCAAACTAATTTTGAACACGATGATTATTTTATTTTTGTATTTGATAATGATATTGTAGTCAAATCTACCTTTTAATATCATAACTGTTGTATCACTTGTGGTACTGGCTTTTAGGCATCAAACTTGAAGCTAATTTCTCTTATTTTTTTCACAAAGGAACGTGGCTTCGCTTTTGAGGATTATGCATTCGTTTTTTCTGTGTTTATGTTCTACATTTTGTTTTTGATGTTTCTCACTCCTGTGTAATACAGGTCTTTCTTGAATCATAGGACCACAACCTCAACTTCAAGCACATCTGGCATTATTGACGGTTGTTGCAGGATGGCAGGAAGAAAGGGAAAAGGAGTCTTATTGAATCTACATTTTCTTCAGTTTTAGTACTCATTTTGTATAAGCCATTTACGGCCCTCTTTGAAAGTGTTGGTAGAAATTTACCAGAAAATATATGTTGTTTTGCAACTGTACTCTTATTTGTGTAAGGGCCAATGGAAGTCTTTAACACTTGGTTATTTAAGCACACATTTTGCATGACCATTTGAGTATATTAGTAATATTTTTGTAGTTGCGTAGGATATTGAATATCAATAACATGGTTGGATGACCTTTCTTTGGCATTATCTATGAATTTTCCTAGGATTTAAATTGCGCTTGCTATCAACTATTTTCACGCACTTAACTATTTTATCCAGTAGTGAAACCATGGTAGAGGTGCAGGTGCAATTACAGGGTCCTCGGCAACTAACTTTGATTTCTACACTTTTTCTTTTCTTCAGTTTCTTGCTGTGTTTTAAGCTTGGAATGTATGAATTTTCACGACAAACTGGTTCTACTCGAGGGACTAATATACAAGTAGTGTATTGTTGCTAGTATCTCTGTAGGTTCCTTGCGACCAGTGGCAAACTTACCTCACAGGCTGTCAGGCGATTTTTATATCAGCAACTATCACACTAGCCTAATTTTGGCAGGTTGTCTAAATATGAATACTGTCACAGAATCACTCAATTAAAGTAATTTTACCAGATGCAGTTACTTTCCTTATGTATGGCGTTGATTATGATGATGTTGATGATGATGAGTGTTTGAGTTGGCTCCACTCGAGGGAAGCCAATTCAGTGGTTTATATTTGCTTTGTGAATCTCTGTCGTCTCAATATGGAGCAGTATTTGGAGGCAGGGAGTGGGATTGAGTCCTGTGGATGATGAAGAGTTTTGTGCACAGAAGAGGGTTTCAATTTCAATTCACGAATAGTGGTGAGAAGGGTGCCACAGAGGTTGATCTTGGAACATCCTGTAACTGTGGTTGGAATTAATGGCTGAGGGGATTTGTGCTGGAGTGCTCACCATCACATATCACAATGCCCAGGTATGTAGCTGATCAATATTTGTGAGTTGCATTTTAGTTTTGGTGTTCCAAATTGTACCCATTTACTTTGAAAGGTTGAATCGAGAAACAAGACAATGGGTCGGTGACACATAAAGCCCCAGCGGAAATTTGACAACATGGGTTTGTATTGTATAAACGTTCATACTGGCTGAACGGAACCACCTCGTTTTTACTTACTGGTGAACATGACTTTGGATTGAATACCAACTGATTTCTAATTGAACAAATTGAGTTACCATATCACAATTACCATGTCAACAACTAGGTTATCCATGGAGATATTAAGCATAAAAATGCTTTTGGTCATTTATTTATGGCTTTCTTGATGCTTCTTTTGGATTTTTTGAAAGTGTTTATCGAAATTAGCCTCTCTATTTGTGCTGTTTGTTTTACAGTTGTATTCTTTTGGACTTTTTTTTTAAAGTTTTTGTGGAACTGTACTCTTATTTGTGTAAGGGCTAGCAGAAGTCTCTGCCTGTTTAAGTGATTCAAGCACATATTTTGTATGACCATTTAAGTATATTAGTAATATTTTGTAGTTGCATAATATTTACATTTAATAGTATATCAATTTCATGGATGCATGATCTTTCCTTAGCATTTTCTGCAAATTTTTCTATAGATTTAAATTGATCTCGCTATTAATTGTTTTCACCCACTCGAACTCCATTTTATCCAGTAGTGAAGCCATGGTAGAGGGTCAGTTATGGGTCAAGGTCAGCAACTAACTTTGATTTCTGCACCTTTTTTTTCCTTTGCTTTGTGTTTTAAGCTTGAAGTCTACGAATTTTCATGACAAAGTGGTTCTACTTCTGGGGCTAATATATATGTAATGTATGTAAATTGTTCCTAGTTTCTCTGTAGATTCCTTGTAAGTGTAACCAGCGAGGAACTCACCTCGCAGGTTGTTTGGTGATTTTTATATCAGCATCTGTTACACTAGCCTAATTGTGTAAGGTTGTATGAATATGATTACTGTCACATGATCACACAATTAAAATCATTTTACTAGATGCAGTTACTTCCATCATGTATGTTGTTGATTATGATGGTGGAGATGATGATTAGTGTTTGAGTTGGCTCAACTCAAGGGAAGCCAACTTGGTGGGTTACATTTGCTTTGGGATCTGTGTCATCTCAATAAGGAGCAGTATTTGGAGACAGGAGGTGGGGTGCCTGGAAAGGATTTCTTCGGGTGGTTCCTGTGTATGGTAAAAAGTTTTGTGTGTAGTAGAGGCTTTTAAATTCTGTAGGGATGATGCTGAGAGGCTAGGGCCATAGAGGTTGGTCTTGAAACACCCTGCAATTGTGGTTGGAGTGCCCATGATCACCATGCACTGGTATGTAGCTGATGAATATTACACACTGGTATGTATGTGTGTGTGTATTTTCCTAAGAGTGCACTCTTGAATAGTTTAATGGCATTGTTTTATTAGTTTATAATCTATTCAACTCAGCCTTCAATTTTGTAAAATCTGAAATATTTTGACTGTTATCAATTAAAAAATATTCCAATACTTGATAAGCATCAAATTTTGGAATGGGGGCTTTATCATTCACTCTTATATTCTGTAACAGGATGAGAATGCATTAACTATTTTGTTCAAATTATGTTTTTCACCCACTCTTGTTTAAACTCATATCCTGCTATGAATTCATGAATTTAAATAAGTTCATCTTTAGTTTGATCAAATGCCTGCAGTAGTGCAGTCTTGACTATAGTGATGCTAATTGGAACATGGTGATTATATGTAGATTTTTTATATATAATCTACAACACTTTTAAGGTTTGGTGCACTTGGACTTGCAGATTGCTAAGGCAAATGACCCTACTTTTCCACAAGCAGTAATGCCACAGATTCCACCAAGCTCACAACCATCTCCCCCTTGGAATTTCAAATAAAAGGAACCCAGTACAATCAGCTAAGGTGAGTGCACAAGTTGAATATGTCGTACGACATGCATCTCTCCATTCATAGAGATATTACATCTTAGTGTAGCCACACTCATCTTTTTATGTTCATCAATAATCTTGGTAGCCAAAAATATGTCAAGAGAATTCTCAAAGTGTGAACAGTTTACCTTCAAGTTAAAAGACTTTGTTAATGCAATGTTTTCTTTTATAAGTAAAAACGAATGTAGTAATACTAGCACAGTAGCACAAGATGTGCTACAAAAATATTCCCCAAGTCAATACAATCCAATCCAATCAAGCCAAACAGAACCACAAACTAGCTTGACTGCAAATTAGAGTCAAAAGAAAATGTTACACAGAACAAAGCAGTGAACCAGCACTCCACAAAAATTCGCAGCACAGGTTTCTAATTTGAATCTCTTCAATACTGCAACTTCTGATAGCTTTTTAATGTTTTGTATTCTTTCATGTTTACCGAGTGTGGAAAGTTTCACTTTGACAACGAATCAACTTTAACTCTTATGTGTTACGTATTTTCATGCAAAATTAGCGTTCTTTATGTTTCCAAATCATTTACATCAATATTTTATATGTGTGATATACTCAAATAAGTGAGATAGAATAATACTTTATTTTTTCCACCATTTCCTTCCCCATTGACTTTTCATATTTGAAGTTCTGTTGTGATATGTATATGCGAGTTCTTAGAATTGCTATACTTGGTTATTACGAGTTGTGATAATGGTCATAGCTCAATTAGCTGATTCCTACATCCTTAAGACTTCCTGCATTGAATATCCCCACGATTGACTGCGATCATGCATGGCATATCAACATTAGAGTGATAGAATAAAATAATATTGGAGTGTTCTCCAACGCTGTGTTCCCTAATTGATTGATATATTGCTTATTGCTCTTCTTTTAGGTAATGATTGACTATTGTCATTTCCAATTAGGTCTTCTGCATTTTGTTGCACCTCTCACCGGTTTTGCTGGAGTGCTCACAATCATAATGCCCAGGTATGTAGCTGATCAATATGACACATGTTCATTTGTTTGGTATTCCCCCCCCCCCCCTCTGTGTGTGTGTTCATACTTCATATAATCAATATTTGTGAGTTGCATTTGTGGTGTTCCAAATTAAACCCAATTACTGGACAATGTAAATCATTCCTGATTTGTAACTTGACTGTATTCTTTTGTCTATACATGTTGGCCAATAACTGAGGTATGAAAATGTCAACAACTTTGGACTAAACCTTAGTGTTAGGTACCGAAGTCTTACTAAGATTGCATCAAAACAATAGTTATACTGGTTAATCTATCATAACAACATCAAAGCTAACATAAACTTTTCAGTTTTCACTAAGATTAGGATTCATTGTTATGCACTTGGGTTTAACAGAAGTGGATGGAGAATGAATGTCGGTGATCTGTCCAACAATGTAAACATTTTGGATCGGTATTGCCTGCAATTGTATTCAACTGCCGGGTCCTGCATTTAGGAAAAATTAACTAGCAAGTTAGTCTTAATATGATATTGATATGACACTTCAGGCTAATGAATGCTAAATGTAATGTATATGGTCATAGTATAGTCTATATTGATAGAGTAAAGTCTATATACAATTTTTTAATATGCTTAGTGCAGGAAGAATTAACTGTGGTGGATTTTTCTAATATGATGTGAAATCTCTGTTCGCTAGAAAGTTTCATTTTAGATGAATGTTATCATTTATTGTGTATTGAACCTATATTAAATTGTCATCAGCTGCTGTCAACATGCAAAAAATATCTTCTACCATTGTGCTTTCCCAATTTGTGATTTACCAAGCAAAGAACTGGAAAATTGATAATCATTTTATACACGCAGACACCACACCATTAATAATCTAAGGTAATGAAAGTGATTGAATATGATTACATATGTCATTGTCATGTTAGTGGTGCAGACTGACGCGTATCGGACACCGCATATGTCTTTGATCTGAAGTGTCTATCTTCCATCACTCTAATAGAAATCCGTGAAAACAAATAGTTAATGAACATTCTTTAGAATAACATGAACCACGTGAAACTGGTATAGGGCTCCAATCATTCTAACTTCTGAACTTATTTATCACCTCTTTTTTTGTCCTTTTCCATGTTAGCCTTTAATTTCCATGACTTAATGTATCATAATGTCAGGATAAAGCAACAGCCTTACCTACCACCTAGGATGGTTAAAACTTAGTCCATATGATAACAAATACGGAATAGCAATCACCTTTAATTAGCTTAATAGGTCACTCAGATAGTGAGTATTAACTGCAAAAGCCACAATGAAAATATGTCTGGTTCTCTTCAATTCTTTTTAACATGAGAAAGTTGGTAAGTTCTCTGAACAATTGCAAATTGAGAATAGTATGTGACAAGTCATTTGATGCAGTAAGAGAGCTTAGTAAAAAGTGATTTACTTTGGCTTGTTATAGAAGTGATAACTTGATAGTATCTGTCATCATGCCGTAAAAATTACAATCTCTATCAATTATTCAGTCTTATGGTTGGATCTTTCTTGATGGTTCCTTATTGGAATAAAAAATGTTTTGCTTTTGAGAATGCACTTGTGATAGAACTGTGCCTAAAACTATATAAGGAGGAATAGGTTGTGGACTAAACAGAGACCTGGAGAATGGAAAGTTTATCCAAGAAGGGGCGTATGGAAATTTTACTAAAATGATGGAAAAGGGGGGAGTTAGTTTTGTAAGTCTGGACTATTCAATATCCTTTTTGTGCCATGAAGTTTTCTGCTTTTAGCCATTTTGGCTTAGACAGACAGTTAATATCTAGAGTAGCATCATACTATGGAAAAGAGACTAACCATTCTGTGCTGGAATGCTCACTGAGTCGCTCTATCTCTGACTCAATCCAATTTCACTTATAGCTCATGAGTCTCAGACCCTTTCAAATTCTTTCTGTTATTGGACTTTTTGCGCGTTTTGAAGATGAATAGTTTGGAGTCCGCAAAGAATTTGAAGCAGTGGAATGTAAAGATTATGATGGATGTTTTTTTTAAATTCTGAAAGCTTGTTTGAACTACTGATTTGCTATCTTCTCAATTTTTACAGCCGTTAACTTGCAATTGACTCTATCTGCACCCTTCCAACTTGATGACATACAAGTGAGAAGAACAAGCAGTGTCAAGGCAGAGCTGCATCTATGTAATTTTATTACAACTTTTGATGTCTTGTGATATTTATTGGATGTTAAGAGATAAATAATTTCCAAGTTCTAATAATATATTTTGTAAAATTAGTGTTGTTCTTTTAATGCTATGCTTTTTGTGTGCAAATGATTATCATGCAGAGATAATTTTAACAAACAATGCAAGCTATGCTTTTTGTGTGCAAATGATTATTATGCAGAGATAATTTTAACAAAGAATGCAAGCTATGCTAGTAATATCATATCATATGTTATTGATATTCATAATCTCGTTAATAGTGAACAGAGAAATTCCCTCGAAAAAAAAAAGGTGAACATAGAGAAATATTCTTTCCTGTTTTATTGATCCCACCAAAACAAGAGTAATATCTTTGTTGTGGTCACTCTCTAGGAATGGAAATTCCTGATTGTACAGTGAACAGCTTTCACTGTCCTCTTAAAGCATGTTGTTGCGTGTTGTTTTCCTGGTTAATCAACAATATAAATTATTTAAAATATATTTGTCAAAATATAATGAATGAATATATCTAATAATTTTAAATGAGACTTGTAATGGTATCAGTCTAATGCAATTATCTCATGGATTATCCCGCAAGGAAACCCACATCAATAACATGAGAATGACACAATAATGAGGTCAAACAAGTACATCCAATAGAAAACTATTTCATCTCCACGTTAGCATTTTAGAAGCACTAATGTGCTCCACATTCCTAGCATCAAGGAACATATTGAAATTAGATAAGCACCACCAACATGTTTCATTGTTCTTACTTCTTGGCATTGAGGAACACATTCAGAAATGAGATTAGATAATCATTATGAAATTTTTTATGCCATGAGTTTCATAAATCAAATAAACTTAATAAATAGCACATTTTTTTTTTTATTAAAGTCGCGACTTGTGAATAAAGCCAAAACAAGAGTAATATATTTTTTTTTCTGATAAAAAGTATGTCTAATAAAAAAAAAATAGTAATCTGATAAGACAATGTGTGTCTTATTTTTAGTGGAAAATGTAGTATTTTCGTTATAAGAATTAATTAGACCTTTGGTTAAAAAAAGGTATTAGATAGACCTCATTCAGGTTTTTTGTTTTTATATGAAAAAATTGGTTTTATTTTTGAGTTGAAGTTCTGAATTCTATTTCTAAGTGATTAATTCAAAGAATAATTTGGAATGAGGCTGGAAGCCTCTATTTATAGGTTCCGGAAAAAGTCCTTCATTGGGCAAGGGATATGTTCGATAGATGAATAACTGTTTCTTCACCAATAGGATTATGCCACATCAGCCAAGTGGAGCTTCAAACTGTCATAGTTCTTTTTTATTTGGAATCATTAATTAAGATATTATTTGTTTGCCTTACAATCTGTGATGAAAAAGAAATATAGACAGATGCTACTAATGTGGGTGATGAAGGTGGTTTTTCTCCTTATTTCTAGGCCCTTGCTTGCTTCTTTTGGTTTTTGTGATTTAAGTATTGCCTAAAATTATAGTTTTTTAATAGAAAAAAGTAGTTAATTATTTCATTTCTTACAATTAGTGGACTCATTTAATTTTTTGCATATTATGATCCTAAAGTAACTGAAGTCATAAGTGCAACGAAATTCTTCATTTCATCTAATAGAGTTTTATTATGATTTAAGGAAAATGAGATCATCAGCAAAACAGAATTGGTTTACACCTAACCCCTCTTTATTTTTAATGATAAAAGTATTTTTTGTTAATTATTTTTCAATTGATTTTTCTTATTTGTCATGAATTTGAAATACAACATTTGTTTCCAATTGTATAGAACATAGACACAAAGGCAGTGATCTCTATGTAATGGTTCTCTTAACAAAAAATATTGTGAAACTAAAGAAGAGAACTCTTGATTCATCTCAAAATACAACTCTAGCATGGTTTATAGTGAACTGCACTCAATCTTTTTTTTTTACTAAAAAACGAAATTAGGTGGATTTAAATTTTTGTACTAATTTATAGTAATATTTTTTTACTAAAAATATTTTCGTTCATATAATGTCAAGCAAAAACTTAGGTGGATTCAAAATTTTTTTTTGTTCAATTTTGTATATAAATTTTCTTCAAAGTTCAATGTGATATAATCCACCAATTTAGTAAAAAATTCGGATTGCTATTAATTGCTTGGTCTTGCTTTTGTTTGAGGTATCTCAGTGCATAATATCAATAATAATAATTAGAATAATGTCCCACATTGGGTAATATGAAGAAATATGCAAAAAATTGGTCATATAAATAAAAGCCTTGTGTGTTAGTATTACATGCACTAATAGTTAGTGGGTTTTGCTATAGCTAAGCATTACTTCTACTATTGATACATAACTCAGTCTGTATCTTCTATATTTTTTCCTTCCTATCTTATAAGTTCTCTATCTCTTTCTCAATCAAGTGATTACTATTGTTTGATATGTATGTGAATGTGGTGCAGGACGCAAATAATAATTTGATACATGCGAGATGAAAGATCACTTTATGGTGGACAATGATGTCAGACTTTCAAACAATACGTTGAAGTACGAAAATGAATATTTTTTGGATTCCTATGAGAATATTATAAAGAAAACAAAAATCTCAAAAAAAAAACATCATTATACTTGTAACAATCAATCTCATTCATTCATTTCCTTCGCTTTTCATCGTCTCTTGTGTTGAACTTCATTTTCAATGAAAGAGGATATCATAAAGACTTTACTAGACAACATTTTGTGTCACATTCTCTCTTTTCTCAAAACCAAATACATCATTGCCACAAGCATTCTTTCCAAAATGTGGAAGTTTCTTTGGCTCTCCGTTCCAATTCTTAATAGAATAAAACACCAACTTTTGCTTTATCGAATTCTAATGGTTATGCTCTCGCGATACTCCACACTTCCCTTTAAGATTTTCCACTTTGATCTTCGTCACGATCATAGTATTTAAAAAATATCAATCTTCCCTTTCATAGTTCCCCAAATGATCACATTTACGTTACAACACATTTTTCAGCACCTTAATCTATTTCTAGGCTTCCTCAGTGTGCCTAAATTTCCCAATATCATTTTCACCTACAAAACCCTTGTCATCTTGCTCATATATTTATTTTCTTCAGAGTAGACCATAGTCTTTCTTCCTTTCATCTTCCCTGCTCATATCCCTCTTTTTACAAATAATACTTTTCCCAAAACATCAAGATTATATGTTGCTTTTATCTGCCCGTCATATTCTTGAGAATGTATTCATTTCTTATTAACAATGGTTCCATAATGAGGAAGAATGTTTCAACAAATGAAAAAGCTGTAACTTCACCAACATGACCAGAACCCACTTAAGTTGGTATAATAATGTTGGTTTGGGAACTTAGAGTGTGCTACTCTCAAGGTCTCAGGTTTGATTCTCCCTAGAGCCAATTTCGGCGAGCTAGTTTACCTTATTAAAAAAAAGTTGTTGATGCAATATTATTTATTTGTAAAATTAGGATTAAATTCGAAATCAATAAAGAGAAAATGTATATAAGTAATTTTGATGTCATAAATACTTTTTGGATCTTCCATTTTAATGTTAAACGATTCAGGGTCGGCCTTGGGCATAGGTACAGGGTCTGACGACCAAGGATTCTGATTAGTAGGGGCCCAAAAATTAAATTTATATGGAGGTGCGTGTAGCAAAAGTTGTTTCATAGATGCAGTTTATATAGAAAGTCGCACCAGGAGGCCCTATTCTCATTTGGGCTTCCCAATCAATTAGAATTTTTTCTCCCAAACCAAATAAAAGAGTGTAGATTAAAAAGAGGGTGTTGTTAGCATAATTCTTTCATTAAATGATAGTGTATCTCACTTTTCATTTTTCTTCTTCTTTGAGAGTATTTAATTAATTTTGGAAGAAAAAACACTAATTGATTAATTATTCTTTATTTTCTCTAATATATTGAAAAGAAATTATTTAATATTGTTGGGTGGACTCAAGACATGTTTTGTAACAACACAAGATGAATTGTTTTATGATGGGAGTAAGATGAGTACCCAAACTTAATCTCCTTTAATATAAGAAAGGAAGACCCTGTGGAAAATCCTCTTTTGCCCTATGCCCTTCTTCTGCCACATCCTACATTCATGGTTAAAAGTTGTGTTAAAAAAACTTTTTGTAACTAAATGACACCACTTTACACCAATGTTGCAATGTAACTGAAAAACTTTATGTCTTTTGAAGTTCACACTTCTAAGTAACTTTAACAAGTTGCTTCAACTGAACTATA
>Ga0228710_1010657_pt1 | contig 12185 bp, 4 predicted proteins | sample MedpolnodulmetaG_FD_177995 | JGI IMG/M metagenome (GOLD analysis project Ga0228710, IMG submission 177995) | Root nodule microbial communities from Medicago polymorpha collected in Santa Monica, California, United States - pink nodules | ecosystem: Host-associated > Plants > Roots > Nodule...
TTTCAAGAACTGGTCCTCTTGATCAGCATTCTTATGTCAGCACAGGTGTTAAGGGAACTTTCGGTTATCTCGATCCTGAGTACTTTAGATCACAACAGCTTACAGAAAAATCTGATGTGTATTCATTCGGCGTGGTTCTACTTGAAGTTTTGTGTGCAAGACCAGCCATTGAACCGTCCCTTCCAAGGGAACAAGCGAACTTAGCTCAGTGGGGAATTTTTTGCAAAGACAAAGGACTATTGGAAGATATCATTGATCCTTCCATCAAGGGACAAATTGATCCAAACTCACTTAGAAAGTTTAGTGAGACAGTGGAAAAATGCTTACAAGATGATGGATGTGATAGGCCTTCAATGGGCGATGTTTTGTGGGACTTGGAATATTCTCTGCAGCTTCAGAAAGGTGCGATACATAGAGAACCACATGAAGACAGTTCCAACAGTGCTTCTGTATCAATTCAATTGCCCAATGTTCGCCGTTTACCTTCTCTGTCTACACTGAGTGAAGGGGATGACACGTCTATGTCCATTGGGAGGGTTATGGATGAATCTGATGGTGCAGCGCATTCTGTTTTCTCTCAGTTGAACCTTGATGACGCCAGATAGATTTTCATGTCATGTCCTTCAAGACACAATGATCAACTTTTAAGTGTCTCATGTAAGTGGAGGAGCTGTTCTTATTAGATGGCTCTCTTCTCTGTTTTGTCCTTGTTTCCTTGTATTTTTACATCCTTAGTTATTATGATTGCTGGTCTATTCTTAATTGTAAAATTATTGATGATGATTGTGTATATTTTTCTGATGCTTGAAATAAATTGTTGGTAATTAGGTGCATTATATACAGCATTGTTTGATTGCTTACACCAACGCATATTATATTCTACAAGGGCCAACAATGGTATAAACTAGTTTAAGTACATATTGTGGATTGTTGCTGAAGGTTGAGCCTAATAGAAAGTTATATAAAGTACTTAAAGGTTGAGACTAAATGGTAGTTCTATTTTTGTAATGGACTAGTTTTATTAGGAGACATGGAGATAGCAAAAGTACATGTATGTTGATCTAGAAGACCAAATTGCAGAACTAATTAGTCATCATTAATTCTAGTATACTTCCATAATATTGTTGGTGATTAACATGATTGATTATGAATTTTAAAGGACTGATTTTGATTCAAACAAACTAATCACCTTGTCCAAAGGAGAAGAGAGTGGCATTGTTGGCCTAGCAGCTACAGAATACATTTCTTTCTATCCTGCTAATAGAAACCAGAATGCAAACCAGTCCAATATTTCAATGAACACATATAGAATATTTGTTTATGTGAAAAGAAATGCTATAAACCTCATTTGAACTCACACTTGTGATGTTATTAATTCCTACCTGTATTGCACTTCTGTTTTATTTAATACTATCATTTCTTGTTTGCAATTGCAACTGAGCAAAGTTAAGAGAGATATAAGTAAAACATATATGCAATTAGAAATAGAGCTATGATTACTAAAATTTGGGAGGGATTATAACAAATATGTAAGTATATCAGAGAATAATACTTGAGAGGAGTTAGTTTTGATATTTATTTTTTTTGTTTGAAAAGTCAGTATTCAGCTCAAAGATTGACTAATTCGGAGGACCAATTCCACCATCCATCAGGGGGGATGCAGTTGAAGTCGGGACAAAACCTTGTATGAATCAACACAACATAAGAATGTTGGCACAAATCGAATGTAAGACCTAGAAAGGAGCACACTCCGAATTTGAAGTAAGGAGAATATAATCTTGTAATCTAAGCCAACACGGACCTTATTATCGACTCTTTATTTGACACAAGACCTTATTATTGACTTTTTTTTGAATAAAGACCTTATTATTGACTTGTAAACCCAAGGTTGCATTATGTCACAAAAGCTGGTCAACTACCTTGTCATATTTTGGTAACCAACTACAAGTATCGTTACTATTTTTCTCCTATAGAACAGAAAATTGGCCATGACAAGTTCTGTTAATCCAATTAATATTAATCATAATTAATAATATACCTTAAAGTTTGTCCATTGTGAAAAATGTCAACCATTTATGATTATGACGGGTTTGACAGTATGGTCGTCATACAGTCTCCACTCTCCATGGTCGTTTGAATTTACTGGTGCCATGACCACATACATACCTTAATTAATCAATCATGTACTAATCCGGTTTTTTGCTGACAAACTCACGGTTCAACTTGAATTTTCTTTATATAGGTGGATCAAAATTACTTCACATTTAAAAGTCTTGTTACCAGAACAAAACAAAATAAGTCTTGTTACTTTCACGTGATGGTGGCACCTACTTCAATTGATCAAACCATATAGTATCATTATCATGATCCTGCCTAATATATTTATACAATGAGTATTTTATATTCTAATACTGCTTATTTTATTGTTACTGCTTACCATGGGATATATGTGGGGTATAAAACTTAACATTGTTTGTTGACTACGAAACACAGACACAAACATCAGACACGACCTAGACACCAATACACTAACATCAATAATAATTTAAGAAAATGACATAATTTAGTGTAATCATAAGTGTCGTGTCGGACACTGACGCATATCCGACACCGAGACACACTTACTTCGAAGAGTGTCCGTACTTCATAGTTTGTTGATTTAATTAAGAACTAAGACTCCTAAAAAAAATTGGACAACAAGACCTCTTGAATCAACTTGTTACTGGTTTATATAATTTATGTCACACATGTACGAAAACACATTCGTTTTTTTATTCCATGACTTAGAATCGCAAATTTGAGTGTTTTTGCATTTTTAATCACATCACCACACCACATGTTCATAAACATGTGCGAACTGGACATAGATTCAATTCACATCCAACTCAAATTTGGTAGCTTTGAAGTAAGTCTAAATCACAAGAAAAAGATTTCAACAACACTGTTTATAATTTGTTTGTTCTTTACGAAGAAGACGGTGTCAAAAAGTTTGTGATGCTAGTGCTCATTGAGCTAATACTTTTTGTACCACCATATATAGGTATCAAATTTTATCCTTTGACGATTACCATTGATTGAGAGTGTAAAAAATCTCAAAACTTAATATGATTATATTTTACGTATTAATTAAACCCATAAATTAATTAAAGCAAATAATAACGTAATCTTACCAATAAGTAACTGGAAACTTGAGAGCTCTAAACCATTCTGTACAGTAACAATGCTAGAACTTGCTAGTGTTCAATATATTCCAAGCTTAAAAATTGTTATACAATGTGCAAATTTATATTTTTCCAACATGACTTTGTTTCCTAAAAAAAAATATCACCACCTAAATACTTATAGGCATAAGTTACACTTTCTCATACATAATATATAGTTTACATGTACAAATAAGCTATATTATATGAATAAAACCATAAACAAGCAAATAAAAATCATCAAACCACTAGTAAGCTAATCATTAAATATTATACGTTAGTGACCTGCACCTCTTCTGCTTGGCCCTGAAGTCATGGTATGATATTGGTTATCAACCAAAATCCTGTTGTTCATTGAAGCCTTGAGATGTTGAAGCTCTTTGATGGGTTCATGAGTGGTTTTTTCTATCTTTGTTGGTGATTGAAGAATTCTAGAGTTTACAAAGCAAGGCCTTGTAGCAGCAAGCACTGTGAAAAATACTAGAAGTAAAATAGAGAACTTCATATTTTTTGTGCACCTTCAAGGTAGGCTTCAACCAACCTTATTGGTGATGAAGTTACCTTGAAGTGTTTTATTGACCCAAAATAAAGGGGTGGAGCTAAAATTATTGGTTTTGCATCTTGTAATGGGCAAGGTACTAAGTGAAGAGAGGGAAGAGGCTTTTACATATGAAGGAAGAGTATGGAAGGGGGAAAATGGACGGTTAAGGGCTAATGTAGTGAGTGTGGGACCTAATGAAGAGAGTTGTTGACTAAAACTGTTTAATTGGTAATAATCTGGCGCAGTCATCCCTATATAGTTCCACATTGAGACTGTCCAAAACTTGACTTTGTGTGTTAAATAACTTTTAAGAGTTTTGTTATGTTGAAGAAACTAAAATAGTAATTATATATTAGAAAACAAAATATTTTAACTTTATAAAATTGAATGTTTGACTTTTATATATTAAGTTTCTTAACATGCGTCATTTTTTTAAGGGCACATGTTATCATTAGTCTTTTAAAAAAATGGTTGGGTATAAGCATGCTTGTTGTGCAAGCAGGGTCGATAAAATAGTAAGTGTTAGGACTGTATATCCCACTAAAGTAAATAAATAAATATGTACAAAAAGTGAAAAAGATTGATCACAAAGTTTCACAAATTGTGCCTAGTGTAGGAATAACGTTGTAGTTTTAATATTATGCAATACTAAATTTACAAAGCACTTTTAACTTTATTTTCTCCACACACTAAATCTCAGCGTCGATCTAATTATCAGTAAATTTGAGTCATACTCAACACATAAACTTTTTATATTTTGGTTTGTCATAAGTTATCTTTAGATTAAGTATTTGTTTGGGTTGGTGGTGGGAAAGTCAAACCCACGTTTCAAGGAGCTACTTTCGTAGAAATGAAACTTACTTTCCTAACTTTCACGGCAACGTGATTTCCTCCGGGAGTTTTCAAAAAAATTAAGTCATTCCAAACACACACTAAGTTATCATGTTTGAGTCATGATTGGACACTAAATGTGAATATACTTTCCATTCGAGATTTAAACATTAATTTTCTACTTTGTGGAAGACCAACCCCTCTTTTTATATTTTTGTTTGCCACAAATTACCTTCGTTGGATGACTATATTTATATGCTAGTGGAGGAAATGTATATATAAAGATACTTTTGAGTGGGAATTCTATCATGTAAAACGAAAAAATATAGTGATTTTACTCTTGGGTTACTAGGTCTAAAAGAGAATTATCTTTTTGACAGAATATGGTTAAGATTGGGAAATGCTGAGGGTCCATGTCGTTCCCAAGTTTATGGTGCGAAAGTGGAGTAGGAATCAACAACATGCTAGGGTAGGGTGATTAAACCAACGGAGTATTTGAACTTAATTTAACATCATCCTCACAAATTGCACTTAAAAGGAAAGATTGCAAGATTCTCTATTTTAAAAATTCTGTGGATACAAAAATAATTGAATGAATTTGTGCTATTTAAAAGGCTTTATACTACTTCACATGGGTTTTCTAGGAAATCGTATAGAAATTTCTTTTTCTCAAATTGTTAGTGTATGGGAGAGTTAAGAGAAAAAAAAAATGTCGATGTCTTGAATTATGGCACAATTGACTAGTGTAAGTGTGTACGGATCAATAGAGGGATGGGAGGTGTGTGTACCCTTACAAATTTTATTCCATTTGTTCACTTTTTGCAATTGATGGACGACATATGGTGCATCAAAGCTCAAGATAGCTAGAATCTTTAATTGGTGGTTTCCATTATTTTTTTTAAAAAAAATGGTAGGACATTGACTTGACGAATCTGGCTTGTTTCAAAAGGAAATGAAAATATTAGTATTTCTTCTTTTTTTTTCATGAAAATAATTAGTATTTCTTTTTTTCTTCCGTGATAAACAAGACGAAGTCTTACCTAGTCACAACCCTAAATACATTTTACTTAGACACACATGTAAAAGATAAAATTTGAAAGAGAAGTGATATTAAAGATGTGACTTTCTCTTTTAAATTTTGTCATCTATGTTGGTGTGTCCAGGTAAAATTCATTTGAGGTTGTGTTTATGCAAGAGTTACTCGATAAACAAAGACCCCTAGTATCATCCATGACAATAAGTGTTGGGTCAAGACAAGCAACATCGAACTCATAACCTTCAAAGGAAAGAGAGTGTATTTGTTTGCTAAAAAATCTTCACAAATGATTAGCTTCATTGTAAATATAATGAATAGATGTCTTACGATCACAAAGTTTAAGAAGAGAAATGATCTCTTGTAAATTAGGACATAGAAATGCATTATTCTAATTGCAGAACGAACCACTATGAGAAACTAAAATGGTCATATGATAGAATAATTTGAAGATCCTTTAATTGATTTTAGGCTAAATTGCACTTTTAACTCTCCCTAAGTTTCTTAATTGTGCGATTTTGACCCCCTTAATTTATTTTGTGCAATTTTAGCCCCTCAATTTTACCCATTTTTTATTTGGAAGCCCCTCATTCAATTTTGTGCTTAGTTGGCCTTTTTGTATGATATTTTATCATTGGCACCTTGCCACGTGGATTTTAATTACATTAAAAAAATATTACTATGAAAACTTTGGGTATATGAACCCTCCTGGACTACCATGATTGCTGGCTATGCATGTGAGAAACGGTGATCTTGGTACCCTATTGATGAACACATACACAAACATAGGGAATACCGTTCTTCTTTTAAATTGAATAGCAGCTTGCAATTAAGATCTTATTCCTATCACTCATTTACTCCTTTTTATTCGACTAAATTTCTACAACAGGGTTGGACTTACCCTATTGATCTTATTGCCAACAATTGAAAGGGGTGGTGTGAGAATTTTTATGTTGGAAGCAGATGAACGAGGCATTGGAGGATTGCGAGAAGGGATTCAGTGCAGGGACAAAAGCGTTTTGAAACCAATTAAAACATAAAAATCAATTAAAACATGCATTTTATAACATGCATTTTATAATTTTTTTAATAAAAATAAATTAAAACATGCATTTTATAATTTTTTAATGTTTTAATTTAATTAAAATTAATGTGGCATAGTAACAAGGATGACATATCATATGCCGAGGGCAAAATTAAGTGAGGGGCTACCAAATCAGAAATGAGGTCAATTTGGAAGGCCAAAATCGCACAAAACAAATTAGTGGGTCAAAATCGCACAATTGATAAACTTAGGGGGTTAAAAGTACAATTAAGTCTTCATTTTAATAATTTAGTGACTAAATTTGGGAGAGAGTGTTAGTTTAGGGATGTTTTTTGGCCCCCTTAAGTATTAAGAAGTTGCGATTTTGATCCCCCCACGTGTGTAATTTTTTAAATTTTTATTTTATTTTTAAATTAAAAAAATAAAAATTATTATAAAATATATAAAATAATAATTTTTATTTTTTTAATTTAAAAATAAAATAAAAATTTAAAAAATTACACACGTCCACGTCATCGTTGACTTGGTCAAAATTGACCTGGGGGGCCAAAACTGCAAACTGGACAGTACTTAAGGGGTTGGGTTGTATTTTATTTTGTTAGGGGGCCAAAATCGCAACTTCCTAATACTTAAGGGGCCAAAACTGCTATTAAGTCAATTATTTAATCACATCAATTGTCAAATTTAAAAGCATGATAGAATAATTTTAAGTTCATAAATTTTCATACAAATAGAATTTTGATATTTTATTTAATGATATATATATATATATATATATATATATATATATATAGAATAATGATGTCTAGTTATAAATAATGGTGAAAATAATATTATATTATTTTTCAGGTTAATATCGTTTTTGTTCTTTGTAATATGCGCAAGTTCCGATTTTAGTCCCTATTAAAAAAAATAGATGATGTTCCTATCATTTCAGATTCCTCCACTATTGGTCTCTCGCTTAAACTTGTCAGCAGAGTCTACACATGTGGCACACTGATTGTGTAATTTTTTACTTTTATCATTAAATTTATTTCCATGTGGCTTCTCTCTAATTTATTCTTGTTTAATAATAATAAAAATATTAAATTAGAAATCCAGAAAACCCCAAATCTTCATAAATAATCCATAAATCCAGAAATTGCTTTTCTTCATCTTCTTCTTTGTCCTTTTATTATCTTCAACAACAACTTCAAAACAAAAAAAATTAGAACAACCCAAATCTCTTCCGTTTTTGCTCAGATCTGCACCCCTCTCCTCTGAATCTTCTCAAAGTCGCACCCCTCTCCTCCGATTATTCTCCATTTTGGTTGGTTCTCCATATTTTGAAGCTTTTCTCACTGGTTGTTCACCGGCGCAGATCTCCACCGTTTCTTTAAATGGTGTTTCACGTTTGTGGCTTCTCCTGTGCTTTTTCCGGTGGATTGAGTTTCTGAAGCAGATCACTCGTCGAAGCATTACGGTGGCTCCAAGTTGTGTTTGACCTCTTCTTTGGTTTTCACGGCTCTTAGGTGGTTATGACGATCTGTTTGTGGAAGTTCTTAGAAAAATCTTATTGTTTGCCTGAGTTTATTCTTTGAATATATATTACTGTTGCGAAGAAAAATACACCCGATATAACATTTATTTCCTTTCATTTCATATCAGATCCAAACTGTTTTATAATCAAAGAAAAGTGACGATGGTGCATGTTGAGGTATAGGGTACGGTAGACAGTTGGGTGTTCGAGTGTCCAAATCTGAATTTTTGTGTTTGTTTGGGATGAGCTTCTTTTTTTGAAAAAATCAAAATGAGATATATTAACAACGGCGGTGAGAACTCCTTAGTACAAGGTGTACCAGAGGAGCCACCCCGGAAAACAAACAGTGGGATGAACTTGATGATGGATTTTTTGGTCAGGGGATGAACTTTGACATGAATCTTTAGGTAGGGTTTAAATATCTGGGTTTAGGATGAACATGGTGATGAATGATGAATTTTCATTAATTAAAACTGTTTATTTATTTATACTTCAAAAAAAAAAAATAGCACAGTAGGCAAGTGATTTACTTGAATGATGAATCTTTAGATTTACTTTTCTGGATTTAATTTTGATGATATTTATTATATTTAAGAAGAAAATTTGTTCATGAGCCAAAAAAAACTTCATGAAGAAGATGAAGCTTCAAGAACAAAATGGGAAAGATGAAGATGAAGTTTTGATTCTATTATAAGTTAATTTATTTTAATTCAAAAATTTGATTTCAATTATTTAAATAAATGTAAATAAAATAAAAGCCACGTGGATATAAATTTAATGAAAAAAAGAAAATAATTACACAGTCAACGTGTCATGTGTGCAGATTTTGCTCATAAGTTTAAGTGATGGATCAATAGTGGAGGAATCTAATTTTTTAATATAAACTCGCTCATATTACGGGGACCAAAAGTTCTAATCAGCTTTGTTAGGGAAATGGTGTTGGAGGTTGTTAGGGGAGAATGATGGGTTGTGGTACCGTGTTTTAAGGGCTAGATATGGAGAGGTGGGAGGTCGTATTCAGGAGGGGGGAAGAGACTCTTCTATGTGGTGGAGAACCATCTGTCACGTGAGGGAGGGAGTGGGGTCGGGGGTTGGAAATTGGTTTGATGATAATATTAGGAGGGTGGTAGGGAATGGTAGAAATACTTTCTTTTGGACTGATAACTGGTTGGATGGAGCACCTTTAAAGCTTCAGTTCAGTCGTTTATATGAGTTGTCAGTTCATAAGGAGTGTTCGGTGGAGGATATGGCTAGATTGGGGTGGGGCGAAGGAGGTCTTGCTTGGGGTTGGAGGGCGCGGCTGATGGCGTGGGAGGAGGATAGTGTGAGGGAGTGCTCTGCTTTGCTGGCTAACGTTATTTTGCAGGAACATATTCGTGACTCTTGCAGGTGGTTGCTAGATCTTATTCACGGTTACTCAGTTGGTGGGACGTACTGTTTCCTAATTTCTACTAAAGAACTGATGGTTGATGGTGACTATAACGATGTCTGGCATAAACTTGTTCCTGCTAAAGTTTCAATTTTTGCATGGCATCTTCTTCAAAATAGAATTCTGACAAGAGATAATTTGGTGAGACGACTTGTTCTCCAACCACAGGATAATTTATGTGGTGGAGGGTGTGGTAGTATCGAGACGACAGATCATCTGTTTCTGGATGCAATGTTTTTTGGCAGGTTTGGCTCTTAATATTTCATTGGCTTGGATTTTCATTTGTTTGTCCAGGGCATATCAAAGATCATTACATTCAATTCACTCAGTTGGCGGGATTGCCACGAGCTTCATACTCTTACTTAAAGGTTATATGGCTTGCTTCTATTTGGGTAATATGGAAGGATAGAAACAACTGTATCTTCAAAAGTACGGTAACCGATCCTCATAGTATTTTGGACAAGGTGAAACAGGTCTCTTTTTTATGGCTATCGTCGAATTCTGCTCCTTTAGCTTTTGGTTTTCATGACTGGTGGATATACCCACTTACTTGTATTGGTGTCATGTAATTGAGTTTGGTTTTGTTTGGTGGTGGCACTTATCTTTCGTGCCTGGTCTTTGTAACAGATTTTGGATGCTTCACCACTTTACCACATCTTGTGCGGGGTGAAGTTCTCCTCTTTTGAGATATGTTCCGTTTTGATTTGTTCAAAAACAAAAAAATAATTATTAGAATAATTTTATTTTTTTTACAGAAAAGAATAAACTTTCTTTAAACTACTTTTTGTTTTGAATATAATAAACTTTCTTTAAACTACTTATTAATAAAAATTTAATATACTTTTAGTCATGAAAGAATTACTTATTAATAATATAATAAAAAATGAAGTCAATATTTGGTCAAAAAAAAATGAAATCAATATAATCAAACTTTTAAAAAATATTAATAAAATAAGTGTTAAGTTAAATTATTTGAAAACGTGTCCTAGTATATATATTTTTTTTAAAAAAAGTAAATGTTTCTTAAAATATATCTATAAAAATATATATAATTAAAAACTGATTAATACAATATGGCTAACTCTTTTTGTCCATTGAATCTCAAAAGGAAGTTCCATTGAATCATTTTGTCCATTAATCAATTTTTTTTTATTGTTTTGACAAATCCATTAATCAAATATATGACCGTAAATAGTATTTTTAGTCCATGCAGAGGTTATCAATGTTCACATGTTTACTAAAAATATGTTCACATTAATTTTAGGCAACTTCACATGATGATCTGCATGTAGTCAATTTTTTACAAGAATATTTCATTGCATATTCTTTAAAGTTACTCCGACCAGTTAATTGAGTAAATCATTAAATCGGTTTGTGAATTTTAACTCAATTTTAAATTAGTCTCTGACTCTCTTTATATTTTAAATTAGTGCATGTCTTTGTTAAACAATTTCAGTTTGGTCCCTTCGTTATTATTCATCATGTAACTAAACATAAAGACATGTACCTAACTGAGAAACATTTGACAAAGACAGGTACTAATTTGAAATATTAATAGTGTCGTAGATTAATTTGAGAGTGGCGTACAGAGACAATGATCACTTTGACGGTTTACTTCTCTCTCATTATATTTGGTTACATGAGAAAAGAAAGAAAGAAAGAAAAGAAAAGAAAGAAAAAAAAAGGACTACGTCCTTTGAAAAGACACACCAACAACATCTGCTAATAAGCCCGAGGACAAATTAGGCGGTGGCTGATGAAGCACAATATGATTATCTAAATTGTTAACTCTCATCTTTGCTAAAATATATGCATAAGTATTTTCTTTTCGAAGAATGTGATGAAGTGATGAACAAAAACCAGCAGATGTACTAATTTGTCGTGACATAGTAATTTTTCTTGTGAAAGAGTTCGTATCTATAGGGATTGCCTAGCTTCAATGTAACTATTGCAAATTAATTAGGTTAATAGTAAAAGGGAGGTTTTTGCAAGTTGAAAACGATTAATTTTAAGACCTTAAGAGAGAAAGCGATTAGGTTATGGAAGATTTTCTTCCCTGAATTAATTGAGCGACTACAACTTATGAATATAGTGCAACTAATTACTTGTTTTTCATTACTTTTGATAAAAATAGTCAGGTAAATGTATTGGTCATTGACACTCTTCGATAGGTCACACTCCCTATTTAGTTCAAGAGCTCTAACCGAATTTGATGGTTAAAGAATGCAAAAGAATCAACTACTATTAGGCGTTACTCCAATCCTAATCAATAATGATGTAACAGTTATTATTAGTTTATGTCTAAATCTAATCAATAATTAATTGGTTAAACAAGGTCAAACCAACAAAGTTAGGGTTAGTAATCATTGATGAATTATTATTTTATTTATGAACCAAAGTTAGGGTTAGTACTCATTGATTACATAAAAAAACATTAAGAACCGAATAACCAAATAAATACAAAGCAATCGACTGATATTCATAGAATTTTTTAAAGTTACATGAACGATTAATTACTGGGAAGTTTCTCTTTCAAAACTTAACCTAGAGAATAATTAGCCCCTCATGATTTCTAAAACATATATTT
>Ga0228710_1010659_pt1 | contig 12184 bp, 5 predicted proteins | sample MedpolnodulmetaG_FD_177995 | JGI IMG/M metagenome (GOLD analysis project Ga0228710, IMG submission 177995) | Root nodule microbial communities from Medicago polymorpha collected in Santa Monica, California, United States - pink nodules | ecosystem: Host-associated > Plants > Roots > Nodule...
AAGTGGGGTTACAAATACATATATCACACCAGTTTATTAGAAAAAACAGGTACAATATGTTGTTTTTATACCCAATAAAAAACAGGTGTCATATCTCAAACTTACAACACCCGATGATATAACCCCGGAAAAAAACAGGTCTTAAATCTCAAAAAAACAGGTTTTGTATCCCTGATTTGCACTAGTATACCTTCATAAAAAACTCATGAGAAAAACCCAGAATTGCTAGATTAATTTCCAAATTCAACAACAAAAAGGGACTATTACCAGAGAGAAAAACTACATCATAACCCTTCTTCCTCTTCTCTCTCACGTAGACTCTTCACCAACCTATGCTATGGGTTTCTTCTCTCATGCCTTCACCTCACACTACCATACACATACACATATAATTGGAATAAATTACTCCTTGCTAATGTTGATTCTCATTAGGAAATTGATGAGTAAAACCGGAAGTGCACGGTTCTACCGAAGTAGTAAGAAGAGAGTATCATTCCAACAGGGTGTTATTCAATTCAATTCACTTTATTTGATGATTAGAATAAAGTTCAGTTGTAAAGGTTTGATTTTTAACGGTAGAAAATAATAACAAAATGCGTCTTGGGATTATTGGTTTGTCTTGATGACAAACCCTTCACAAACAAACTCTAAACCTAAACTTTATATTGGACCTACTTTCTAAAGACAAGTTTATCTTAAGCGTATCAAAGCTTCTCTCGAAGTCATTGAGTGTGTTCCTCTAGCAACCACGCTTATTCTCATGGTTGATTGCTATTAGAATCCATGAAGAACGAAACTTTATTTGTCTCAAGGTTTGCTAGATTATTCTCATGTTTCGCAATCCTTGTCTAATTTCACTTGTTCCAATATCAAAACTCCGTTGTCGCTTTATGAATTGATATTTGTAATGATGAATTAACAATTACTAACCCTCCGCTGTCGCTTTATGAGTTTGATAATTGTTAATTCATTATATAAACGGTGAAATTAGATTAAAAAGTAGATTTATATAAAATTAGGGTTCGAGGCTTGGTTTGATTAGGATTAGGTCATTAGACTCATCCAACAATCCAAAGACAAGAAGAGTCTAGTCACTCATGTTCATCGTAGACATAGAAGAGAAGAAGAAGAACATAAATAAAAGAACAAGAAAATAAAAGAAAGAACTTTTATTAAGAAAGACAATTGTCACTATTGAATTCCAAGAACAAAAGATGAATTGATGTGATAGGTACCTACTCTATTTATAGTTTACAATGACTTAAGCCCTAAAAAATACATCATTAGAATGTTCCACAAGAAACCACGGGCTTTTAGGTCAAAAATAAACTAATAGGTAGCTTATCCTTGAAGCAGAAGCAGCAAAAGAAGATCCCGGGGTTGGCACGGCCGTGTGGCTGGTGGCACGGTCCGTGCCAAGCTTCTGACTTGGGGGAAACATATTTTTGTCTTCAATCTTCGTATTTTCAGCCCGAATTAGCTCTAAATCCACTTTCTTTTGCTTCAAGACTAAATCTTTCGATTATTTGTTCCTGAAATTAAATAACTTGCAATTGAAGTAAAATAGTTCTAAAAAAGAAATGATATTAAATAAAACATAATCAAATATAAATAAAACGGACTCAAATATTATATTAAAAACACTAATTATTGACTCATCAGAAATCAAAGCCATAAAAAATTCAATTTTGTCCCAAATTAGTTTACCCATTAACCCGAAATTCCTCCTTCACCCTCCACTAGACCCAACTTCCTCAACACACAATCATGACCAACCTTGTTTGTGGGTTTTCGTTGTTGGGGTTTTCAACATTTAATTTTAAGTTTTTATTTCTTAGATTGATGAAGATGGAAGTTAGAAGCTTGAGATTGATGAAGTTTCTGATGTTGATGTCAACATTGATGTTGTTGTTACTGTGAAAAATGTTGTTGTTGTTGATGGAATTGTTGTTGAAATTGAGATTGAGTGCTTGTGGTTGTTGAAAAGAGAAGAGAAAAAAAAAGAAAAGAGATCTTTTTTTTTATTTGTTGTGCGAAGAAAAGAGATCTTTTTGTTTTATTATTTCTGCGTTTGTGTTGCTAGATTTTTTTGTTTGTTTTAGGTATGAAGTTAGGATATGATGCGGAAAGATGAATTTTTGGCTTTTTCTCATGATCTTTTTATGAAGGTAGCATGAAGATGATGAAAAAGGGGAATAAAGATGAAGATGATGTAAACCCTAACGTTATTTTTAATAAAACTAACGGAAATGACTAAGAGAGAAAGTTAAGATACCAAAATAAATCAAATTTTAATTATGGAACCAAAGCGATACTAATTAAATAGTTAAGGGACCAAAAAGACAATTTAACCTAAAAAAAAAAGAAAGTGGCAATTAGGTCAGAGGGATATATAACAAGGGGAAAAAGGCACACGCTGCATCATCATTTTGGGGAGGATGCTCGACAGAGGTAGGGGTGTTCGCGGTGTGGTTTGGGTCGATTTTGTGGTTAAAATCACCCGAATCGCAAAATAAAAAAGTATGTGGTTTGGTTTGGTTCGGTTGACTTTTAAAATAAAATCTGAACCAAAGCAAACCAAAACTAATGTGGTTTGGTTTGGATCGGTTGGTGCAGTTTTTTCAAGACAATACAATTTTTTTCGAACATAAAAATATGGTTAAAAATGTATTTTCCACAATGTTTTAAATTTCATCCAACATTACAATTTCATTTGCAATTAAAAAAATTTCTAACTGCATAGAGCAAATTTTAAACGTGAACAAAAATTAATCGTATTTTGTAAGAAATACAAAAAAGACTAAGTTTTTTTACAATCACTAAAAGTTAAAATAGCATACGAATATACACTTTTGATATTTTAAAAAGCATAGAAGAATCTTATCAATAGAAAAAAAATGAGTTTATATAAATATTGGTGTTTTTCCTATGTTTCAGTTTGATTCGGTTTGGTTCAGTTGGTAAAATAAAAACCACAAACCAAATCAAATCATGCGGTTGGGTAAAAAAATAATCTGAATACATCTTAATCAAATACGATTTTTTGCGGTTTCGGTTTGAGTTGGTTTGGTTCGCGGTTTTTCTATTAGATTGGTTCGGTTTTGAACACCCCTAGACAAAGGAATGAAGGGAAAGCATCACACATCGGGAATGAAGGGATATATTTTTATTAGTTCAATGTCAACTATCTCTTCCGGTTTATTTTCTATTTTATGTTGTTTATTCCTTTGATGATGTCTAACTAATTCCTTTAAGATTAGGTCATAGATGATTCTGTTCTAGCTCATGACCATGTACGTAACTCTAAATTATAATGAAAGTTATTCTAGTTTATTCAGTATAAATTGTGTGCAATGCTTTTATGATTCTTACCTAATATAATTGATTTTAGAGATTATAGGACTGCTGACACCAGCTTATAACTCACAATTTAATGAACAATCTAGAGATGGAAAGTTGTTAGAGATGGAAAGTTGTTAGGTTGTGATTCTAAAATTGAGTTTACAGAAAGAGAGCAGTGGCTTTTCAAGAGGTGTCTCAAAGCATAGGGGTGTTGCAAGGTAATAAATACTCCTAATATACAACAATAATTGACTTATGAATTGTTTGTGATCAACACATAAACCACTAATACTTGATGAATATTTTGCAGGCATCATCATAATAGAGATGGGAAGCAAGGATAGGGAGTGTTTTTGGAAACAAATATCTCTATCTTGGAACCTATAGTAAGTTTAATTTCAACATGCCATCATTGTATGACTAAAATGAAGATGCTATCTTACATTCAATAAAATTTCAGTAACATATCTTATTATTTACCAATATAGGTACACAAGAATAAGCTGCACGGGCTTATGATATAGCAGCAATTGGGTATAGAGGAATTCATGCTGTGACCAATTTTGGATTGAGTGGCTACATAAATTGGTTAAAGCCAGAAACTACTACAGAAGCAAAACATGAATCACAAATATTACAAAAAGAGTTTCAGAATGTGACATCCCCAAATAACTCTACTCTATTACAAGAGTCAAAGTTGTTAGCACTTCAAAAGAGCTTTTTCATTCCAAATGACCTGAGTTCAACTGAAAAGCAAGAATCATCATTTGAAAACAAAAACTACCATTGCTTGAGCAACAAGTCAACTTCTCCGACTGCACTTAGTCTTCTCCTTCGCTCTTCGTTGTTTAGAGAATTACTTGAAAAGAATTCAAATGTATCTGAGGATGAAGTTACAAAAGAGCAACAACAAATAGCTAGAGATGATGAACTTGGAGGAATCTTCTATGATGGTGTTGAAAATATTTCATTTGACTTTGATCCAAACAGATGCAACATAGAATTGCAAGAAAGAGACTTGCATTCAATATTTTGTACAAAGTTGTCTCTAATACTTAAATTTTGGACAAGAGAATAATGAATTTCGTTAAAAGAACATATAATTGATGCTAGAATGTGTAAATCTAAATCATGATATGTTGAAAGCTTATGTGTTATTTAAATCCCATAATGATATATACATGTTTCAATTGCAACTCATTGCTCATGTTCTATAAAGTAGTGACACAAGCGCAGACACCATAGTAATAAAATTATTTAATGTAATCATATATTATTATTATTTTCATTCTTTCTTCAATTGCATTGTAATATGTGTATGCCAAATGCTCGAATCTCACATATCAACTCTCCCAACTATGATTCAAGTGTAAGGTCCAATTCCTTTATTTGATGATACCCTGCCGTTTTATTTTTTCTAGAAGACAGATGAAATGACAATAGACATTGAAAAATTTACACGCTAGTGAAGGAGTCGGGGCTTAAATATCAGTCACAATGTTTGGCATAACAATTTCAGCATATTTGTCCATAAAACTAAGACTTATGGACTAATACACTGCACCTTTATTTCTAGAGGTGTTACAAGGAAACCTTAATACCACTTCTAGATGTGCAACAGTAATTGAGAGAGTTTTTGGAACTAAAAAAATAGTGTCGAATACATGTTGCAAGGATTGTATGACTTTATTTTTATTTTTTTTAAAGGCAATGGTGTAAATAACCAGTCTAATACCAAAAAAAAAAAAGGTAAAGATTAATCACAAATACTACCACAAGAGTCTCAAACAGTGGCATCTCTAAATAACTCTACTCTAATACAGGAATCAAAGTTATCAGCGCTTTAAAAGATATTTTGCATTCCAAATTATAACCTTAATTCAACTAAAAAGCAAGCATCATCATTTGAAAATAAAAATTATCATTTCTTGAGGAACAAGTCAACTAGAGTAATGGCATAAGACAGAGCATATTAATGTTCACAGATGCTAATCTAGCTCGCAGCGTCACCTGGGACTTGGGCGCAATCTACCGTGACAGCAACAGAGAGGTGTTGGCATCTGCTACCTGGACAATGCGAGGGTTTGAAGATCCAACCATGGCTGAAGCTATGGCGCTCTATAAATCTGCATAAATGGGTGATAGATTGTTGTTTTCGCCGAGTTGAATTTGAAAGCGATAATGAAGCGCTCATCAGAATGTTGAATCGCAAGGATTTGGGAACTAGAACTTATATTGGGAATATGGTTAAAGGCATCCACGACAAAAATAGAAGTTATTCCACTTTGCATAGTTTCCTTCTTTGTAAATGATTTGATCAGTTAATGAATCTCAAATTAGTTAAAAAAAATTAATGAAATTGAAGAGAAAGTAATAGTTTTTGGACCAAAATGATGAAGAGATCTATTATATATCACATTATGTCTAATACTAACTTTTTGTCCAATGGTATGTGAATCTAAAGAAAAAAGTAATGATTATATCATTGAATCAGCTAGACAACATAGGAAACTATGTCACAGTAGGATATCTTTCTAATGGTAGTTATGTTTAGGAAGTAAAACATGACAAAATTATATGATTTGATAGTTTATGAAAGTTATTAGAGAAACCAAGTGGTTGAGTTCAAGTGGTAAAAAAATGAACACAAATTCATTGAGAGACAAGGTTGAATCGATCGGGAGAACTGATTTCGAACCCTGGCTGCAACAAACCTTTTCCAGAGCTTACTTACCTTCCGGTCAAACCCGAGTTTAAACACCATAATCGGTAAAGGTGAAACTTATTTATTTGTTCCTATTCCTTCCCAATTGGCTTAAGCCCTTCACTTTGAGACTCTCTTGACACCCTTTAGATAGAAACATAGGACAGGAAAGGCATATCCCATAGGAGAGACATGCAAACCATATTGATGCACATGATGTAACTTTGTAGTACATGACAAGTGGTTGAGGAACAAATTTTGAGAGATGCAGACCATGAGGTAACTTTGTCTCTGACACTCATTTTTAACACAAATCTGAATTACAAGTAATTCACAACCTTCGTTGCAAGTCTTTCAACAACAAAACTTCATACAAAGCACATTCATACTAGAGGCAATTACAACAACAAAAGAAGAAAAGACATTACTTGATTAGTTTCTATAATTACTTGATTGTGCAGGACATTTCCATGCGGTTGAGGAACAGATTTTAAGCTCAGTGTATGATTTACCACTTTCAGCCATCAATGGAAATGTTGTAAATTGATAACTTAAGGCATATAAGTTTTTTATTTCATTGGAAAGTTTCTATCAAGGTTATTTATTTCAGAATAATTTTTCGTTATTGCATTGGACTCACAAGACCCTTTTAAGCCATAACATAAATACAACTCACTAATGTCTCTTAAAAATCTTATTAAGAAAAATTATAACTGAAACGCTAAGGCAATCTCTACACCATGCAAATACCTGCGGAAAGTAAGTGTTTCCCAAAGCCACTCCAGCAACAAGTCCACCGCCATATCCAATCAGAACTACTGTCCAGTATAATTCAAAGAACGATGATCCTGAGTCGTCATCATCATCATCATCTGAGGTAGAAGGCCCTGCATGATCTATACACTTCTTCAACAACTGATCCCCACACAGACCTTGGTTACCCTCAAATGAATCACCATTGAATGTAGAAAACTGCTTATTTTGTGGTATAGGACCTGTCAGTTTGTTAAAGGACAAATTTAAGAACGCCAGAAAGGTAAGTTGTGTCAATTGTGGGGGAATCTTCCCTGAAAGACTGTTGAAAGAAAGATCTAGTGCTTCAAGGTTTGAAAGCTTCGCTAAGGAGGATGGAATGCTGCCAATAAGGAGGTTATTTGACAAGTTGAGGAAAACAAGACCCTTCAAGTCACCTATGACTTGTGGTATCTCTCCACTGATTTTGTTGCTTGAAATATCAATGGCAATAAGGCTGTAAAACTCTTGAAGATCCTCATAAACCCTAGCCAACCCTTTGTTTGACATTGTGAACATATAAAACTTATTTTCCATTGTCAGATATGGTCCTGCGTTGTTCAACGTCGAGTAAGATTCGTACTGTAATTGACTTGTGTTGGTAGTTTTCATTGTTTTCCAACTTTGGATCATTTCTGTTGGAAAACTACCAGAGAACTCATTGTGGGAAAGGTCGATGATGTGAAGCTTGGAAAATGTGCATGTCATGTTGCCAGAGCACCTAATGTCTCCATGGAATGCATTGTTACTTAAAGATAATACCTTCAACTCAGGTAAATCTCCCAGCCAGAATGGAAATGAATCATTGATAATATTATAACTAACATCAAAGAACTCAAGCATTCTGCTGTTTACCAATTCCCTTGGCAACTCACCCTGCATATTGTTGTTACTGAGATCAATCTGCTGAAGGGAATTTCCTATCATGTATGTTTGAGGAATGAGTCCAGACAATTTATTCCCTTTTAGATCCAGACTTTCTAACGATTGGCTAAAGTTCCCCAGACATGAAGGAATGTTGCCTCTTAAGTTGTTGAACGATAAATCAAGTTCCGTGAGTGATTTGAGAATGCATATGGATGGGGATATCTCATCTATCAATGAATTGTTGGAAACAGCTAAGATTTGTAGACTTTCTTTTTTCCACAACCAATTGGGTAGCGATGTTATGTTGTTGTTTGACAACGTAAGAAATTCCAGATCAGCCATATCTTTTATAAATGTTGGAATCTCAACTAAATTGCATGAATCCAATTCTAAGTGTTGAATTCGAGAATCAGTCATATGGGAAGAACTTTTTCCGCTATACAATGACAGTTTGTTGAATGCTAAATTTAGATAAACTAGCTTTTTGAGCTTTAGAAATGTGTCAAGCTCTAGCTTTCCATGCAAAGAATTAGAGCCTAGGTTCAAGGCAACTAAATTTGTTAGGTTCATTACCCAAGGGGGAATTTCACCCTGTATATTGCAATTTTCTGTAAGTAATATTTCTAGATGAGTGAGATTTGCAAGAGATAATGGGATATCACTACCAATATTGACTGAGGATATATCCAAGCCAACTAATGATGAGAGCTTACCTATCCATGAGAAGGTCTCACTAGAAAATTCATTCCAACCAACACTCAATAAGCTTAGCTTGGTAAGATTTGCCAAGGATGCAAATGGGTCGCCCCTAAATTTGTTAGCTTCAAGGCTTACTCCCATGAGTTGTGTGAGGTTTCCAACTGAAGAAGGAATATATCCAAAGAAATTGCAATCTCGAATTGATAAGGAGATTAAAGAACTAAGCCTTCCAATGGATATTGGGAGTGTGCCATAGAAACCTGTCTGGTCAAGTAGTAACGTGGTGAGTGAACTAGATTGAAACTCAGGAAAACTACCATTGAGATTTGGATTATATCTCAAATCTAGATATTCCAAGTTTGGAAGATGAAATACTCCAACTGGAAATTCACCATACAATTCAGAATTTTGTAGAGATAGTTTTTTCAATGAAGTTAGATTTGCGAGTGTATCTGGTAATGTAGATGAAATTGTCACGTAACTAAGAAAAAGGGTCTCAAGTTTTGTTGAGTTTTGAATTATGCTTCTGAGACTAGACAATTTGAGTTGCAGCAGATTGTCGGTAGCCATGACGTCTAGATCAAGAGACAACAACTTGGACAACTGTGAAACTTGTGGTGGAATTTCTCCTGAAAATAAACTACGAGAAAGGTTCAGAAATTTTAGTTGTGAAAGCTTACCTATCTTGGATGGGATTTGAGAGTAATTGAAGTCATTGTCAGAAAGATCAAGAACTCGAAGGTGCACAAGGCGAAAGAGACTGCTATTTGCATCCATTGTACCATAGAGTTGGCTGCTACTAAGATCGACGTGAATCACATGATCCGTGTGCTCATGACATTGAATGCCGTCCCATGAGCAGCAATCTGTGCTGGAATTCCAAGATGCTGTTTTAGGATAACCGAGAAGATTATCAGAGGCTATGTTATTGATGAAAAAGCCTTCCTTAAATTGCAACAAGGCTTTGCTTTCATATTGATGACACTTTGGCTGAATTTGAGGAAAAGATGTAGTAATTGTGAAAGAGAAAAGTGAATAAAGGAAAAGAAATTTTACGAATAAAACAAGAGACCTGACAAACACCATTGTATCTTAATATTTTGAGCTGAAAGTTTTGGGTGAAATGCTATACATATACTAAGTGGTTCTTATACTAAAGAAATAGAATGCATATAACAAATAAAAATGTTTTGTAGTGATCATTGACCGTGCATTTTGGTTTAGGACTAACATCACAAGTCTATAAGAGGCTACCGTAATCAACTCCAAAAAGGTATTTGAATTTTGACTTTTGCGTATAATACAAGACTTTGATGTAACACAATATGATCTCTAATCAAATTATGAGGCCAATCCAATAGTCAAGATCTATTTGATGTTTCATCATGAAGTGAATCTTTCTTCATTATCAATTGTCTTCCACAAATTTCACTTTCTGTCCAATCATAGCTTTTGTTTTCTAATTTCAGTACATTTGTCTCTATTGTTTGACTCAGCAATTTCCTCTGATTTTCTTGCTACTTGCATTCTTGGAAAACAATTTAATTGACTTAGTCAATTGTTCCTGTGCATAAAATTCAATCTAGAACCATGTAAGAGCTTGCACAAATTTATTGAAAAATTAACTATTTTATGTGTACAATTAAAACGCATTTTAGGGAAAAGATAGTTGGAAAAATGAAAGAAATTTGTACTGTCCTAATGCTGAGATTTCTTGCTATGATTCGGAGTCTGTTTGATTGTTTGGAGAGAAGGTTTTGAGTATTGTGAAGAAAATAAACTAGAGAGAAATATTACATTTTCTTTGTTTGAGAGATTTTGTTTGTAGAGAATAATAAATTAAGGTGAGACGCCTTTGAAAATTGGTGGGCAATTTACCCAAATCAATAAAAACCAGCCACGTGTCATCCATTATAAAAATAACTTCTTTTTTTTTTTGAAAAAACATTTATTATTTTATTTTACAATTTTGGCAAGTATTTTATTATTTATATATTCACCCCATTTTAAATTAATGATATTTTACAATTTAAACCATCAAATCAATTAGATTTTCCTTTCAATCCAATCACTATCCAAACCCATCTGGGTTATGACAGATTTATTACGACATGCATTCATTCCAATTAAGAATGGCTTTACAAAATCATTAAAAATAAAAAATATCACCCCAAGGATTCGAACCAAGGCATACACTCTCTTGATTAAATAACTTAACCATTTGACCAATACATCTTGATGAAACAAATTGAAATGCAAAATATATGTTATTAGTGACCAATATTTTTTTTTTGCAGCGTATTATAATCCAAGCTTTAGTAAAATAAAACTCAATATATATGTGTGTGTATTTTTTTTTTGGAGGTAATATGTGTATATATATGATATAATAAATATTTTTAAAATAAAACAATATGAATTCATTCATTTGTTTTTTTATATTTTAAATATTACTCTTTTATATAAATTCATATTATTTATCTAGATTCGATGAACTACAACAATGTTTCATTTTTGATCAACCGAATTGCGATTTATTTTAGGTCCAACATTTCTTTTGAATCAGAAGAACTATTTAAAGGTATTAAATGAAAATTGCCAAGATAAATGTAATTTTTCTATTAAATATTTTTGTCTTTTATATGTAAAAAAATCTGTAAATGTTTGCATTGCTCTTGCTGAGGATTTTATTTGCTTATATATGCCGGTGTAAATTTTTATGTATTCATATGAGAAAGTTAATATGACAAAATTTTGAAAACTAATAACTATTTTTAAAATATCAACGTTAATGTAGTTTTTTTATTAGATATTTTATTTGCAAAACATTGTTAAATAATTGCACTACACCCGTCACAAAATTTACGTGCTTATATTGCGGAAGCAAATTTTTATGCACCGATATGAGAAAGTTAATGTGATAAAATTTTCAATACTCATGATTATTTTCTTGTTGAGATACAAGCGTATTTAAAAACAAATAAACTTGAATTCAATGAAATTATATCTTCTACCAAGACATTCAACGGGAAAGCGGGAGCCCTTCTGAAGAAAGTTATTCAGGAGCAGATAAAACTCTTTTTACTTTCGGAACAAGTAGCAAAAAATTGATTAATAGTTTCATATCATTATTATTTTCACTAGCGGAAAAACGGGTACCACCGGGCCTGTCTGTCCGCTCTTTTTGAGTCATTAGAAGTTGAAGGTAATTTTGAAAGGATCAAAAGTCAGCTCAAAAGAGACTAAGAATTCCAAATAGTATGGACCAGAGATTGTATATATTATTTACAGACTATTTGGACCATAAAAAATGGACAAATCTCAATTACCCAAATAGTACCAGAGATTGTGTATATATATATATATTTTTTTGAAATAAACTAAATAAAACAAATATTAATGATTTCATAAGAATTCCAAAATAAAATAAATTTTTGTTTTTTGAGATTTTATGATTACAGTGATCAAGAGAACGTGAATCAGTGGAAAGAGAAATAAAAAATTGTTCAGGCAACTTGATTCCATAATCGATTGAAGAATAAATATTTTATCTTACATATGTTAATAGGACTCACGTATGATAAGAGTCGCTATTTTACTCTCTAATTTCCCCTTTGAAAATATTTTATCTTAGTGTATCGATGATAATTTTCCTTTTATTATTCCTTAAGGTTTCAGGTTCGATTCTCCATGATGCCAATTTGGATGGGCTATAATTTAGCTTTTTCGAAGGAAAAAAAACTTTTATTATTGATTATATTTATAGTGACATATACTTGA
>Ga0228710_1010660_pt1 | contig 12183 bp, 7 predicted proteins | sample MedpolnodulmetaG_FD_177995 | JGI IMG/M metagenome (GOLD analysis project Ga0228710, IMG submission 177995) | Root nodule microbial communities from Medicago polymorpha collected in Santa Monica, California, United States - pink nodules | ecosystem: Host-associated > Plants > Roots > Nodule...
TATATATATATATATATATATGACCTAATAACTTAGTGGACTCTACTAACTTAGAAACACAAATCTGACCTAATATATGAGCCCAATTTTATTATGTAACGCATGACTTGGTGGCCGGAGTGGAGAGTTAAGGAGTGAAGTGGTAAAGATTTTCAGGCAAGATGGTGGTGAATAAGGAAAGTGGTCCAAAAGAAACTGACATTGAGGGAGGTAACAAATTGAAACATCGGGTAAGTAAATCTAACCCCTTAATTGTGCCAACTGAGAAATATAAAAAGAGATAAGTCGAAACACCTTGCTCTCTAACATAATACTAACATTGGTTGTGTTTAAAAAAAACAAAATTAGCAAACAATAATTTAATAGTAGCTCTCTCAACAAATAAAAATAAAAATTAATAGTAGCCACATGCAAATTATACGCATTAGTCTTTTTTTCAAATATTTTTTTATTAATAACATAAATTTGTCATAAAATATACATTTGTATGAAGAGAGTAATTTAGTAGTAGGCATTTACAAATTACTAGCATACACATTAAATTGTGTAAAAAGAGTAAAAAAGTTATTATGAAAAAGAAGTGCCAAAGGTTCTTATAGATAGAAATTGTTGCCTTTTATTTATAGATATATGTCAAACTTTTATTTTTCATTTCTCGAGATTAGTTGTACACTACTGTTTTAATTTTACACTACTTTAACCCCTAATTATATAACCATTTGACACTTTTTACGCAAGTAAATTGTAGTGTCTATAAATTAATAAATATGAAACCTTAAGTTCTCAGGTATATATAGTTTGTAAATAGCAGAGTTTTACCTTATCATTCCATAGCCAAGGGATAAATAGATGCTTGTACACAAGTACTACTATATGTAATTGGCCGGTGCCCTAGAGTTTATCCTCATCTAAACTGTATAATTAATTAATGGGACTATTGACCAATATACTTCCTCAGCTAGACCTTGTACCTAAAAGTTGCACTCTCCCAGATTTGTCCCCTTCATATAAACACAACTCATATCAAGCCCTAGATTTTGCAAGTATTTTCTATTGCCACAATCATAAATCATATCTTCCCGTTTATACTTTACTTTGGGTCATTGATTAGTGATTGCTAGCCACCTTTATTTGACTAATAAGTTGTGGAACTTGAGAAGCAAATTCCATTTTCAAATGTATACTTTGCTATTATACTTCCCACTCACTCATTATAGGGTGGCTATATACACACACATAAAAGTATATTGTTTACATTATTGAGTTGCGTCATTAATTTGAATGCAAGGATTCTCCAATGATTGTTAACTCTTTTATGCGTTAGAATCGAATCTTCAAGGACCCGCATCCTTGGTATTATTTTTCTAGTTTCTTGATCTAGATATATAAATTATTAAATGAATTAGTGATACTAATCATCCATCCACCAATTAATATATTGTATTATTATACCGATCATATATCAAAATAATTTATAGCCATGTACATGTGTTGATTGGTAAGGTAAGGTTAGTAAATCTCCACCAAAAAAGAAAAAGTAAAGAGAATCGGGTGTGGGGAAAGAGGGAATGGTTGGTGACAAATGCCAGAGCGCAGGTGAAGTTTTCTGACTTATGAACCAAAATTGAGATAGTTATCTTAACGGACACATTATAAAGATAGCAAATTGATATAGCAAATATTTATATTTGATTTGATGAATGTCCTACACAATACACATGTATCATGTGGAGGAGAAAAAAGGTAAGCCAAGTGCCCATGTGGGCCACAGTTTACAATAACAAATTCAGTTGCTTCCACCATATTCAGTTTGTATATATGATTAGGTCTAGTGTATGTGGTTGATACACCGTTTAAGTAATAATCTCAATTGTTATGAAATTTTGATAGATGCACTTTAGTTGAAACCAAACATATCTACCTCAATGGATGACATTTGGGTGTAGAAAGACAACTTAAATGGAGAATACACACCAAAAAGTGCATAACACCGGAGCAATAAAGTTGGATTTGAAAGTTATTGTTTTTAGTTGGTATGCAAATTTTTATCTAACAAGTTTGTCATAATTTTGTATCAATTCAATCTATCATGCAGCGTTGAAGGGTGAAAGTTATTACATGTCCATGTTGTAGTGGATAAGATAAATCTATTCTTCTTTGCCTCGTCTTTTGTCCGCGAATTGTTGAAGTGTGGTTTGGGTGTGGATTCTTTGACGTGTCTTCGTTATTCGCTAATACTCTTGAGTAATATCAAAGATATAATACAAATGTTAATTGGTAATATTAAGAGTGTCGCCCCTATCATAATGTGGACCCTATGGTGCACTTGGAACGAGTTGATGTTTGATGGTATCAAACTGATAGTCTCAACTCTCAACTACAGTTTCAGTTGTTTATGCGCAATTGCAAGTTTCACAACGAGCATTCAACAATATTGTTTCAACCGCTTTAGTTAGGCCCACTCATGAATTATGTTGGCAACATGGTGATAATAATAAAATGGTTTTTAATGTGGATGGAAACGCTTTAACTAACTAAGGTAAAGTAGACTGTGGTGGATTGGTTAGGAGTTTTGCTTTTTATGGTAGTGTAGGTCGTTTGCCCAATACTTTGCATTTTTTTTTATCGATTTCTCGTGAAACCCAAAAAAAAAACATAGACTTTGTTAGTTGGTCTGACCTATTATTATCATTGTTATGCACAAGTGTCGTGATTTTTTTCCAGATGCATACATATGAACTGATGTTGGGGTAACTCAATTACCATGAACAAATAGTCTGTTTATACATAACTCTTTGGGTCTGCTTATTTTAGCTTTTGATAAAGTTAATTTATATAAAATCCATATTAGTGAATCAATTATTTATTGTAAATTTGGCATTAAACAAATTTAGGGTAAATTACAGTCACCTCCCTTAAGGTATTGGTAAATAACACTAACACCCCCTCCAGTTTTCAATTAATCATTAACCTCCCTCAAGTTCCCCACCCCCCTCCTTCTAACTCATTGTTAACACCGTTAGTTGTCTTTGGTTAATTAGCATCTCGTGATTTTATTATAGTGGCCTATTTAGCTTCTCCACCTTTTATTTGCTTCGATCCAAGATTCCATAGAAACTGCAATGAACTAAGTAAAGTGGTATTGAAGAGGCACTGTTTTATTTAGTTAATCAAGATCAACAAACATAAGGAATGATACATTTAATTGTATCACAATTTAAAATGGACAGTCAGAAGAATAGAAGGAAGAAAATTAGCTTATACAATACAATCAATATACTCTTTCACCCAATTTGCCCTTATTCTTATACCATCTCTCTTCCTGATCCGCTCTTAACTCTTCTTGTACTGACAAAGCACCGCTTGATGGCTCGGCTTCACTTTGGCTTAATTCAATTGCAAATCATTTGAGTAATTCAAATTCATTGACTCCAATCAGAAATCTGCCCCAATTTTTATACTATCTCTCTTCCGACTTCTTCTTATGTGTCGAGAGAGAGAGATACTTAAAGAGAAAATTCACTAGCAAATACTTTTCAATTTTCAATTGATTTTTACTACGGTGACATACTTTGTGACTTCTTCCAATTCTTACGATTTTATCTCTGATCAAGTTCTAACTCGGCCTTTCTCTCAACAATTCTGTCTCAGATTCCGTTTCGATTTGGTTATTCTTATAGTCACTAGCCAATTTCATGAATGTTTTCCTTGACGGAGTAAACGATCACATGACTTTGTCAGCGGCGAAGACAAAACAAAGGAAGACGATTTACAGGGTGTTGTTTTTGGAGCAAGGCAGTGATGATGAAAACATGACAATGTTGTTGAGTAAGTGAAGAGGATGAGGTTTTTGAAAGAGTTATTTAACTGGGAGCTAACAGTGTTATATGGAGGGGAGGTTAGTGTTTAGTTGAAAACTATAGGGGAGGTTAGTGTAATTTAAGAAGACCTCAGGGGAGGTGAGTGTAATTTACCCACAAATTTATCTTTATAAATAAGATTTCAGAGGAAGGAAAAATGTAAGCATGCTCTAAAAAATTAAGTTACGTATATAGAATCAATTTATATTAGATAAGCAAAAAAGTTAAAAATTTCACTTCGGTCAAAAATTAATTTATCCATTGTAATATGATTTTACTTGCAGCCATCTTCCACCCAAACACTCTGATTCGGAAAGTTTGCTGCCTTAGGGTGAGAAGAATCCCACTAATGGAAGAACAGTTTGGTGGAAGAGATTCGCTAATGCAATAATCTGTGATAAAGAATTGATATGTGATGCCATGCATCACTTTCCATATCATCTAAACATTCTGCACTTAAAAAAAAACATCGAATATTGGATATGAAATTGCCAATCAAGCTCTTCATTATCTCTGCTTTATTTATAGCTTTAACAAGTAGCTTTTCAAGCAAGCAATTATTAACAATTTTTCTTCAACCACTTGTGGAAAAATTGATTTACTAAGTAAATTCTTAAAGCATACCAAACTTATTGTACCTTTCATTTTTTAGCACATTAGCATTCTATATTACGATCTTCAGGCCAGCCAAACTCCTCCAAGAATGCCAGCACAACTCCATTTGACCAGCCAAAACCAGTCTGCATTGCAATACAATCAGTCAGATTCATGTGGAAGGAGATATTTACTTTTTTCGCTTTGAAATAAGAATACAAGTAATAGATATATTGAAAATATACTAGACTAGTTTCCTCCAGTCATACACAAAAGTCACAGCCTAGGTTTCTCAAATGTTTCCCTGGACCAAAAATCACAATGATAAAGTATAGCAGTCACAATGTCATACCTGGGGTACATATTCACCCCCACCTCCAAATTCTCCGCAATGCTCCACGTCAAACTTTTCATGCATTACACCTGTTTTTTTGTAAACAATATAATTGGTTGTGATCCATCTTATGGCAATTTCTTCAGCCAACGACCTTGCTTCTTCCAACCCTGATTTTACAAGGCCTTCAACTAACATGTGTTGAAGTGGAGCCCAACCATTCGGGAAGTCCCTATTGCAAGTTTCATAAAAGTCAATATTAACAAAAGCAGATTAAGTAAAATATCTTATCTCTCCTTTTCTGCTCCCTACATATGTAGAAAAAAAATTACACTACAACATCCAGCAATTCCAAATTGCTTATTACTTACCACTGCTGTCCTGAATCACTCAGAGAAGTTGCAACTCCAGCAGCACGAAGCAGGCCAGAGGTTTTGAGACTTTCGAGAACATTACTCACTAGCAAAGCATCTTGATAAATATAAAACAAATTAATCATCAACACAAAATACATGAAATTCTTTTTAACATATCAGAGAGAAAGATAAAGTCATTGTGTAAAGGATTTATGCATTACATGTAATCGATATATGTTTGTGGACTGGTGCATGTTTGGTATCAAGCAAAAAAAATGAAGAGAAAATGTGCTAAAAGCGTTTTCTAATCTATATTCCTTCATGTGCATTTAACAGAAATTCCTTCCTATTATAAATCAATAAATGACATCAATGAAAAGTAAACTAATCTCACACCGTTGAATAGAAAATCATGAACATGTATATTCAATAACTAGCAAGTCCAACATCTAGAAATGGTCTGCATAGAATAGATATGCACGTAGAACTTGTATACCAATCAACAGCGTAATCTAGAACGGACATTTCTTCAATATTAAGCATATAGACTTAAGGAAATTATTGACATCTCTATATGCTAACCTCAAATTATTTAGCATTCTATCCAAATGTTTAAAGACCAACTATTTGAATACTCATACCGAAGACAATCACAATCAATAATAAGTCGTGGATGGAACAATTATATGTCTTACACTTCTATTTGATCCTAAGTTGAAAAACATGATTAAATTTGAAAAACATTATTAAATTAGCTGTGGATTCTTACATACGCCATTTTATCAAATAGAATTTATGATATAGAAATCGGGATGTTTAGGGGACAGTAGAGGGATTGATGATAGAAATAGTTTAGATTACATTATTACATTAGAGTTATTCTATTCCATCTCCTAGAAATTATTAAAACATAAATGAACTGAATCTTCATCTATTGTATTTTAAATGACTATTCATTCATCTATTGTATTCTCATGTAAATTGGAGGAAAAATCTCTATCCATAGATATGCATGCACATTCAAGGTAACTGTGTTAATAAACTTCAGGATCGCTAATTAGAAAAATAGCACAACCGCAACAACAAGCCATGCACTTAATTTAATTGATACTAGAGTTGACATGGATATATTATCATGAATACCTGAGTAAAATGGCTTCATCCACAAAGGAACAAAATTGGAAGCAAATACATTTTGATTCTGGTGCAGGGTATCCCAAACTTGAACCTTCTGGAAGTATGAAAAAGACAGTTAGCAGAAGGCTAAGACAGCTCCCCATATGGTAGACATTTATACAGGTAGCACTTGAAAATACCTCATGTGTGGTATTGCTGAGCCAGGAATCAAGCCATTGTTTCATGTTTGCATTCCAGAAAACTGAGTTAATTGCCTCCTTTCTAACATCAGAAATTTGCAGGAAGTGTTCAGCAGTCCTATTATCTCCAGTAACATTTGCAAAGAAGGCAATATTAAGTTCCATCTGAATCAATGATGATCAAGAATTCAATGATCAGGTTGCAGAATACTTATTTTAGGTCATCTTTTACTCCATGGTCTGCAACTTACCCCAAGTAGAAATGCATTTAAATCAACAGGTATCACTGATGTTGTAGACAATGTTGTGAAGTTGGGAGGGTGTCTGCATCAAAACATGATTTCATTTCATAGTATAGTAAGTATTATTGATAACTTAAAAAAAGCAACATGTTAGAAATAAGCTGACGCGTGTTTTATGAAAGTGAGCTTTTGATTGAAAGTGCATTGCTTAAACACACTAGGCAGCCTAATAAACACATATTTAGATGACTCATATATAATGTAGTACCTCATCCATCTTGTGCTGAAATCCCATCCTGATTCAGCAGCTGATGCTAGTTCACGGTAAAAATGTTGTTTTTCTGAAACAGTCGTGAACTTGGAAGCAGATGCCTTGTCCTATGGCATGGAATTACCCAAAGTTGAACATTAAATATTTATTCATTTGTACCTCGGTTATTAACATACCACACACACCATTGTGGACGATTCTGGCCTTGGTTTGTTCCACCTTGCATAATAGCGATTTAAGGTGCGAGTGCAACCTTGAGCATCCGAAATGTTCACTTTATGTATATCTATAAGACGATGAAAGGTAAAACAATAAACATGGGCAACCTAGGAGGTGTGTATATTCAAGCATAATCCAACCTTAGATAATAAACTCACAAGTGATATAGGCAGACATTTTGGCATAATACCTGAATTCCAAAACTCATGCTCTTTCAGTAGTGCAGGCAGAGACCTTTTAACTAATTCTATATCACCAGTCCTAGCATATATCTCATAAATCATAGCGCTTAAAAGGGGAGGCTGGCTGTAAAGTTATAGTTAAACTCATTGTTATCTTTCTGTTTGAAAGTGCAAAAATTAGGATATATATGTTGCAAAAATAATAATTAGTTTAATTGCAAAAGGTGCAGTGCAGTATAAATATGATCACGGTAAAACAAGGAGAGTAAGATTATTACTCTTAGATCAATAGAATAAATTACAAAAAAATAAAAATAAAATTAAGTGCAGAAAAGGATCAAAATATATTTCAACAAAAAGATAAGCAATTAAACACCAACCCTCGCTGCCTCAAAAAAAAAAAAACACCAATCCTCGCTATAAAAAGTACTCAAATAAGTCGCCTGGTTATAAAACAAAACAAATTAAAAAGGTTAAAGTTGAGACTTAGACTACTCATTTGATGGTTTAGAAAGTACGATAATTCATTAATACTATTTTGAAAGTTATTCACGGATTTGGATTCCACACATTAAATGCATGGCGTAGTAATTCATCTTGGTTGTTATATGATCTCAAATCAAAGGTGTAGATTATTTAAGGATGATTTGGTAAAGATGTAACAAATCGATCTCAAATGAATGGCTGAGATCAATTAATTCATGTAAATGTTTGTATTTGTTAAGGCAGAGAATCTGGTTCCGTATTTCACACCACAGCACATTGATTCCACATTAGCAGTATCTTATTCTAGATTGATGTAGTGTTAAATATTTCATAATTTCATAGAGATGACATGAGTTTGCAATCAGTTAAAATGCTGGGGTGCACGTGCACCAATGACAGTCGATAAAATTACAGAAAGTAATAGCAGGGTACCTCCTGTTAGTGTAGTATGCTCTAGCACCATTAAGCACAAACCCGTATTCCTCAATCAATGAAATGAGATTGGTGACAATAGATTTAGCAGTCTTATACATTTTACTCACCAACAACCCCCTGAAAAACAAAAATAAAAAGGGAAATGATTTTTGTACAACCAATTTTATAAATTTCTACGGACAGTATTTTCAATGGCTAACACAACTCAAATAGATGATTAATTAACTTAACAAATGCTGAAACTCATTAACCACCAATTAACTTCATTAATCACAAATTTGGACGCTATTAAGTAAAATTGTCAAAAAAAAAAAAATAGTTGTTCAAATAAAACAAAAAATATGACTTCCACATTAGCAGAAAGAAAGGAGCAAACAAACCTAATTACCCAGTAGGAATCCCAGTAATAAACTTCACGAAATCGGGAACCAGGAATAACAACAGAACCAGGAACAGGAAGCAGAGTATGGTAGCTAGGGTGAGTCTTGACCTCACTGGATACTTTCCTACTCAAGTTTTTCCAAAGAGAATGAACCTTAATCGCCCATGCTCTAACCTGAGGGTTTTTCACTTTAGGCAAAAAACCCTCAGGGTCAGGGACAAAATCCTGTGGATCAGAGTACACGAGATCATCACCTGCAGCATGAAAGTAAGTTTCTATAAAACGATTCAAATCATGAACGGACACGGAACCGGTGGAGGATTTAGGAAGATTCTGGAAGGCGTGATCCGTTACGGAAAGGGGGAATTTGAGAGGTAAATCGACGTAGGTTTTAGGATCGAAATTGGAATTTCCGAAAGTGTTGAATGCGGTGTGTTGGAGAATTTCGAGAAAGGATACGAGTGGAGTTGAAGGCTTGACGTCATCCATAGTTGATGCTGTCACTGTAACGGTGAAGAGTAATGTTAGTAAAATGTATGAAAAATTCTTGGCCATTGTAGCGTAAGAAACAAGGTGAAGGTGATAATGAATCAATGATTTTGTGAAGACAAGAAAATTGGTGATAATGATTATGATGAAGGAGAAGAAGACAAGAGAAGAGAAGAGAGTGACCTGTGAAGTCGGCAGTTGACTTGAAGCAAAGTGGCGGACTTTTGTTTGCTTTGGTTGGAATGTCACTTTTCAATGTTCCCCTTCTTTCCTTCCCCACTGCTTTTCCACCTATGAGAACAATGCAAAATCAATGGAAGAAGAAAAATAAAACATAGTGGGCGACAAAAGCAGATCACAGTATAATAATTCTTCTTCAGTTTTAATACTTATTTCCTTTTAAAATGGGTGTCGTTTTAGCTAAAAAGAAATTGTTTTAAAACGATTGTCGTTTTCAGTTTTTAATGCAATAATAATATTTTCTTTTCAATTGTATATTTCAATTGAAGTAATCAAAGTATGTGAAAAATTAGTAAATCATTTGAGATCTACAATGGACCAAGAACGATGATCAAATGGGACGACACTTCGGTCTAAGACAGTGAAAACCAACTTCAGTTTACTAGTTATTTTTTTTAGAAGTTTTGGTGTAGTGTGAGACATTATGCTTATACAATTTTTATCGTAATAACTTTAAAGTATTAACTGACATTTTGCTTTACTAACTAATCGGGTATATTATTAACGATAAATATGTTTTTTTATTGATGTCTATAAAAAAATAAATGTGGATAGATGTCAATCTTTTCAATAGATCTTAGTTGTCAAGAGAATAGTGATTTGATCTGGATCAAGATGCAAGCATTGTGAAAGACGATCGAGCATCACTCTGTGTTTGTTAATAGGAGATGGAACCAGCAAACACTTCAACGTTCAAGAATTTTCATGGCTTATTTCAGGTGGACACAATTGTTGATGTTATGCTTGTTGATCCAGGCAAACCTACAATATTTTGTTTTGTCTACTTTAGGTCAAGTTAGTATTGGTCTGGACAATTGGATGCCTTCTTCTATGAACTTGACGTTTGTGTATTCTTTGAAAGTGCATTCAACACATGCGGTGAAATCTTTTTCCTTCGTTTTTCTGGAAGAGTCTCTCAAAGAGGTGTCTTTCTTTGGTCGTTGTAGGACATCTTACTTTCTTTGCTTGATCCTTCCCATGTCTAGCTTCCCTCTGCACTAGATGTCAGCATGTTCTCTTGCGGGTATTTTTAGGTTTTTGAAGGCTGCACGAGAAATATGGAGGGTGGAATAAGAATTATCATCTTATAACTCTCATTGGGCTAGTATCCATATATCATGGGAGTTGGCTAGTCTTTTAGTGAAAAATTGCCTTTCTCACATCAAAAGTTTCCTAAACACACATCGAAATGACGGAAATTTCCTCGGCGGTAGTTAACTACCGTTAATCAAACTGACAGCAGTTAACTACCGTTGGGCCAGCTACATTTAACTACCACTGGGCCAGCTACACTTAACTACCGCAAGGTCAAAGCATCAATTGTGATTTTGCGTGTTTCGGTCGAAAAATCAAAATAAATCGATGCTTATTTGGAATGCTACAAAACTCTGCGGACCTAATATATGTATTTTTATATAGTTGTCTGTAAAGTTTCGTAGCATTCTGAATATGTCTCGATTAATTTTGATTTTTCGACCGAACCGCGCAAAATCGCAATTTTTTTCCAAGTGCGTGTATGGAAAAGTGACCTAGATGTTGAATTTTTTTCAAGATTTTTTGTATGCATGTTTAAGACAAAAAGACAACATCTCCCACAAAAAATTTGAATTTTCCGACAAGAGATAGATTAAATATGAATTTTTAACTACCGCCGATTTTAAACAATTTTTTACACTTATTTTGGCATAAAAATACACTAATTTATTTTTGTGTCTCTTGTCAGAAAATTCAATTTTTTTGTGAGAGATGTTGTTTTTTGTCCTAATCATGCATGCGAAAAATCATGAAAAGATACAACCTCTAGGTCACTTTTCCGGACGCGCACTTAAAAAAATTGCGATTTTGCGCGGTTCGGTGGAAAAATCAAAATAAACCGAGTCTTAATCGGATTGCTACGAAACTTTACAGACAACTATATAAAAATACATATAGTGGATCTTCAAAATTTCATAGCATTTCAAATAAGTATCGATTTATTTTGATTTTTCGACCGAAACGCGAAAAATCACAATTGATGCTCTGGCGGTTTGCCCAACAGTAGTTAACTATCTGCGGGGTATTTGTGGAAATTTTTGAAGTGAGAAAAACAATTTTCCTTTTGGTAGTCGCAAAGATAGAAAAACGGAAAGGAGGAAAAGGAAAGATTTTTTATATCCCTATAGGCTATAGCTGATCCTCTCACTTCCATATTATTTTTTCAGAATTATGATAACTACGTTTTCTCTTTTATCTATATTCTGTATATTATTTTTTTCAGAATTATGATAATTACGTTTTCTCTTTTATCTATATTCTGTAAAACTCAAAATTGGGCATATAATATAATATAATATAATATATAAAAAAAATCAAATTATATTGATGTAGTGTTTGAGTATTATCACACCTCCACTCAATAGCATTTTATTTTACAAAACCGACCATTGAATTTGAAGATTACATCATATAGATCTTTATAAATTTTCACACAAATTTAAAATCATTTAATATATTATTGTGATGTGTTGAAATTAACATTTTAAATACTTTTATTATATGATGTTAATATTGACGCATCTTTGAATAAAAATCATTTATAATTTTTACTTTGAAAGTTATGAAGATCTTTGATATATTATTGTGTAAAAAAGATTAATATTTTTACACATTTATATTTGATGTTTTTTTATAGTTATAAAATCATTCAACTATCAAAAACATTTATATTTTTACTTTAAATTTTAAATATAATTTTGACACATTTATACTTTTAAATTTATATATGACGTTGATAGTTT